>OHJZ01000866.1_pt1 | contig 14220 bp, 12 predicted proteins | sample 1568691 | NCBI WGS metagenome assembly OHJZ01 (sample SAMEA3879593, study PRJEB24766) | human gut metagenome | biome: human-associated habitat; feature: feces | place: USA | collected 1985/1987
ATACCTCCTGCCGGAACGTGCTGGTGGCCCACCAGTTCGTGGCCGGGGCGGCGGTCTGCGAGAGCGAAGAGCCCAGCGTGGGCGGGGTGGACAGCATCGACGTCTCCCTCTTCGAGGGCTTCGACTATGTGGCTCTGGGCCACCTCCACAGTCCCCAGAAGGTAGGGCGGGACACCGTCCGCTACGCAGGCAGTCCCCTCAAATATTCCTTCTCCGAGGCCCATCAGCGCAAAGCCGCCCTCTTCGTCACCCTGGGCGAAAAGGGCAGCGTCCGCTTCGAGGCCGCGCCTCTCACCCCCCGGCACGACCTGCGGGAGCTGCGGGGCAGTTATATGGAGCTCACCGACCGCCGGGCCTACGACGGCACACCGACGGACGACTACCTCCACATCACCCTCACCGACGAGCAGGACGTTCCCGACGCGCTGGCCCGGCTGCGGGTCATCTACCCGAACCTCATGCGGCTGGACTACGACAACCGCCGCACCCGGGCCGCTGAGACGCCCGACGCCGCCGCCCGGGCCGAGAGCAAAACGCCCCTCGAGCATTTTGCGGCCTTTTACGAAGCCCAGAACGGCCAGCCCCTCTCCGACGAACAGGCGGCGTTCTGCCAATCGCTCATCGAGGACATCTGGAAGGAGGACGAAGCATGAGGCCCCTGAAACTGACCCTGTCGGCCTTCGGGCCTTACGCCGCCGAGACCGTCCTGGACCTCGCCCAGCTGGGCAGAGGCGGGCTCTACCTCGTCACCGGCGACACCGGCGCGGGCAAGACCACCCTCTTCGACGCCATCACCTACGCCCTCTACGACCATTCCAGCGGCGGCGTCCGGGAAGGGGCCATGCTCCGCAGCCAGTACGCCGAGCCCGGCACTCCCACCTTCGTGGAGCTGGAATTCGAGGTGCGGGGACAGCGCTGCACCGTCCGCCGCAACCCCGAATACCTCCGCCCGAAAGCCCGGGGCGAGGGCTTTACCACCGAAAAGGCCGACGCCTGCCTCACCTACGCCGACGGCCGCCCGCCCGTCACCCGGGCCAAGGACGTCACCGCCGCCGTGGTGGACATCATCGGGCTGGATTACAACCAGTTCTCCCAGATCGCCATGATCGCTCAGGGGCAGTTCACCCGGCTGCTCAACGCCTCCACCGAGGAGCGGAGCAAGATCTTCCGCAAGCTGTTCCGCACCCAGCCCTACCAGCGCCTGCAGGAGCGGCTGCAGGCCGAGAACGCCGCCCTCACCCGCCAGCGGGAGGAGCAGAGCGTCCGCATTGGGCAGCTGCTCTCCGGCCTGAGCTGGTCCGATGGGGACGCCGACGAAGCCGTTCTGGACGCGCTGGCCCCCCTCTGCGAGGCGGGCGGGCAGGCGTCGCCGGAAGGGGTGCTTCCCCTTCTGGATGCCCTGCTGGCCGGGCAGGAGCAGGCGCTGAGCGCCGCCACCGCCGCCCGGACTGGGGCCGAGGCAGAGCTGGACAAGCTCCAGCAGACGCTGGGCCGGGCCGAACAGGCCGAGAAGCTCCGCCTCGAGCTGACCGCCGCGCAGGCCCGTCAGGACGCTCTGCGGCCCGTTCTGGACGCCGCCGAGGCCGAAGCGGCCCGCCACGCCGGGGATTCCGCCGCGCTGGACGCGCTGGCCGGAAAGCTCGAGCGGGCAAAATCTAACCTCGCGGCCTTCGACGGGCTGGACAGCCTCGAAAAGAAGCTTTCTGCCGCCCGGGACGCCGCCGCCCTCGAGAACGCCAGAGCCGAAAAGCGCCGCACCGCCCTCGGGCAGCTGGACGGAGAGCTGACAGCCTTGGAGCAGAGCCTCGCCGCCCTTGGGGGCGCAGAGGCCGAGAAGGTGAGCCTTGAGGCCCGGGCCGAACAGCTGGCCCGGCGGGAAACGGCCCTCGCGCAGCTGGCCCGGAGCCTCGCCGAGGGGCAGCGCCGGGGGCAGGCCGCACGGCAGGCGCAGGAGCGCTATCTTCTCGCCGACAGCGCAAAGGAGCGCGCCCACGCCCTCCGCGACCACCTCGAGCGGGCCTTTCTCAACGCGCAGGCGGGCCTGCTGGCCGAGAGTCTGACGGAGGGTTCTCCCTGCCCCGTCTGCGGCAGCACCCATCACCCGAAGCGGGCCGTTCTGCCCGCCGAAGCCCCCACGCAGGCCCGGGTAGACGCGGCCAGACAGTCCGCCGACGAGGCCGACCGCGCCGCACAGGAAGCCAGTGCGGCCGCCGCCAAGGCCGTGGCCGCAGACCGGGAGGCCAAAGCCACCCTCCGCCGGGACGCCGAGGCCCTGCTGCCGGAGCGGTTCACCTCGCCGGAGGGGCCGGTGAAGCTGACTGTCTCGCTTCTGAAGACGGCTCTGGCCGAAGAAAGCGAGGCCCTGCACGCCGCACAGGAAGCCCTCGACAAGGCTCAGAAGCAGAATGCCGCCGACCTCGCCGCCAAGGCCCGGCAGGAGGACGAGCGGCAGAAAAAGACTGCCCAGCGCTCTGCCCTCGAGGCCGAGGCACGGGCTTCCGCTGAGGAAGCCGCCCGGCAGTCCGCCGCCGCCAAGGCACTGGAGGCCCAGTGTGCCGAGGCCCGGGCCGCTCTGCCCGCCGCCGGCCGGGAGGAAGCCCGCCGGGCGCTGGCCGGGCTGGAAAACGAGCGCCGCGCCCTCCGGGCCGGGATGGACGCCGCCGCGTCGGCTCTGGCCAAGGCCCGGCAGGACTATGCCGCTGCCGAGGCCGCAGTCACGGCCCTGACGGCCCAGCAGACGGAGGCGGGCGAAGCCGCCGACCTGCCCGCCCTCGAATCCCAGCGGGACGCTCTGACGGCCCGGCGCACCGCTCTCGCGGCTCAGGAAAAGGCCCTGACGGCCCGCCTCCTGCCCAACCGGAAGGCCGCCAACCTCTACCGTCAGCACGCCGCCGCCCGGGCGGAGCTGGAACGCCGCTGGCAGTGGGTGAACGCCCTCGCCTCCACGGCGGGCGGCACCCTCAGCAGCAAACAGAAGATACGCCTTGAGGCTTACATCCAGATGAACTACCTCGACGCCATCCTCGTCCACGCCAACACCCGCCTTATGCAGATGACCGCCGGGCAGTACGAGCTGGAGCGGGTGGGTGCCGAGAACCAGCGCAGCCAGTCCGGCCTCGACCTCGGCGTCATCGACCACTACAACGGCACCCGCCGCAGCGTCAAGACCCTCTCGGGCGGCGAGAGCTTCAAAGCCTCACTGGCGCTGGCGCTGGGCCTCTCGGACGAGGTCCAGAGCGCGGCGGGCGGCATCCGGCTGGACACCCTCTTCCTCGATGAAGGCTTCGGCTCGCTGGACGACGAGAGCCTTGAGCAGGCCATCCGGGTCCTCGCCGGCCTCACCGAGGGCGACCGCCTCGTGGGCATCATCTCCCACGTCGCCGCGCTCAAGGAGCGCATCGACAAGCAGGTGGTCGTAAAAAAGGCCCGCAGCGGGGGGAGCACGGTGGAGGTCCTTGTGTGACCGCTTTCCTTCTCTTCCTCATCGCCTGCCTTCTCAGGGCCGCGTCTTTCAGAAAGTCTTTTGCCTGCCCAGTCCCTTTTTCCACACCCCGAGGCCCCTCTGGCCCCGGGGTGTTTTTGTATATTTTGCATAAAAAAAAAAGAAAAACTTCATTCTTTTGATGATTTTTTCATTTTTCCTTGACATCAACTAAGAATATCTCTTATTATTGTATTACCAACTCCCCACGGGGGCTGGAGAATACTATCAATCTGCTTTGAAGGAGGAACTGTAATGAAATTAACAAAAAAGCTGCTGGCCATGGCCCTTGCCGGAGTGATGCTGCTCACCATCCTCACCGGCTGCAGCGGTGGAAAAACCGGCGACCGGCTGGTGGAGGAGTATATGGCTGCGTATTTCCACGGCTTTGACGCTTATAAGGATATTCCCATTACCCACGATGTCCCTGAGATAAAGACCGTCGCTGATATGTTTGAGACCTCCTGGTTGAAAGACGACGGCTCGTGGACCTTTTCTTCGAAAACTCCTAATAATCCGAAATACAAAGCCCTGCGGGACGTTTTTAACAAGTATGCCAGCGGCTATACCGTGAATCTTTACGCCTTCGAGGTGGACAGCAAGCAGCGCGAGCTCAACCAGACCATGCGTGTTATGTCCCCTGCGGATCACGGACTGTCGATTTATCCTCCTTCTGGATTGACGAACGCCATCCAGTGCGCCACCCGGCTTGTAACAAGAGAGAACAAGAGCTACCGCATCGTCGTGATCATCTATGATCATCATACCTTAGGTTAACAGCCTGCACGAACACAGGGAGGAACAACTATGAACGCTATGAAAAAGATCCTTGCCTTCGCCCTTGCCGGGGTGATGGCACTGGCCCTGCTTACGGGCTGCGGCACCGGGGGCTCGGCCTCCCACAAGAGCATTGCAAAGGCTATGGCAGATTATGACAATGGCCTTTGGAATAACACGACGAGCATTACCTGTATCTCCTCTGCCGAACTGGATGCCCTGCTGCAAACGTGGGCAGCGGACCCCAGATTTGAAGCCGTTGTCAAGGCGGTTTATACCGACGACGCACTTCCCACTATCCCGTCCGGTAGTGTTCCCTCTGATAAGGTCGTCTACCTCTACTGCGGCAAGTACGACAAGGATGCCGGAAAGCAGGCCATCAACCTGAATGCGCACTCTGCCTGCATCAACACCTATAGTGGTAGGGCTCCGTCTCTGGCCGATGCACGCCAGATCGGCCTGATCACCACCAGCTTTACGGACACCAACGGCGAAAAGGTCAAGGTCCGGTTTGCCGTAGTGGTGTCGGAAATCCCCAACCCGTAACACAGCGCAGCACCTCTCCCCCCGGAGTCCCGGGGGGATTTTTTTGTGCATGATTGCCCCTGCCGCCGGGCATCCTAGGGGCGGAGGTGTTTTTTATGGAATCTCTGACGCCCTTCATCCGCCATGAGCTTGAGGATGCGCCCGGGCCGAGCGGCCCGCCGGAGGAGACGAGCAGCGTGGTCAGCCCGCCTTTGGGCGCGGAACCCGGTCAGCCGCCCGTCACGGAACCGCCAAAGCCGGGCTGCGGCTCCCATCAGCCGCCGTCGCAGCCGGACGGCCCGGATGTGCAGCTCCCGCCGCCGGAAGTCCCGCAGCCCCGTCCGGACTGCGGCATCCCCATGACCGACGGCACCCCTGCGGCCTGTCGGCAGAAGAATGCCGCCGAGTATCTGGCCGGGCGGTCGCCGGGGGTGATGACCCAGTACGGCGGCGGGCTTTTCGGGGCCGAGCAGCATCTTCACAGCCGCGAACCTGCGCCCGACGAAGACCAGAGCGGCGTTTTACAGCTGGTAGAGTGGCGCGAAGAAGCGCCTTACGGTTGAAAGAGATGTAAAATTCAGAAATTATTTTCCAATTACCTGTTGAAATCTTCGCGCGCTTCTTTTATTATGGTAGCAAACAAAGCAAAGGCAGGTAATGCACTATGGCAGAAATCAAATACGAGATCGTTGAGCGCATCGCAGTCCTCGGAGAGCGTCCCCGCGGCTGGGAGCGCCAGCTCAACCTCATCAGCTGGAACGAAGGCGAACCCAAGTACGACATCCGCGACTGGTCCCCGGACGGCACCCGCATGGGCAAGGGCATCTCCCTGAGCCACGACGAGCTGGCCATCCTGAAGGGCATCCTCGAGGATATGGAGCTGTAAGATGACGGACCGCGAGGAATTTCTGGAGATATTCCGCACCCACGTCACCCGGCCCGGCAGCGAGAAGCTGCTGGACTGGATGGACAGCAAGACGGACTTCTTCTCCGCGCCGGCGTCCACCCGCTTCCACGGGGCCTGCGAGGGCGGACTGTGTGCGCACAGCCTGAACGTCTACCGCGTGCTCCACGGCACCTTCTTCACGCCGGACGAGGACAGCGAGGAGACCTTCGCCATCTGCGCACTGCTCCACGACCTGTGCAAGGCCAACTTCTACAAAAAAGGCACCCGCAACGTGAAAAACGAAGCGACGGGCCAGTGGGAGAAAGTCCCCAGCTACAGCGTGGAGGACATGTTCCCTTACGGCCATGGCGAGAAGAGCGTCTTCCTCATCGAGCGGTTCATGAAGCTGAAGGTGGAAGAAGCCGTGGCCATCCGCTGGCACATGGGCGGCTTCGACGACGCCGTCCGGGGCGGCAGCTTTGCCCTGTCGGGGGCCTTCGAGAAGTACCCTCTCGCCGTCAAGCTCCACATCGCTGACCTCGAGGCGACCTATCTGCTGGAACAGCGGAGCGAATGACTTTTCTTTATATGCTTGACTTTTTCGCAGGATAGCATATAATGAAAGTACAGAGACGATACAGCATATGTTTCACCTATGCGAAAAGAAAACCCCCTCACGGAGCGGCTACTCCGAAAGGGGGTCTTCTTTTTAGTGCTTACGGCCCGAGAACCATCCGTCAAGCCACTTGCAGATGTAATGCGAGATCACATTTGCTGCGACGGACACGATCAGAGACGATATATCCTGCATATTTTCACCTCCCTCCCAGTTAAAATGGGCGGGGTAGGCCGCAGAATAAGTATAACATACTTTTCAGCAAAAAGATACAACAAAACGCCCGCCGTGCATCCACACGACAGGCGTTTTCTTTTCAACTCTTACTTTTCCTACGGCATCAGCTTCGCAAGCTCGGCCAGGACCTCGTCGCCGAGGTGTTCCAGCTTTGTTTTCGGTTGACGGTCCGCAGCAGGCGGTGTCTGCGCAGCCATCTCCGGGAACGGGACCGCGGGCTGTATGGACGGAACATCCAGCCGCAGCGGGGCGGTGGATATTTTGTCCAGCTCGCTCCGCAGCTCCTCACACCGGGCGGTCAGCTCGGCGTTCTCCTTCCGCAGGGCCAGCATGGTGCGCTCGTAGGCGAACATCCGTGTCTCATAGCGGCGAAGCTCGGCGTTGGCCGCGTTGAGCTTCCGGCTCAGCTGCTCGAGCTGAGTCGGCCCGGAGGCAGCGGGCAGAGCCTCAGGGCAGGACTTCTCCCGTTCGGATGCCATCGCCTCTTCCACCTCCTGCAGTCTGCGCTGGGCGCAGCGATGCTCCCGGGCTGTCTCCCGGCAAAGCTGTTCCAGCCGATGCAGCTCCGGCGTCCGGCGGCTGCTCAGCCACTCCAGCGGCAGCTTCGTCTGTTGCTGCTCCACGGTACGGCCTCCTTCCGCTTTTTCTGCGCAAGGGGTTCTCTATTCTTGCGCTTATCTACGCTTGTTCAGGATCGCCAGCAGGTCATCGTAGTAGCTGGTGTCGCTGTTCTCCTCTTCCACGGGCTTGGCGGCAGAAGCATTGCCGGAAGCGGCGGAGGGAGTGTTGACCTCGGCACTGAAGACAGCGGACGGAGCAGAAGCCGTCACACCGGGAGCAGTCCCGGCAGCAGCAGTACCCAGCGTGCCGCGCAGGCCGTCAGCGGCCTTGTTGTCGAAGCCGGTGGCCACGACGGTGACGCGCATCTCATCGGAGAGGTTCTCGTCGAAGGCAGTACCCCAGATGATGTTCGCATCGGGATGAGCGCTCTGGGTGATGAGGCCGGCGGCAGTCTCGACATCCTCCAGACCGATGTCAGGGCTGGAAGTGATGTTGATGATGACGCCGTGTGCGCCGGCGATGCTGGTCTCCAGCAGCGGAGAGGAGATAGCGGCCTTGGCGGCGTTCTCAGCCTTGCCGGCACCCTTGGCGCTGCCGACGCCCATGTGAGCGTAGCCGGCGTCCTTCATGATGGAGCGCACGTCGGCGAAGTCCAGGTTGATGAAGGCCGGCACATTGATCAGGGCGGAGATGGACTCGACGCCCTGACGCAGCACGTTATCAGCGGCCTGGAAGGCGTTCATCAGGGTGATCTTCTCCTGACTGATCATCTTCAGGCGCTCGTTGGGGATGACGATGAGGCTGTCCACGTGCATCAGCAGATTTGCGATGCCCTGCTCAGCCAGACCCATCTTCCGCTTGCCCTCAAAAGAGAAGGGCTTGGTGACGATGCCCACGGTCAGGATGCCCAGATCGTGTGCCACCTCGGCCACCACAGGAGCCGCACCGGTGCCGGTGCCGCCGCCCATACCGGCGGTGATAAAGACCATCTGGGAGCCCTTCAGAGCGTTTGCGATCTCATCCTTGCTCTCCTCGGCAGCGCGCTGGCCGATCTCGGGGTCGGCACCTGCGCCGCGGCCCTTGGTGAGCTTGGAGCCCAGCTGCACCTTGGTGGCGGCATGGTTCTTTGCCAGTGCCTGCTGGTCGGTGTTCATTGCGATAAATTCAACGCCCTGCAGGCCGTCGCTGACCATGCGGTTGACGGCGTTTCCGCCGCCGCCGCCCACGCCGATGACCTTTATCGTCGTTACGTTTTCATCCATTTCTTCGTCAAGCATGAGTGCCATATCATTGTCCTCCATCGGATTTTATCGTAGACCGCGCCTTGGCGCAGGATAGAACTCAACATTACTGCTACTATATAACAGTATCGTATCATCTTTTGGCCTCGAATGCAAGATAAATTTGCTTTTTCGATGGTATTTTTTTCACAGCGGTGTCAGGGGGCGGCATTTCTCTGCCAATTCGTCCCCCTAAAGAGGCCAGGACTTCCCACAGACCGGCATAGCCCCGGTCGATATGACGAGTCTCTTCCACGAAGCTCTTTCCCTGTGCCGACAAAGCCGCCACCACCAGTGCCGCGCCGCCCCGCAGGTCGGGCGCAGTGAGGGCGGCTCCGTGGAGGCCGCTTTCCGGCAGCGGGCCGACGGAGAGCACCCGCCCGCCCAGCCGCTCGAAGCCCTCTGCGCAGCCGAACCGCCGCTCGAAGATGACGTCCTCGATGCTGCTCTCTCCCTCGGCGCAGAGCATGGCGGCGGCCAGCAGGGGCGCAGCGTCGGTGGCGAGACCCGGGTACACCCCGGTGAAGACCCGGCCCGCCCCGTACAGCCGCCCGAAACGGGCCACCTCGGCCCGGTCTGCGCCCCGCTCCACGGTGCAGCCCATTTGTTCCAGAATTTCCAGCACCGGCGCATAGAGCGCGGGCGGGCATCCGGTGAGTTCCACCCGCCCTCCGGCAGCAGCGGCGGCACAGGCCAGCGTGGAGGCGAAGATGCGGTCCGGCAGGGGCGAAAAATCGCAGCCGGAAAGCCCCCGCCGCCCCTCGATGCGCAGTGTGGAAGTCCCCGCACCCTCGATACGCCCGCCGCAGCGGTTCAGAAATTCGGCAAGGTCGGAGATCTCCGGTTCCCGGGCCGCGCCCCGCAGGACGGTGGTGCCTCGGGCGCAGACAGCGGCCAGCAGCAATGTCTCCGTCGCTCCCACGCTGGGGAAGCGGAGGGTGATGTCGGCCCCGTGGAGGCCCCCCGGCGCGGCCAGCACCAGCTTTCCCGCCCCGGCGTCCAGCTCCTTTGCCCCCATCCGGGCCAGACCTTCCAGATGTAAGTCGATGGGACGGGCGCCGATATTGCACCCGCCGGGCAGCGAAGTCTCGGCCCGGCCCAGCCGCGCCAGCAGCGGTGCGCAGAAGAGGATGGAGGCCCGCATTTGTGCCGCGGTTTCTCCCGGAAGGGTGCTGTTTGAGGGCATCCCGGCCACCACAATGTCTGCCCCCTGCCAGTAGGCAGCACACCCTGCGCCCCGCAGCAGCCCGAGGCTGCATTCCACGTCCGACAGCCTCGGCACGGCCCGCAGCCGCACCGGTCCCCGGCAGAGCAGTGCCGCTGCAAGGAGCGGAAGTACGCTGTTTTTCGCCGCCGGTATCGCCGCCGCGCCGTTCAGCGGCCGTCCGCCCATCACCCAAATCCGCCCGCTCTGCTGTGTCATATCCGCTGCCTCCATTCCGCAAAAGATACCCCACGATATGCAAAAGCAGGGGCGGATGTCACGATTTGAGTTTGTGAATGTGTTTGTGAGACTATCTGGGCGTGCTACCCGGCAGCAACCTTGCCCTCTCCGTCAGCGCTGCCGCACTGCCACCTCTCCCAGAGGGAGAGGCTCTGGCGTGACGGGCAGGCCCACGCTGGACGAGCGAAGCACGATGTCTCGGAAACAGTAGTGCCTTGCTGTCCGGATTCACAACAGCTTAACAAGGTGCGTTTGTTCAGAAGCCGCTGCCCTCTGTAGCAGCGCCCGCCCTTTTGCGCCCCGTCGGGCCTTCAGCGGTCAGGCGAAAGTGGCCCGGCTTGCCAATGGCTCTCCCTTTGGGGGCAACAGCGACGACCGCCGCCAGTGGCGGAAACAGGGAGGAGCTGTTGGGGCAGCGGCCAGCAGGACGCAAGCAAAGCGCGGCGGATGCTGGGAGCCGCAACCCGGGCAGTGGCATCGCGCAGCGATGACTGAGAGGGCTACTCACGCCGAAAACACCACGATTCGCGCAGATTTTATTTACATTCTCTGGGTTTTTTGGTAAGCTTGTGTCAGAAAAGGCTGATTCTTCAAAAGACGAACCGACCAAAGGAGGACAGACTATGAGACTGAAGAGCGCACTCCGGCGGGGCGTGGCCGCCGCCGTCATCGCGGGCATCGTGGTGAGCTCCGGCATCCCGGCCTATGCGGGAACATGGGACATCGCCGACGGTGACATTACGGTCAAAGGTGCGAGCGATGAAAGCGGAAACTATAACGAGGTCAAGCAGGGCGACAACGAGTTCAAGAAGGATGAGGGGGAGACCGTCATCACCGGCGAGTCGGATAAGAACACCGTCACCATCGACACCTCCAACGGCAAAGTGGACGTCACCTTCGACGACCTGAAAATTGACGTCAGCGGCAAGAAGGAGGTGGATGACAGCGATGACAGCCCAGTTGATGCGGGCAAAGCTGCTGTTCGGGTCGAGGGCGGCCACGATGCCACCATCGAGCTGGACGGCGACAACGAGCTGAAGAGCGGCGGCAAAAATGCGGGTCTTGAAAAGAACGGCGGCGAACCCTCCGGCAAGCTGACCATCAAGGACGACAACGACACCAAAGGCTCCCTCACCGCTGAGGGCGGCGAGGGTGCTGCCGGTATCGGCGGCGGTGTGTACGGCACGGGCCACGACATCGAAATCTCCGGCGGCAAGGTGTCGGCCACGGGCGGCGCTGCGGATGAAAAACTGGATGCCTCCCGCACCGGCGCGGCCGGCATCGGCGACGGCGCGGGTACGGAGAAAGGCGAGGTATACCCGGATGCGCCGCCCAGCAACCCCAATAACATCTATATCTCCGGCGACGCTGAGGTGGAGGCCAAGGCGGGCGCCAGCACCGGCGGCAAAACTGCGGCCATCGGCGGCGGCATAGTCGGTGAGATCCCCAATGACGCCCTCTCCAGCGGCCACAACGGCAGTCTGACCCGCTACGACCCCGCCGGGAACAAGATGGAGGACCACAGCTACGACAGGCGGACGCCCTCCCAGCCGGAGCAGCCCGATGATACCGAGAACAACGACGACGAGGACGACACCCCAAGCGTGCAGGTCGGCGAGGTGCCGGACCGTGTGAAGCAGATGTACGAGACCGTCGGCGTGATCACCCATCTGGATGGCACACAGGAGCTTGGGAATGTGGCCACGGCGGAGTATGACCCGGTCAACAAGGTCCTGAGCTTCGATGCCCACAGCATACTCTTTCGGATGACAGGCGACTCGCTGCGGGAGCTTGCAAAGGAGGTCCATGAGCTTCGCATCCGGTTCCTTGATGGGGAAGGGCGGGAGATGGAGGCGGTCATTCCGCTGGCCCGGATCAAAGACTTGGTCCGCTTGAATGGTGCGTTCGAACTCGAGCTGTCCCATGAGGGGCGTTATCGATTCCATGTTGTCGGGCAGACGGGATATGATAGAAAAACATTCTCGGATGAGACCGTCCTGCGCCAAAGCGGCAAGGAACTGATCCTCGTGTACCGCGTTGGCGATGAGGAGCAGAAAGCGCAGGAGGCTGCCCGGGTGGAAGAGGCGATCGCCCGCCGCAAGCAGGAGAAAAAGCAATGGGGAACGGTCCTCTCCGGTCTGGAAGGCGGCTCCCTGAGCGGACAGCCCGGGCTGACTCAGCCGGGAACAGGTGCCGTCGGTGACCTCAGCGGGCTGACGACTCTCTCGCCGGACAGCCTTACCACGGCCCAGCAGCCGGAAGCAAGCGCCCAGCCATCGGAAACAAGCACCCAGCAGCCGGAAACAGGCGGATGGGTAACGGACAGTCAGGGTGACTGGGTGTGGAAGCCGGGCAAGGATGGCGACAAGCCGCCGGATTTGAGAGGAAATTGGGAGACAAGAAAATGGATGGGGAGCAGCGACGATTATGGGTGGGAGTGGCAGCCGGTGCAGGAGGGTGATCAGTTATCTTGGAAACCAAACAAATGGGTAAGGCTCCCTGACTATAGTCCGTGGGATTTCTTTTATGACTCCGCATCTTCTGACTCTGCATGGATGTACGATTATGAAGGCTGAGAGCGTGGGCTGAGAGGGAGCGCAGCAGGAGGGCCTTGCTCACAGGCAGCCCTGCCGCCCCCCTGCGCACAATCACCAAAAACCACCGATAGAAAAATAGCAATGTTGTACGAAGAAATCTGAGAAAAACCCCTTGCAAAATCACGATGAGCTGAGTATAATACCACTCATGAAACGCAAAACGTCCTGCCCCTCGTCCGGCAGGGCGTTTTTGTCGGTAAAGATCCGGCAAAGAAATGTTAAGTGACCGCCCGGGGAGGGGCTTTGTATGACAAAAGACATGACACAGGGCAGCCCGCTCAAGCTCATTCTTGCCTTTGCGGTGCCGCTGATGCTGGGCAGTCTGTTCCAGCAGTTCTACAATCTGGCCGATACCATCATCGTGGGCCGTTTCGTGGGCGTGGATGCGCTGGCGGCGGTGGGCAGCGTGGGCGGCCTGAACTATCTGGTGCTGGGCTTCGTCAACGGCATCGCCTGCGGCTTCTCCATCCCCATCTCGTGGACCTTCGGCGCGAAGGACTACAGAGAGATGCGGCGCTACACCGCCAATACCGTCTGGCTGAGCCTCTTTTTCGCCGTCCTGCTCACGGTGGTGACGGTGGCTCTGACCCGGGCGGTGCTGGTCTGGACCAACACCCCCGACAATATCATCGACATCGCGGACATCTACATCCGAACCATCTTCTGGGGCATCCCCTTCACCCTGCTGTACAACGTCACCAGCGCCCTCATGCGCGCGCTGGGCGACAGCAAGCGGCCGCTCTATTTCCTGCTGGTGGCCAGCGTGCTGAACATCGGCCTCGACCTGCTCTGTATCCTCACCTTCCGGATGGGGGCGTTCGGCGCGGCCTTCGCCACCGTGTTCAGTCAGGCGGTGGCGGGCATCGGCAGTCTCATCTACATCGGCCGCCACTACCCGGAGCTGAAATGGAGCAGGGAAGAGGGCCGTCTGAGCGCCAGCCACTGCCTCAAGCTCTGCAACATGGGCATCCCCATGGGCCTGCAGTGCAGCATCACTGCCATCGGCAGCGTCGTGCTGCAGGGCGCGGTGAACGGTCTGGGCAGCAGCATCGTGGCCGCGCAGACCGCAGGCAGCAAGGCCGCCCAGTTCCTCTCGGTGCCGCTGGAGAGCATCGGCACCGCCATGACCACCTACGCCAGCCAGAACATGGGCGCTCACGACCTCAAGCGTGTGGACCGGGGCGTCAATACCGCGCTGGGCATTGGCTGCGTCTACAGTGTGGCATCCTTCCTCATCCTGCGTGTGCTGGATGTGCCGCTTATCAGTCTCTTCCTCGAGAGCAGCGAGGTGGAGATCATGGCGAATGCCCGCAGCTTCATCTTCTGGAACAGCGTGTTCTACATCCCGCTGGCTGTCCTCATCATCTACCGCTACACCATCCAGGGCCTGGGCTATTCCGGCCTTGCCATGTTCGCGGGCGTGGCCGAGATGGTCGCCCGTGCCATGGTGGGCTTCTGGTTCGTGCCGCTCTGGGGCTACTTTGCGGCCTGCATCGCCAACCCTGTGGCATGGTTCTTCGCCTGCTTCTTCCTCATCCCGGCGTACTTTGCAGTGCGCAAGCGGCTGATGAAGGAGCTTGCCGCAGCGCGGGTGGAGGATTGAGGGGGAGCTTCGCTCAAGCCTCTCCCTTTGGGAGAGGTGGCATTGCGAAGCAATGACGGAGAGGGCAAGCTCACTTCCCAAGAGTATCTGCACAGCGATATGCACTGGCTTTTGTCAGAGCGGTGCTATCGCTGTGCTTTTTGTTTTTCTGTAGCATCCTTGCCCTCTCAGTCACCTTCGGTGACAGCTCTCCCAGAGGGAGAGCCTTTGGCA
>OHJZ01000888.1_pt1 | contig 13975 bp, 19 predicted proteins | sample 1568691 | NCBI WGS metagenome assembly OHJZ01 (sample SAMEA3879593, study PRJEB24766) | human gut metagenome | biome: human-associated habitat; feature: feces | place: USA | collected 1985/1987
CTAAATCCCCCTCCGCCGGAGTGTAAAAATCAAAAGTGTGTTAAAAAGTGTGTTAAACACACTCCGGCAGGTCTTTGGTCAGCAGCTGGGCAAAGGCAGCGTTTACCGCCTGAGCAGCCCGCTGTGCATCCCCGGTCAGGGCGTGGCCGTACTGGCCGAAGGTGTCCATGTTCTGGCTGTGGCCTATGATGTCCTTGACTTCCCCGGCGGGCAGGGTCTTAGCCACACTAACGAACGTGTGCCGCAGCTCATACACGGACACCGGCGGGATGTCGTTTGCTTTGCAATAGATGCGCCAGCGGTCGTAATAGTGCTGTTCGGTCTGGATCTGGAACACGCTGCCCTTGCTGCCTGTAAGCTGGCGCTGCTGATCCAGCACAGCCCTGGCCAGATCGGTGAGCACAAAGGAGCGCACGGCGTTTTGGTTCTTGCCTTTGGTCTCGGTGCCCTCTATGTTGATCGAGCGGGACACCTGCACCGTGTTGCCCCGGATATCTGCCCAGCGCAAGCCCAGCAGCTCCCCCGGACGCAGGCCGGTGAGCACCTGAAAGCGGTAGGCGTTGATATACGGGTCTTGTATCCGCTTGCGGTAATACAGCGTTGTATCTACTTGGAACAGCTTTGCCAGGGCATCGGGCTGCAATACCTTTTTGCCTTTGAGCCGTGCCCCGGCGGGGATCACAACATCTTCTGGGCGAAAGGTGGACAGCTTTGCCTTACGGCAGTATTTACAAAAGGCCGTCAGGTCTCCGGCCAATGACTGCAAGGTTTTGCGGCTCAGTCCCCCGGCCTGGGCGTGGTCTACTACGTTTTGCAAGTCCTGATCCGTCAGGGCCGTGACCCGCTTTTGTCCAATGACAGGCAGCACCCAGACACGCCAGCGGCTTTCTCGGGGGCGGTAGTTGGTGTGGGAGGTTGTCAGCTCCACAGATGCAAGCCAGAGCTTGCCCGCCTGCTCTACCCGGCTTGCCTTTACGGCTATGCCGTCCTCTAACCAGGCATCCGCTTTGGCGTTGGCTTCCCGCTGGCCAGTGCGGCCGGGGGTGCTGCTGTAAAACTGTTTGCGTACCCCGTCCTTTTGCACGGCAATGCGCCAGCGCTGGTATTTTTCTTCCCAGACGGCTGTATTTGTCCGTTTCCCCATCTGGCTGCACCTTCCTTTTTTCTGTGCATTTTTGTGCATTTTGTCCCCGGCGGCGCCCTGATCGCTGCCCGATCGGAGACTATCAGCCGTCAAAATGACAGTGCGCCAACGGCTTTCGTGTGCGTTATCGTGTGAACAAACCCCGTCTTTCTCTCGTGGTTCAGGAGTGCCCGGCGGCGAGGTTTCCCCGTTTACACATCCTGCATATAGGCCAATGCGGCCTTGAACAAGGCAAGGTGCTGGCTCTCGATGCGCTCAAAAATCGTCCTTGCCGTGGCTTCATCGTACACATGGGAGGTCAAGTTGCGGTCGTTCAGCAGCTCTATCCATTCTTGCTGATCCTGGATCATGCCCAGCGCAAACGCCTGCTTGATAACGGCCTTGGGGCTGTTAAGCTCTGTATACCCTTGGTCGAGCAGATATTCCCGCATGGTCTTCCATGCCAGTTCGGTGCAGAACTCAAACCGCTGGATCACCCCGTCCCGGATGGAATCCAACGGCATTTTTCTATAATCGTCCAGCGCTTCCTGCAGCCGGGCCACCGCATCCGTAAAGTAACCGTATTTTTCATGCAGCTTGTCCATCAGTTCTACACCGTCCTTTTTGATGTTTGCCAGAAATACCGGATTCATGCCGTCTGTGATATGAACGATATCAAATTGCAGCAGGGTGGGCAGTTCCTCGCAGTCCATCCAGAAGTTTGCCCGGTTTGCTTCCGGCATCCCATATACAGCCAGATCAATGTCGCTGTTATGCCGGTTGTCCCCTCTGGCACGGGAGCCGTACAATACAAGCCGCTTTGCCCCGTACCGGCGTGCCAGTGCGGCCAGCTGGCTGTATAGCTGCTCCATGGTATCACCTCGTATCCTTCGTGTGCTATCCCGCCCGGCGGGGTCACTTGTCCGGGTCGGTCTGGTTCTCCCCGTCCGCCGGGGCAATCTTGAATCTGTATTTCTGTATCTCAGTGAGTTCCTGTACACGCTTTGCCGCTTCCTCTTGTCCTTCAGCATTAAGAAAATCAAAATTAACTTCAATGCTATCAAGGAGTTCTTTTCTACGGGCAAGCTGTTTCGTTAGTTTCTCGCTATCCCATGGAAGCACTTGCCCCCACTGTCCTGCATCTATCAGATCACCAGCATACAGACCCATTGCGCGCGCAATTTTTGCGATGGTATCCAGCTTCGGCACAACTTTTCCGGATTCATAAAGCCTGACACTGTTTACTGCAATGCCTGCTTTTTCTGCAAGTTCCATCTGCGTTAATCCATGCTCTTTTCGTGTGTTTTTTAATCGTTCATTGAACTTCACGTTCTATCACCTTCTTTTAGTTCACTATACCACATAACCAAGAAAATAGCAATCAACTATTGACAATAACCAATATCTTAATTATACTGTTGCTATAACCAACATATTGGTTGTTTGAACGAAAGGAAGTGAACAAAATGAAACTCAAAAACAATCTTGCCATAATGGCAGCGCTCCAGGGCTTGACCCTGGGGCAGCTGGCCGAAAAGGCCGGCATGAATCGCCAAAACCTTTCGATCATCAAGCGCCGGGGTTCTTGTTCCCCTATGACGGCTGTTAAAATTGCCGCCGCCCTGGGCGTGGACGTGACCGAGATCATCCAGGAGGAGGAGTAAAACCATGGTTCATCTGATTGGCGACTACTACATGAGCGCAGACAGGTACAGCTATACCGTTGGCACAGCCCGGCAAAGGGACGGCAAACGGGTTTTACTGGACAATGTGAGATATTACACTACCCTGGCTTCTGCCGTGTCCTGCACCGCAGAAATCGCCCTGCGGGAGCGCATCGCCGCCGGGGAGGTGCAGACCCTGGGCCAGGCTGTGGAGCAGCTGCGCCGCATCAAGAACGAGATCCTGGAGAACATCCACACTGAAAAGGAGGGTTGACTGTGTCTTACCGCAAATTCCACCGCCTGCGGGTTCGCCTGGCGGAAATGGATATCACCCAGCAGGAGGCCGCCCGCATGGCCGGACTTGCCCCCAGTACCCTGACCACCCGCATGACGGGCCGTGTGCCGTTCAACATCAACGAGGTACAGGCCCTGTGTGAGGTGCTGAACATCCCCCTTGACCAGGTCGGCGCTTTCTTCTTTGAGGACGGCCCCCGGCGGCAGAAGGGGGCGTGAAGCGTTGAGTCTGACAAACACCCCTGCTTTCGAGGGGTTTATGGGCCATCTTTCTGCCTGCAAAACAGAGGTGCAGCTGCTCAGTCCCTTGACCTATGCACTGCTGAAACAGGCAGGCAGTGCCGAAGCTGAGGACGCTTTTTTGGACTTCGTGACACAGGCTGCCTATGCTATGCGCTTGCCCAGCGTAGATTACAAGGTCAAGCAATGGATCCTGGCAAACCGTGACCGTTACGCAGCAGACCCGGCGGCGTTTGAGGATGCAGCGGCCAAAACCCTGCCCATCACGGAAAAGCCCGTGATCCTGCGCCCGGCCAGCAGCTTCTGCTCCCAGCGTGCCAAATATCTGATCTACCCCTATCTGCCACGGGGGATGCTGTCCATCGTGGGCGGCGTGTCTGGCACGGGCAAAACATCTCTGATGCTGTCCATGGCGGCAGCCATCAGCACCGGCAGCCCCCTGCCGTTTGAATCCCAGGATGCACGCACACCCGGCAGCGTCATCTATTTGACCATGGAGAATGACCCAAACATCATCCTCCGTCCCCGGTTGGAGCGCATGGGGGCCGACCTTGACCGCTGCTATTTACTAAACACAGCGGGGGTCAACATGGCATCCACTGAGCTGGAAGCTGCTGCAAAGGAGATCAAACCCGCCCTGATGGTGTTTGACCCTATCCAAAGCTTTCTCCCGGCGGGGGTGCAAATGTCCCGGGCCGAGCAGATCCGCCCTGTGATGGATACGCTGATCTCCCTATCTAAAACGCTGGACGTGGCCACCGTCTTGATCTCCCACATGAGCAAGCCCGGCCCTGGCGTTGTATCAGCACTGGATCGGCTGCTGGGTTCCAGCGACTTCCGCAACGCTGCCCGCAGCGTTGTGATCGTGGGCCGTGACCCGGAAAACCCCGAGCAGCGGGTCTTTGCGCACGCAAAAAACAGCATCGGCCGCCCCGGCCCAGCGCAGCGCTACCACATAGACGAGGGCGGTTGCGTGGTGTTTGACGGGGAAACAGACCTGACCGCTGACCAGATCATAGCGCAAACCGAAAACGCAGCGCCCCGCCGGGCAAAGGCTGCCAATGCCCTGAGCGCCGCTATAGAAGATCTGGACGGGCTTTTGGGCTTTGTGGGGTGGGTGGATGTGGCCCAGGTCTACACCCTGAGCGCTGCTGCAGGGTACTCCGACCGGACAATGCGCAATGCAAAAGAAGCATTAAGCTTAAAGGCTCTGCGCACCGGGATGCAGCCCAATCAAAAAACCTACTGGTACCGGGACGATCTGGACGAGGACAGCGTCAGGGCTGATATCCTGAACCAAAACGAACCCCTGACCATGGACGAAACGCCCACCCCCGCCAGTTGACTGCTTGCACAGTGGCACACCAATCCCCCCACAGTGGCACAGCGTGCCAGTGTGCACACCCTCTAAAAGTCATTATAACTTTTTTTATTTTTCCAGTGTGGACAAAAAGCGCTCTGCGCCTAGATTTTTGCACAGTGGCACAGCGTGCCAGTGTGGGCTATTGTTTTGCCATTGTGCAGCAGACTTTGCACACTGGCAAAATAGCTATGTGTACAATAGGAACTGTGCAGCTGTGGACACGATGAAAGGAGTCTTGAACCATGACAGATGTTATTTGCCCTCTTGATGGGAAGCCCTGTGAAAAGGATTGCCCCGACCGCTTTGTTGATACCCCAGACGGCGGGTGTCTGCTGACAATGGCCCTGGGGATCGGAGCATCCGTGATGTATCTGGACGGCCGCAGCATTTACCCCCTGACTGAGTACGGGCCAGAGGTCTGACCCCTGACCGAACAGAGAGCGAACAGAGAGCGAACAGAGAACAAACGCAAAAAAGCCGCCGGGGCGGTTCGTTCGTCCAGGCGGCAAGAGAGGCAGCAGAAAAGTGTGCTAGAAGCGTGTCAGACGGCTTTTATACTCCGGGCGGGTCTTTTCCTTACCCAGGCACAAAACGCCGCCTGCGCCCGCTGTACACGGTTTCCGCACACGAAAACGCAAAGCGGGAGCTTGCAGGGAGCATCAGCCGGGAGCATCTGCCCGAGGGGATTATGGTTCTACACAGAATTGAAGGCTCTGTATAGACTCCTCCCAGGCAGGCCGCCCGCTTGGAAGCATACAAAAAAGCGGCTCAGGATCGCACCCTGAACCGCTAACGCTTTGAAGCAAGTCGCCCTTACACAAGCCCCTTGCTGCCTCTATTTTATTTTATCTGCAATCTTTTGTCAACAACTGAAAGGACGTTAAATCATGGATAAACTCATTATTCCCCCGAATGGCAGCCTTGCGGATGCAGTCCTTGAGCATCACTATGACATTGCGCATGACGAAGCCTTTGTGAAGGCAGCAAACGCCTTTGAAAGCCGCTTGGAAGCCACCGCCGCAGCCTTTGGCGTGCCCCAGGACGTCGTTTCCGACCTTTGCCACCTTGCCGCTGATGCCACCTCTGCGGCTATGGGCGTTGCGTATAGCGAGGGAATCTGCTTTGGTACAGCGGCTGCACGGGCTGCAGCAGATCTTCCCCCGGAGGGGGAAAGCGTCCCGGATGCGCTGCCCGGTCTGCTGCCGTCCTGATGGCTACCGGCGGCAAAGCGGCGGTAAGCAGGCGCAAGCCGCTTGCTCGCAGCTGTGCATGGGTGGGGGAGTCCCCCCCTTCCCTGCCCGGCGGCGACTCCTCGCTGTCCAGCGCCGATTTACACACGGGGAAATTTTCAAAGGGCCTGAACTCGTGAGGAAGTCGAGAGAATCGACCACCGAAGCGAGAGCGAAGCAAGAGAAAACAGCCCTTGAACAACGAGCGAACAATGAAAACGGAGGTTTGAAACGTGGACTATTTGCAAGAGTCTTTCCGGCTTCAGAGCGAGGCCAAGCAGTACGAAGAAAAGATGAAGAAGGACGTTGAAGAACAGTGCGAGCGGCTTTCATTGTTCATCCGTCCGCACCTTACCGCAGATCAGAATGAAACCCTTTCGCAGATTCTGGAATCCATCATCGGGGATTGTTCCGAAACGTCTTTCAACATGGGATATAACGCCGCTATGCAGCAGTTGGCAACCGGGCACGTTCTGACGCAGCCGAACACCTTCCCGCCACAGTGAACAGGAATCGAACAGAGAGCGAACAGAGAGGATTTTACAAGATGAAGATTGAAAAGCGTGTCAACCTGTACGCCTTTGAGGTGGAATACATCGACCAGCGGGACGCAAAGCCCCGCCCTATCCGCCGGGAATCCGTGATCCTGGACGGGGGCCGGGTGTCTGCCCTGGAACGCCTGGGCCAGTCGCCGCAAAGCTGGATCTGCAACCAGTACGCCCGGCAGGGCTTTGCCGTGGCTGCCGTCCACAAGAGGGATCACCTGACGGCGCAGGTAGATACAGCGCTGCTCTGGAAGCTGGCCGCCCTGGACGCTGCCGCCCGGAAAGCGGGCCGGAGCGTGGCGCAGCTGCTGGAAGGGGGCGCAGCCGTATGAACCGCAAAAACCGCAAGAAGTGCATCCGCCAAGTTGCTGCAAACGCCCAGCGCATCCACCGCAACGGGGTTGACCTGTTGGTCGTGCAAAGCCCCGGCTTCCGGCATCTGATGCTTTTTTCCCTGCACCACACAGGAGCACTCTTTATCCCCCGTGGCGAAAACGTGCCCAAGCGAGTGGCGCAAGCGGTCTCCCTGATCCGCTCCGGTCGCCTGTCCAGGTATGACGGCCCCGGCAAGGCAGAGATGTTCAGCGCCCTGTCCCGTTTGCAGGAAGGGGGCGCAGCCGTATGACCGAGCGCACACAGGCGCTGGCAGCGCTTGAGCAAGGCTGTAATTTCTGCATGGAAATGACCGGGGACAACATGGCCCCCAAGATCCTGGACGGGGACGTGGTGTTTTTTGCAGCCTGTGACCACGTGGACAGCGGCCAGATCGCTGCCGTGCGCCTGGACGGGGAGATCCTTCTCCGCCGGGTGCAGTGGACGGGGGAGCTGATGACGCTGATCCCCTTTAATCCGGCCTATCCCCCTGTTACATATGCCCCCCAGGAGCAAGCCGCTGTGGAGATCGTCGGGCGGGCTGTCGTTGTCCGGCGGCTCTTTTGCCCGCCCACCCCGGCGCCCGCCGTCCCCTGAGAACAAACCCGCCCGCCCCATTGCGCCGCAGATCGTCACGGCAGTACACCGGGCAGGGGTTCTTTTTGTTGGAAAGTGTTGGAGCTAAACTTGACAAAACTTGACATCTGCCCGGTCAGGCAATCAAACGCAAGGAAGCCGAGATGTACGACCGTGGCCGTGTTTACTTACTCCGAAAGGGGATGCAGCAATGGAACAGAATCGCCCCAAGCAGACCGGCCAGCAGGCCGCAAACACTGCCCTTGCTGCCCTGGCCGCCGCCGGGGATCGCTTTGCCCTGGGCCAGCTGTGGGAGATCAACCAGGGCTTTGTACGGCGGCAGCTGTGGCAGTGGTACGAGAAGAACAAGCCTGTTGCAGATGCTGCGGGCCTGGTTTTTGAGGATCTGGTGCAGGAGGGGTATTTTGCCCTTGTGGATGCCGTCCGGCGGTATGACCCGGAGCGGGGCGCCTTTACCACCTGCCTGGGCTATGCGTTGAAGTATCAGCTGCACAGCGTCCTGTGCGGGGAGCATGGCCGCCAGGTCGAGACCGCAGACGGGCGGCTGCTTCGAGTCGCCGCCGACCCTCTGAACACCTGCGCAAGCCTTGACCTCCCCATTGCCCCAGACGAGGACAGCAGCCGCACCCTGGGCGACCTGCAGCCCGACCCGGCGGCGTCCCAAGCGTTCCAGCACGCTGAGGACAGCCTATACACCCAGCAGCTGCACGCTGCCCTGGAAGAAGCCCTGGCCAAGCTGGCCGAGCGGGACGCTCTGATCCTGCGCCTGCGGTACTATGACGGCCAGACTCAGCAGGCCGTGGGGCAGGCGCTGGGCATAAAGCCGCAGCAGGTGCAGCAGATCGAGATCCGGGCACGCCAGCGCCTGGCCCGCTGCCCGGCCCTGCGCTGCTGGCGGGAGGACATCATATCCCGCCGGGCCTATCAAGGCACGGGGTTCAGTGCCTGGGTCTATGGATGCAGCGTGGAGGAGCGAATCTTGGAGGAGCTGGAACGCCTGGGCCTGGCCTGACCCGGCGGGGGGTGCAGCCGGGGTACAGTGTGAATCAGGGGTGCGGCGTGGCTCCGCCCGCCCTCCAGATCAGCCCCGCCCCCTGGGATTTTTAGAATTTCCGGAGTCCTAAAAAAGGCAGCATCTCCCCTCTCCCCTGATCTCCCGTCCCACAAAGCGACACCCCCAGACCGTGAACGGATCGGCCCGGGGGTGTTCTTGTTGTGCAAATCAGTGCGACATAAAAAGTGTTTTGTTGTGCGCATCCAGGCGGCAGTCAACTGGTAAAGCAGCCGCTCTTTCTGTGTGCTAAATCCCCCTCCGCCGGAGTGTAAAAATCAAAAGTGTGTTAAAAAGTGTGTTATAGATGCAGAAAACCGCCTAGATTTCAACGAATCTAAGCGGTTTTTCTTTATGCCGGTGGTGGGGGTCGAACCCACACGGTATCACTACCAATGGATTTTGAGTCCACATCGTCTGCCATTCCGACACACCGGCACATCTGTAGATGTACAACAGCATTATTATAGCGGATTTCTCCAGCAAAATCAAGCAGTATTTTTCCTGTTCAGCCGGGCATCCTATGGATCGGGGCGCATCCCCCCTGCGCAGGGCTGTTTACATCCCGTTTTTCTGTCGGTCTTTTCAGGAATTATCCACTCTTTCCCGCCCGAGTTTGTGCCGTGTTTTGTCCCGCTCCGGCCCTGCCACGGTGTGCACCGGGCAGGAGCATTGCGGTCAGTTATATCCCACTATCCCCCCGCAGGCAATTTGAAGGGTCATTTGTATAGAACTTTCGTTGTTTTTCTCGAAAAGGCTTTACAAATGCAAGCAAAGTTACTATTATATAAATATATGTTTCCGCTCTGGAGGGCGCCAAGTTGCATAGGATGCAACGCCAGCGCGGCACATGATGGAAGGAAGGTTGAGGATATGTCTGAGAAAAAGCTCGCTGCCTCTGCGGCAGCCCAAACGCCGGAAGCTCACGATGCAGAGCCCAAAGCCAAAAAGCCCGCAAAGTCCGCAGCACGCCGCGGCCGTCCCCCGCTGACGCCGGAGCTGTATGTGGAGCTTGGTGATAAGCAGTACAATGTCAGCGATATCGTGGAGCGCGCAAAAGCAGATTACCGCGCTACCCACAAGGTGGGTGTGCAGTCCTGCAAAGTATACCTCAAACCGGAAGAGGGCGCAGCCTACTACGTTGTAAACAAAGTTTCCGGCAAACTGGATCTGTGATCCCTTAAGCGCAAAACAGGCCGGCACACCCAACTGCAGGTGTGCCGGCCTGTTTTATTTTTCAAACTGCTTTGCGGCGCTTTACCAAAACCGGGGGCGCTTTGGTGCGGGGTCCGGGTCCGGGATCTCAAATTCATAGCGCTCCGTAGCATTGATGACGGTGGTTCCGCCTTTGGTGCAGACCCGGGGCAGCTTAGGGTCATAGCTCAAATGCATATGACCATGGATGAACCATTTGGGTTCATATTCCTCCAGCAGATCATTAAAACAGCCAAACCCGCGGTGGGCGCCATCCGGCGTATCGTTCAAGCCTCGGGCGGGCGAATGGGTCATCAAAAGATCAATGCCACCTACTTTATGGGCCCGCAGCCACAGCTTGCGGATGCGCCGCCGCATCGCCTGCTCGGTATACTGATAGGTATCCTCCTGGTTATAACGGATGCTGCCCCCCAGCCCCATAATGCGCAGCCCTTTCCAGACATACACCTGGTCATCCACGCAGATGCAGCCGCCGGGCTCTGCCCCTTTATAGCTGCCGTCGTGGTTGCCATGAACATACAGGATCGGCGCCGTGGTAAAGTTGGTGAGATGCTCCAGATATCGCTTGGGCAGATCCCCGCAGGAGAGGATCAGGTCCACCCCCTCCAACCGGTCTTTTGAACAATAATCCCACAAAGCTCTCGAGGGGACATCCGAAATCGCAAGAATTTTCACGTCCGCATCGCTCCATTCTTTTTACCGTCCCGGCGGGCCCTTGCGCCGCCCGGATCGTCTCATGCATCCCGCAAAAGCGCCGCCCGGCTGCCTTTGCGCACAGGGATATGCAGCAAATTGCATACCCTTGCGTTATTGTGCGCCGTCTTTGACATTGTCCAGGCCGTTGATCCCGATCAGGGTCCGGGTGCGCACATCCAGCTGTTCATAGCGGGGCATCTCCCCCTCCACACATTCATCCAGCCAGTCCATCTCCATCAGCTCCGCAGGCGTATAGGCCAGCCCTGCCGGAGAATGCAGGATATGTCCCTGGGCGTAGATCTCCGCCGGGAATATCTGCAAGCCCCCTTCCCGCAGCTGCTTTTCCATCAGGTCCAGCATCTGCAGGGTGCCGCCGGGCAGACCCAGTGTATACTGGATCTCCTCCGCATCGCTGCTCATGCCCCACCAATAGTTCAGCGCGCGGCCGCTGGTCTTGTCCCAGCCGCCTTCCAGAATGGAGCGGATGATCTCGATGTAAAACGTATCCCACCGCCACTCCGGCAGCGCCAGCGGCTGCACGCTGCCATCCGGCAGACGGCGGCACAGGCCATAATCCCGGTGGGCAGGGCCAGGCTCCCGCGGGTCACGGGCATAGAACAGCTCCACATCCTCCTGGTCCGCAAAATCCAGTGGATGATCCGGGTCCTGCAAACAGGCCCAGCGCAGCAGCACCCGTCCCTCCGGACGGACGGTGCGCAGCCCCTGGGCAAACGCATTGACCGCCGCAGGGGTGCCGTAGATGGGGTTGGCCGCCACATACCCTACCCGCTGCGTCCGGCTCAGCACGCCAGCCAGGATGCCCAGCAAATAGGTCACCTCATAGGTGCGGGGGTAGTAGGTGCGCACCAGCGGGTGGGGCGCATTGAGCGAGCAGTTCAAAAAGTGGGTCTTGGGGTGCTGAGCTGCCACCTTCAGGCAGGCGGGGCGCATCCGGATGCTGGTCGTAAACACCACATCTGCATGGTCGTGGGCTTCCTGTTCCAGGATCTGCTCTGCATCCACCTCCGGGCCTACATTCTCCCGACGGATGATCGTGAGCCGGTCCGGGAAAGCCTTTTGCAAGGCATTGATGCCCCGCTGATGGCGGCGGACCCAGGCACTGTTCTGGGCGTTGTACTCGTGCAGGAACACCACCCGCAGGGTGCTGGGACGGCTGAAGATATTCAACTTTGCCAGCAGCGGCTCCCCGCTGCTCTGCTCCGGCTCCAGCGACAGCTCCACCGCCTGGGGTTTGGTAAGGATCTTGATCTCCTCCCAAAGCTTTGCCAGGTTCTCATGGATCTGGGCAGGCGGGCTATCGCAGGCATCTGCATAGCGGTAGACCGACAGATACACCAGCATCGCATCCCCAGGGGTCAGGTCCAGGCTCCCGCCCCCCAGCACATAAAACTGCTGGCTGAACTTTGCATAAAACGCTGCAAAATTGCGCCGGTCGTCCTCAGTCCAGCTCTCCTCAGACGCTTTGCATACCAAGGTCTGGAGCTTTGCATAGCTGCCCGGACGGCTGAATTGCAAAGCATTGACCTTGGACAGCTTATAAAAATCCAAAAACTCATAATAGATCCGGTTTTGCAGCTCATCGGTGCGGGCAGGCACCAGACGGGTGACCGTGCCGGGGATCTTGACTGCGCCATAATATTTCAGCACAGAGACCCGCTTATTGCCCTCCTGCACATAAAAGCGGTTGAGATATTCAAACGCAATGATGGGGGTGTGGATGCCCTCTTCCAGGTGGGCATCGCACAGATGGCTCCATTTGGATGCAAACTCCGTGTCCTCATCCAGCAGGGGCATAAAGTTGGCGGCAAAGGCCGTGTGCCGGCCGCTGGTCTTGGTGCCCACGATGCTCTCGGCAGGGATATCCACCAGGCCCAGCGGCTCCTGGGCTACGATATCCACCCCCATCAGCTCTTCGTCCAGCACCTCCAGAAAAGGCGTTTTGCCTTGGGCTACACAGGCCCGGTAGGCTCGCTGACCAGAGCGCAGCGCAGCTCTATAATCTTCCAGCATATAGGCTTCCTTTCTTGTTCGCACAGAGGTTATTTTTTTACAGGGCTTTCCCCTTTTAGCAAAAAAGCCCCGGAATCCATTTTACACAGCCGGCAGCACTTTGCCGCCGGATATTTCACAACATAGGGCAGGACCCGCTTTTCAGCTGCCAAAACCAGCAGCGCAAAGGGGCGTCTATCCATAGTATAGCATGAAATCCCCCTGCTGAACATCCACTTTTCCCGCAAATCCCTTGATTTGCGCCGGAGTTTCAGGTAGGATAGGGGCAAAACAAACCAATGAGGTGTATTATGGAAATACAGCAGCTGCCCCGCCTGGAACCGGGAGAATACCCTGGCGGCACCTGGTACTACGAACCCCATGTCTACCTGCCCTACCGCTATGTGCTGGGCAGAGTCGGCCGCCGCCCGCTGGTGTGCATCGGCATCAACCCCAGCACCGCGCAGCCCGGCGCACTGGACCCCACCCTGAAAAGCGTAGAGCGTCTGGCGACGCACAACGGCTTTGACAGCTGGATCATGTTCAACGTCTACCCGCAGCGGGCCACCAACCCCAATGATATGGACCGCATCCCCGACCGTGCCCTGTGTGACGAAAACCTGCGCTGGCTGGCGGCCGTATTGGAAAACACCCAGCCTACCATGTGGGCTGCCTGGGGCACCCTGATCGAAAAGCGGGACTACCTGCCTGGATTGATGCGGGAGATGGTCGCCCTGACCCGGCAGTACGATACCCCCTGGGTCACCTTTGGCAAGCGCAGCAAAAAAGGCCACCCGCATCACCCCCTTTACCTGCGGGGAGATTCCACCCCCGAATCTTTTGATGTGGAAAACTATCTCGATACCTGTTTTTGACCCATAAGGAGGCCCTATGACCGCCGAACGCTCCCGCCAGACCGCTGCCTGGTTTGCTGCCCATCCCCGGCTCAAAGCCGGGGTGGTGGCCGCCAACCGCTGGCTGCCTCTGATCCCTTTTGCGTGCTACCCTGCCCTGCTGATCTGGCTGGGGCTGAAACTGGCTGCCGGCCAGACCCAGCTTCTGCCCGCAGCGGTCCGGGCGGTGCTGGTGCCGGCAGCGGTGTTTCTGGGCGGCACAGCCCTGCGCCGGGCGCTCAACTTCCCCCGCCCCTACCAGCAGCCCGGCTTCGTGCCGCTGGTGCAGAAAGAGCGGCAGGGCTGTTCCTTTCCTTCCCGCCATGCACTGAGCGCCGGTGTCATTGCAGCGGTGTGGCTGTATTTCAGCCCCGCCGCCGGGGCTTCGCTGACGGTCGTAGCCCTGGTCATCTGCGGGCTTCGGGTGCTGACCGGCGTACATTTTGTCCGGGATGTAGCTGCCGGTGTTACCCTTGGTTTTGCATTGGGTCTGGCCGGTATGTGGCTGCTGTAAGACCCTTTGCAAAAAAAAATAAAAGAATTTTGCATTTTGTCCTTGACAGAACCGGTGGGGTATGGTATTATACTTCTCGCAGCGTGTGCTTCGCACCGCAGCCGCCATAAAGGAACCCAATGGGATAACAACGTGCGCCCGTAGCTCAGGTGGATAGAGCAACTGCCTT
>OHJZ01000899.1_pt1 | contig 13802 bp, 10 predicted proteins | sample 1568691 | NCBI WGS metagenome assembly OHJZ01 (sample SAMEA3879593, study PRJEB24766) | human gut metagenome | biome: human-associated habitat; feature: feces | place: USA | collected 1985/1987
TGAAAGCACTAAAATTTATCCTTTCGGGGAAAACAGCATTTTTTAAGGTACCGATGGTAAATTCAGTTTGCTATTTTACTTATGGAAATATTCATAAGCCAGCATTACTTGGAATGTTTGGAGCAATTTTAGGATATAAAGGATATGGTTATGAAATAACAAACTTTCCAGAATATTATGAGAAGCTAAAAGATGTAAAAATTTCAATTGTCCCAAATTCTGAGAATGGATATTTTAATAAGAAATTTCAACAATTCAATAATTCTGTAGGTTATGCATCTCAGGAACAAGGTGGAAATTTGATTGTAAAAGAACAATGGCTTGAAGATCCATCTTGGACGATTTATATTATGTTGAATAATGATGAAAGTCAGAAATTAGCGGACATGATCATTCACAGCCAGTGTGTATATATTCCGTATTTAGGGAAAAATGATCATCCGGCAACAATAGAAAAAGCCGAATATGTGGAAGTTAAAAATGTTGATGCTGAGAATCTTACGATTCAGAGTTTAAGTCTTAGTGAAGCATTAGATTTTGATCAAGATGAAATGGATTTTAAATATGAGGAATATTTACCATTAACATTGAATTTAGAAACAAATCATCATGAATTAAAGAAGTTTATATTAACGAATGCACCAGTTGAGGAGGCTTTTACAGAAATTTATGAAGATGGAGAAAAACATATTACCTTTTATTGAGTTAGAAGATATTGCTTCGTTTAACTATCCTGTTTATGCACATATGAAAGAAAAAGATGGTATTACGATTTATGAGACGTTAGAAGAACATACGAATCGTTGCAAATATTATTTTAAAAGAATATTTTATCAAAAGGAACTTGATTGTGTGGTACGAAGATTTAGTGAAGCATTGGAGTTTAAAAACAAAAAAGCTGTTTATCGGTGGATGATTAAGTTGTTATGGCAGATGATCATATTTCATGATATTGGAAAATGTAACCCGAATTTTCAACGAAAAAAGATGAAAAATAATGATGATTCTATACCAGAAAGTTTGAAAGGACTTTCTGGTACAGAACATTCCTTTTTATCTTCTATTCTATATCTGGATTACTTTTTTGATTTATTAGAAAAAGAAGAAGCATTTGAAAAAAAAGAGAAGAAGAAAATGATGGTCATAATCTGGGAACATGCTTATATTATATCCAGGCATCATAGCGATTTAGAGTCACTTAACAGTTATGCAGAGTGTACGGACAGTCCAGAAAAAAGAGAGTTGATACATTTTTTGTCTGATCAGAATAAATTCCCGAAGATACAAAAGCAGAATGAAAAGAATATTTTCAATGTTTTTAAGAAACATTATAGTGCAAAGAAGAACTTTGAAAAAGAAGAGAACATACAAAAATATTTTTATTACAGACTTGCATATTCATTACTTGTAGCAAGTGATTATCATGCGACAACGGAATTTATGCAAGATATGAAAAAAGATGATTTGGCAGATGGATTATCAATTGCAGAATATGAAGAATCATATAAGAATTCAGATATTTCAAAGAGTATTCGCAACTATGAACATACAAAATATATAGAGAAAGACAAACATCTTGAATCTATTACAGATATGAATGAACTTCGAAGTGAATTATTTCTTGATGCAGAAAAGGAATTAAATAAACATTTAGATAATGAGCTGTTTTTCTTAGAAGCTCCAACAGGAAGTGGGAAAAGTAACACAGCATTACAATTGAGTTTTCATTTAATGGGTGAACATGGAAAGAAGTTATTTTATATTTATCCATTTAATACGCTTGTTGAACAAAATATGAAAACATTGAGTGAGCTTTTCAAGGATAAGAAATTACAGGATCAAATTGTTGTGGTAAACTCATTGACACCGATTACAGTAAAAGAAAATATAAAAAATGAAGATTCTACGAATTATTATCAAGAAGCGTTATTGGATCGACAATTTTTGAATTACCCAATGATTTTATCAACGCATGTGAGTTTTTTTAATGTTTTATTTGGATCAAAAAAAGAAGATATTTTTGGATTTTACCAACTAACAGATTCTGTAATTGTGCTGGATGAAATTCAGAGTTATCGTAATTATATTTGGACAGAGATTATTACAATGTTAAAATATTGTGCTTCGTTAATGGGCATGAAGATTATTATTATGTCCGCAACATTGCCTAATTTAGAAGTGTTAACAGACGAGAAAAATCAAGTAGTTCATTTAATGCAGAATCGAAATTTATATTTTGAACATCCGATTTTTAAGAATCGAGTCAAAATATCGTATGAGTTATTAGAAGATGATAAAATAACATATGAGAAATTGTTACAACACATTATTGAGAATAAGGAAAAACAACAAAAAATATTGGTTGAATTTATCAAAAAAGATTCGGCGTATACTTTTTATCAAATGCTGATAGAATCAAAAGAAATAGAATGTGATGTAAAATGTATTACAGGAGATGATTCTATTTATGAACGTGAAAAAATATTAAATCCAATAAAAAGTGGAGAAATGAAAGACCTGATTTTGGTAGCAACTCAGGTAATAGAAGCTGGTGTTGATATTGACATGGATGTTGGATATAAAAATGTTTCCTTACTTGATAGTGAAGAACAGTTTTTGGGTCGTATTAATCGTTCATGTAAGAGAAAAGGAAAGGCGTATTTTTTCTATATAGATTCATGGGAAAAAATTTATCAAAAGGATTTTCGTAAAAATCGTGAATTTACATTATGTGAAAGGAATATGCAGCAAATCTTGGAGAATAAACATTTTTATGATTATTATAATCAGGTTTTTAAACTACTCCGTAAAAACTTAAACGAAAATACTGATGGAAAAGGAATAGAAGATTTTTGGAATAATATTAATAAGTTAAACTTTTCTGAAATTGCGAAAAGAATGCAATTGATAGATGATAATAGTTGGAGCATGGATATTGTTTTGTGTCGTAGACTTGAATTAGAAGATGGAACTGTTTTAGATGGCGAAGAAGTTTGGAATGAATACAAAAATATATTGGAAGATTCAGATATGGAATATGCAAAAAAGCAGATAAAACTTTCGGTTGCTCGAAGCAATCTTAAATATTTTACATATAGAATCAAAAAAAATTCAGATTTAATATATAATGATATTTTAGGAGAACTTCGATGTATCTATGATGGAGAACAATATTTTGAAAACGGAAAGTTAAACAAAAAGTTGTTGGAACAATCAGGAGGATTATTTATTGATATTTAAAAGTACAAAATTTTACCAAGTGATTTCCAGAAAAAGTGTTAGAAATGGCTGAAATATGTACTTTTTTAGAAAAACAGTAAATTGAGGGGGCACTTGGAAAAAATAATGGAAAGGTACATAAAATCGTTGTTTTTTTAAAAAGACCATTAAAAAATGACGTAAAATCGTTGGTTAAACAATAACATGAGATGTTTTGAAATTTTAAGATATAAAACTGTTGTGTACCATATGGTCGAGTTAAACAATAACATGAGATGTTTTGAAATACTTCTACTTTTCTTTTCTTTCTTGCAAATACTGCTGTTAAACAATAACATGAGATGTTTTGAAATTCGGGTAATTCTCTGTCAAATATTTCTACCATTTGTTAAACAATAACATGAGATGTTTTGAAATACCTCTAAGGTCGGGGATGAATTCGCTCTCGCCATTAGTTAAACAATAACATAAATTTATAAGCACATTTGATTAATTTCTAATTTTAAGGAGGAGTCTATGAGAGTTAATGGAACATTAATCAATTATTATTTCCATTGTAAAAGACAGTGTTATTTACATGGAAATAGGTTGAATCTTGAAGATAATAGTGAAATCGTACAAATTGGAAAGGCAATTCATGAAGAACGATTACAAAGTTCGAACAGTGAAATAGCAATTGAAAATATTAAATTAGATAAATTAACAAAAGAGTATTTAACAGAGGTAAAAAAATCAGATGCTGATGTAGAAGCAGCAAAATGGCAATTATTATATTACCTAAGTGTTTTAAAAAATAAAGGAATTTATCGAAAAGGGAAACTAGAATTTGTTGAAAAAAACAAATCTAATAAAAAAGTAGTAATTTTGGAATTAACAGAGGAGAGGGAGAATGAATTAAAAAAAATTATTGAATCAATAGAAAAACTTTTAAATTGTCAAGACATACCAGAACGTCTTAATAAAAGTGGATGTAAAAAATGTGCATATTATGAGTATTGTTACATATGAAAGAAGGGATAATATGGGAAGTACAAGATATATTATGTCAATAGGAGAATTATCAAGGAAAGACAATTCTATATGTTTTCGAAAAAATGGTAAAAATGTATACATTCCAATTGAAAATACAAAGGAATTATTTTGTTTAAACGAAGTATCATTGAATTCAAAATTGTTGGATTTTTTAAGTCAAAATCATGTAATTGTACATTTTTTTAATTATTATGGTATGTATAGTGGAACTTTTTATCCAAAAGATCAATATTTAAGTGGGAGATTGTTAGTTGCCCAAGTAAATAAGTATCAAACAGATCGATTAAAAATCGCACAGGCTATTGTGAAAGTAATTGGAGATAATATAGCAGAAATTTTATATCATTATTATAAACATAATAAAAAGGAAGTAAAAGAAACAATTGATTGGTTGCGAAAGGACTTTGTAGAAAATATTTTGAAATCTCAAACAATAGAAGAGCTTATGAGCTATGAAGGACAAGCATGGGCTAAATTTTATGCCACATTTAAGTACTTCTTACCAGAAGATTTTATTATGAATAAACGAGTAAAAAGGCCACCAGATAATCCGATGAATGCATTGATTTCATTTGGAAATACACTTTTATATGCTAAAACTGTATCAGCAATTTATAGAACACATTTAGATCAAAGAATTAGTTTTCTACATGAACCGGCTGAAAGGAGATTTTCATTAAGCTTAGATATAAGTGAGGTATTTAAACCAATTATTGTATTCAAAACGATTTTTGAGTTAGTTAATAATCGAAGAATGCAAGTAGAGAAACATTTTGAAAAAAGCGTCAATTATTGCTTGTTAAATGATGAAGGTAGAAAAATATTTATTGAAGCATTTGAAAAAAGAATGGATACAACGTTTATGCATCCGAAACTGAAACGTAAGGTGACCTATCGTACGGCAATTAAATTAGATTGTTATAAATTGATAAAATATATTTTAGAAGATCAGGAATTCGTTCCATTTTCATTGAAAGAGGGTGTATAATAAGTGAATGTAGTTAAAAATTATAATTATGCATTTTTATTTTATGATGTAAATGAAAAAAGAGTCCAAAAAGTATTTAAAATATGCAAAAAATATTTATCGCATTTTCAATATTCAGTTTTTAGGGGTGAAATTACACCATCTAATATGATACTTTTGTCCAACGAATTAAAAAAAGTTATAAAAAAAGATGAAGATTTTGTTTGTATAATAAAATTAAAAAATGATAATGTATTTGGTGAGGAAATATTGGGGTGTCCACGTAAAGATATTGGGGAAAGTTTGATACTTTAAGAATAAATTTTAACAGAATAGCCTACGAACTCTTATAAATTTCATTCATTATGCAAAGAATATGGATATAGAGTATGAGAAATTATGTAAAAGTTAGGATGCGAGTGAGAAATGTTAACACTTGAATTGTTAGAGATTACAGAAACAATGGTAAAATATAAATATTACCCAGAAGCTTTAAAAGAATATGGAATTATTATGATTGATAGAATGTCTGAGGAAAGGAAGGTTGAAAAAGAAGTTACTGGATATGGAAGTAATTATTTAGCCCATGCATTTAGAAGAATTAAAGAATATATAAAGAATGGAAATTTTCAAGAAAAAGATATCGTTGCGTGGTATTAGAAAAATATAAATATATAGTTATTGGGGTGAAAATTGTAATCATGTTTTAAACATTAAAGGTGAAATACAAAATGAATATAGAAGCTTTTAACACAGATACTTTACGAAAACTAGTCCGCAATCTACAAGATGAAAATAAAAAATTAAGGGAAAAGCTGGATGAAGCCAATATACCATACGAAGAAATAAATCTTTTTGAACAACCAATTGATAAATCAGCAGAATACGATCCAGACCAAGGTGGGCGCATTATTCATCCAGGATATATCACAGAAAATATGGCAAAACGTTTTTTCGCTATGTTTTGGGGAAGAGAAGATGTCTATGCCAAAAGAGCAAGAAATGGTGGCTATTTTCCTCAATGTGATAACCGCTGGAATAGCTATTTGTGTCCTAAACAACAAAAGAAGAAAGTATATTGTGATGAATGTAGCAATAGGAAATGGACAAGGCTTGATGTAAAAAAGATCATTACACATTTGTTAGGATATAAAGAAGATGAATCAGATGTCATAGGAGTATATCCACTTTTACCAGATGGTACTTGTAGATTTCTTGTATTTGACTTTGATAATCATGAAAAAGATGCGGAGAAAACAGATTTTGCAAATCAGAATGATGAATGGAAAGAGGAAGTCGATGCATTGCGAAAGATGTGTGAACAAAATGGAATTCATCCATTAGTGGAAAGATCCAGATCAGGAAGAGGTGCACATGTATGGATTATCTTTCAACAAGCAATTCCTGCATCAAAGGCAAGAAATTTTGGATTTATGTTGTTAGATAAAGGTGCATCATCTGTCAATTTAAAATCATTTCATTATTATGATCGTATGTATCCATCACAAGATATGGCAAATAGTATTGGAAATCTAGTAGCATTACCACTTCAGGGACTAGCATTGAAAAGTGGGAATAGTGCGTTCATAGATGATAACTGGAATGCATATCCTGATCAATGGGATATCCTTTTAAATAAAACGAAAAAGTTAGCAGTTGAAGAAGTTGATATGTATATAGAAAAATGGAAGCAAGAATTAATACAATATCAAGGAATTGCTAACAATGATAATTTAAAAGACAGACCCAAACCATGGAAGAAAAAACAAACGTTTTCAAAGACAGATGTTACAGGGAATTTACATATTGTTATAGGTGATGGAGTTTATATTGACACATTAAATATTATGCCAAGATTACAAAATCAGATCCGAAGTATGGCAGCATTTGATAACCCAGAGTTTTATAAAAATAAACGTATGGGATATTCCAATTATTATAATTACAGTGTTGTTTATCTGGGAAAAGATATCAACGGATATATTCAAATTCCAAGAGGATTACGAGAAGCAGTAATAGAACAATGTAAAACGGCTAGTATTGATTATGATGTTTCTGATGAAAGAGAAAAAGGACATCCGATCAGAGTTAAATTTAAAGGAAAGCTGAAAGAAGAACAAAATGAGGCAGCAGAAAAATTATTACATCATTCTGATGGGATTTTAAATGCAGCGACAGCTTTTGGTAAAACCGTTGTATGCAGTTATTTGATTGCCAAAAGAAAAGTAAATACATTGATTTTGTTGCAGAGTAAAGATTTATTACTTCAATGGGTAGAAGAGTTGAATAAGTTTTTGGATATTGATGAGAAACCACCAATTTATGAAACGAAGAGTGGAAGAAAGAGACAGAGAAAAAGTGTGATTGGTATTTTACATGGAAGCAAAAATACACTGACAGGAATTGTAGATGTAGCAATGGTGGGTTCTATGTATTCAAAAGGAAAATATCAAGATATGTTAAATTCATATGGAATGGTAATTATGGATGAATGCCATCATGCGGCGTCTGCAATATCTATGGAACTGCTGCAGAAAATAGGTTCAAGATATGTATATGGTGTGTCCGCAACGCCAAAACGCGGAGACAGTATGGACAGGATTATTTATATGCTTCTTGGACCATTGAGACATCGTTTTACCGCGATGGAAAGGGCTGTAGAACAGGGAATCGGGCATTACTTTGTTCCAAGATATACAAGAGTAGTGGATACGGCGGACAGCAGGGAGGATATTAACAGTGCATACAGTTTGATCAGTACGAGCAGGGTGCGGAATGATATGATCATTCATGATGTGAGGATGAGTATTGCAAAGAAGCATACGCCGGTTATCCTGACCCGGTTTAAGGAACATGCAAAGCTTTTGTATGATGCCCTGAAAAAAGAAGCGGATCATGTTTTCCTTTTGTATGGTGGAAATTCCGATAAGGAAAATGCAGAGATACGCAGGCAGTTAAAGCTGGTTTCTGCGGAAGAATCCCTGATTTTGATTGCAACGGGACAGAAGATGGGGGAAGGATTTGACTTTCCGCGGCTTGACGTGCTGATGCTGGCGGCTCCGGTATCGTTTGAGGGGCGCCTGGAGCAATATGTGGGAAGATTGAACCGTGATTATGAGGGAAAAACTGCTGTTTTTGTATATGATTATATTGACTCACATATGAGATTCTTCCACAAAATGTATACAAAAAGACTGCGAACATACAAGAAGATCGGATTTTCCATATGGACAGAAGAAACACAATCAAAGCAGACGGTCAATGCAATTTATGATTCAGGTAATTATACGGAAAAATTTGAACAGGATCTTGCGGCAGCAGAAAAAATGATCGTAATTTCCAGTCCGGATATACGGCAGGAAAAAATTGACAGATTACTATTTCTAGTAAAAGACAGACAGGAACACGGCGTGAGAATAACCGTTATTACGACAGAACCGGATGAAGTAACCTATGGCAGAGCAGAGGTTTGCTATGAGCTGGTCAGTGGGATGCGTCAGACAGGGATAGACGTGGTGACAAAAGCGGAAGTGGAGGAATGTTTTGCGGTTATTGATGATGAATGGGTGTGGCACGGCGGAATGAACCTGCTTGGTAAGGCAGACAGCTGGGACAATCTGATGCGTATCCGGGATCATGAGGTAGCAGCTGAATTATTGGAAATTGCCCTGGGGCTGTCCACCTGACAGCCCCATCCCCTTCCTCCCGTTAATTTTCCCCCTCTAACTCAAACCCCTCCGCATAAAATCCATCCTTCCATTCAAACCCTTCCGTATCCACAAACACACATCCTTTTGCAGGAACAAACTTCATCTGTTCCCCGGTGCGCATCGCGGTAACGGACGTTACGGCGCGGTCTGTAGTGATTTTAAGCCAGCGGGGAAGCGCCGTTTCGGGCACGGTTTTTTCCAGGGTTACGATATTTTCATAGATCTCTCCGGCAAAGCGGTCGCAGACGATCAGTCCGGGATTGTCTCTGCGCCAGTAATCGTTACAGTGTCGGTTCGGCTTTGAAAAATAGGTGGAGATCGCCAGTCCCTCTTTCCGGAACGCTTCGTAGAGCGCGTCTATTCCCATCCCGTTTCCCATATTGACATCGTCCCGACGATTCTGGATTATTTCGGCGGCTTCCAGCCGCTGCGCTGTATTTTTGACGGGCGCTACAAGCTGGCGGTCAATCTGCTGTCCTCAGACGAGCTGTATGATCTGGAAAAGGATCCGCAGGAGATGGAAAACCTGATTGAAAGGGAAGAATACACAGAAATCCGTAACCGCCTGCACGACAGGCTGCTTGACTGGATGGATGAAACCCGCGACCCGATGCGGGGATACAGCTTCCGCTGCCGCCCGTGGCGCGCAGACGCGGCAAAAAAGAGCTGGGACGACAGCGGCATGACCCGCCAGAAGGAACCCGATTACGATGAAAACGGGGAGCTGCGCTACATCGACGCCCTGCCCGCGGTGCCCTCCTCCTATACGGTAATTCCCCCGTCCGCAAAATAATTCAAATTTTCGCATAACCTGTAATAGATTTTTTGGAAGAAATCCGTTATACTAAGAGGCAGAGAAAAAGAATCGCGGCGTATAACGGTTTTGTGCCGGAGGACGCCCCGAAAAAGGAGGACGGTACTTATGCAGTACGGACATTTTGACGACGCGAAGCGGGAGTATGTGATCGACCGCGTGGATATTCCCGTGTCATGGACAAACTATCTCGGAGTGGAGAACATGTGCGGCGTTGTGAATCATACCGCAGGCGGCTACCTGTTTTACAAATCTCCGGAGTATCACCGGATTACCCGTTTCCGCGCGAATGCGGTTCCGATGGACAGGCCCGGACACTATGTATATCTGAGGGATGCAGAGAGCAAGGATTACTGGAGCGTATCCTGGCAGCCTGTAGGCAAGCCGCTGGATCAGGCAAAATACACCTGCCGCCACGGTATGTCTTACAGCGTATACGAGTGTGACTACAACAAGATTAAGGCGAGTCAGACACTGATGATCCCGATGGGCGATCCGGTGGAACTGTGGGACGTAAAGATCAAGAACGAGGATGACAAGGCGCGCACGCTGGACGTATTCGGCTACTGTGAGCTTTCCTTCCACCACATCATGATCGACAACCAGAACTATCAGATGAGCCTGTACTGCTCCGGTTCCTCCTATGAGGACGGCGTGATCGAGCACGACCTGTTCTATGAAGAGTTCGGCTATCAGTATTTTGCAGGAAACTTTGAGCCCGACGGCTTTGATACCGTAAGGGATACGTTCCTTGGCAAATACCATACGGAGGACAACCCGGCTGCTGTAGAGCAGGGCGAGTGCTTTGGCTCCACAGAGCTTGGCAACAACCACTGCGCGGCGCTGAAAAAGCAGATCGTGCTGCAGCCCGGCGAGGAGATCCGTCTGGTGTTCATGCTCGGCGAGGGCAAGCGCGAGGTTGGTCAGAAGATCCGCGAGAAATACAGCGATCTGGCAAAGGTTGACGGCGCGTTCGAGCAGCTGCGCGAGTTCTGGAACAGAAAATTTGAAAAGCTCAGCGTGAACACTCCCAATGCGGGCATGAACACGATGCTGAACACATGGACGCTGTATCAGTCCGAGATCAACGTTATGTTCTCCAGATTCGCTTCCTTTATCGAAGTAGGCGGCAGAACCGGTCTGGGCTACCGCGATACGGCGCAGGATGCGATGTGCGTTCCTCACTCCAACCCTGCAAAGTGCCGTCAGCGTATCGAAGAGCTGCTGCGCGGCCTTGTTTCCGAAGGCTACGGCCTGCATCTGTTCTCTCCCGAATGGTTCGTTCCGGACGAGTCCGTAAAGCCGTTTAAGTCTCCTACCGTTATTCCGGAGCCCGATCCGGACAGCATGGTGCACGGCTTAAAGGATGCCTGCTCCGACGACGCTTTGTGGCTGGTAACTTCTATTGTAGAGTATATCCGCGAGACAGGCGATTTAAGCTTTGCGGATGAAGTATTTACCTATGCGGACGGCGGCGAAGGCACTGTTTACGAGCACATGAAGAAGATCCTTGATTTCTCCGGCAGAATGGTCGGCGCAACCGGCGTCTGCAAGGGCTTAAGAGCGGACTGGAACGACTGCTTAAACTTAGGCGGCGGCGAGAGCGCAATGGTTTCCTTCCTGCATGTATGGGCGCTGAGCCACTTTGTAGAGCTGGCAAAGAAGCTGGGCAGACAGGAGGACGTTGATACCTATACAGAGATGCTCAACCATGTGAAAAAAGTGTGCGAGGAGCAGCTCTGGGACGGCGAATGGTACATCCGCGGCATCACCAAGAACGGCAGAAAGATCGGTACGAGCGAGGATAAAGAGGGCAAGGTGCACTTAGAGTCCAACTCCTGGGCAGTCCTGTCCGGCGCGGCAGATCCCGAGCGCGGCAAAAAGGCGATGGACAGCGTGGACAAATATCTGTACACCCCTTACGGAATCCTGTTAAACGCTCCTTCCTTTACGGTTCCGGATGACGACATCGGCTTTGTAACGAGAGTATATCCGGGCCTGAAAGAGAACGGCTCCATCTTCTCCCATCCGAATCCCTGGGCATGGGCGGCTGAGTGTGTGCTGGGACGCGGCGACCGCGCGATGAAGTTCTATGACGCGCTGTGCCCTTACTGGCAGAACGACAAGATCGAGATCCGTCAGGCAGAGCCTTACACATACTGCCAGTTCATTTCCGGACGCGACCACAGCAAGTTTGGCTGCGCGCACCATCCGTTCATGACCGGTTCCGCAGGCTGGGCATATTACTCCGCAACCAGATATATGCTGGGCATCCGTCCCGACTTCGACGCGCTGGTGATCGATCCCTGCGTACCCGCAGATTGGAAGCATTTTGAGGTAAACCGTGTATGGCGCGGCGCAAAATACGAGATCGAGGTGGAAAACCCCAACGGTGTGATGAAGGGCGTTAAGGAGCTGTACTTAGACGGCGAGCGCGTGGATGCGATCGCAGCGCAGCCGGAAGGCACGACCCATCATGTAAAAGCGGTTATGGGCTGAAAACAGAACGGATAAAGGACGTTTTTTCAGGCGGCGTCCAAGGGCGCTGCCGGGAAAGCGTTTTTGCAGATAAAAAGGAGGAACATATGGTTAAGTTTGGAACCGGCGGCTGGAGAGCCGTGATCGGAGACGATTTTACAAGAGAGAACATCCGCATCCTTGCAAAGGCAATGTGCGTAAAAATGAAACGGGAAGGCGCGACGGATAAGGGCATCGTGATCGGCTACGACAGACGTTTCCTTGCAAAAGAAGCGATGCGCTGGGCGGCACAGGTATTTGCGGCAGAAGGCATCAAGGCGCTTCTGATCAACAAGTCCGCTCCGACCCCTCTCGTTATGTTTTATGTGATGAGACATGAGCTTCCCTACGGCATGATGGTAACGGCGAGCCACAACCCCGCTCTTTACAACGGCATCAAGGTATTTACCGAAGGCGGCCGCGACGCAAATGAGGAGCAGACCGGTCAGATCGAGGAGATCATCGCAGGGCTGAATCCGGAAGACATTCAGGAGCTGGAATATGAGGATGCAAAGGCAGCAGGCCTGATCGAGGAGATCTACCCTCTGAACGAGTATCTTGACAATATCATCGACGCGGTTGACATGAAGGCGATCCGCGACGCGAACTTAAAAATCGCGCTGGATCCGATGTACGGCGTAAGCGAGACTTCCTTAAAGACGATCCTTCTGACGGCGCGCTGCGAGGTAGAGACGATCCATGACCGTCACGACACGCTGTTTGGCGGCAAGCTGCCCGCACCGAACGCTTCCACCCTGCGCCCGCTGCAGAACTTTGTTCTGGACGCGCACTGCGACATCGGTATCGCGACGGACGGCGACGCAGACCGTCTCGGCGTGATCGACGACACCGGACGCTTCCTGCATCCCAACGATATTCTCGTCCTGCTGTATTACTACCTTGTAAAATACAAAGGCTGGAGAGGCCCCGTTGTCCGCAACATCTGCACAACCCACCTGCTTGACCGCATCGCGGAGAAGTTCGGCGAGAAGTGCTACGAGGTTCCGGTTGGATTTAAGCACATTTCCGCAAAAATGGAAGAGACAGACGCCGTGATCGGCGGCGAGTCCTCCGGCGGTCTGACCGTTCGCGGCCATATCAAGGGCAAGGACGGCGTTTACGCGGCAAGCCTGCTCGTTGAGATGCTGGCTGTGACAGGACGCAAGCTGTCCGAGATCTATGCGGATGTGGAAAAGGAATGCGGTTCTATTTTCATGGAAGAGTGCGATTACCGCTTCACACAGGAGAAGAAGGTAGAGGTTCATCACACCCTCATGGAAGAGAAGAAGGTTCCGGAGCTGCCCTTCGAGGTGGATCACGTTTCCTATCTGGACGGCTGCAAGGTTTACTTCAAGAACGGCGGCTGGGTAGTAGCGCGTTTCTCCGGCACAGAGCCGCTGATCCGTATTTTCTGCGAAATGCCGACTGCCGAAGAGGCAAAAACAGTGCGTGAGATCTATGAGAAATTCCTTGATCTCGGAAAAGCGAACTAAATAATTTGATAAAAGAAACAGACTGAAAAGAGCGGATCGGCGCCGGATGG
>OHJZ01000905.1_pt1 | contig 13708 bp, 16 predicted proteins | sample 1568691 | NCBI WGS metagenome assembly OHJZ01 (sample SAMEA3879593, study PRJEB24766) | human gut metagenome | biome: human-associated habitat; feature: feces | place: USA | collected 1985/1987
AGAAGAGCGGCCGCTGGCTGCTGAACGGCGTGAAGCGCTTCATCACCAACGGCGACGGCGACGTTTCGCTCGTGTTGGCGCGTACCGAAGAGGGTACCACCGACGCCCGCGGGCTGTCGATGCTCGTCTATGACAAGCGCGACGGCGGCGTGAAGGTGCGCCGTATCGAGAACAAAATGGGTATCAAGGGCTCTCCGACGTGCGAGCTGGTCTTCACCAACGCCCCCGCGCAGCTGGTCGGCGACCGCAAGATGGGCCTTATCAAATACGTGATGTCGCTGATGAACGCCGCCCGCCTGGGTATCGGTGCGCAGTCGGTGGGCTTGTGCGAAGCCGCCTACCGCGAGGCGCTGAAATACGCCCAGGAGCGCGAGCAGTTCGGCAAGCCGATCATCCGCTTCGCGGCCGTTGCGGAGATGCTCTCCAACATGAAGGCCAAGTTGCAGGGTGTCCGTGCGCTGTTGTACGAGACGACGCGCTTCGTCGAGGTCTACAAGCAGTACGGCCATATTGCGCACGAGCGTCCGCTCGAAGGCGACGAACGCCAGGAGATGAAGTTCTACAACCGCCTGGCCGACGGCTTCACGCCGCTCGTCAAGCTCTTCTCGTCGGAGTACGCCAACCAGCAGGCTTACGACGCCATCCAGATCCACGGCGGTTCGGGCTTCATGAAGGACTATCCCTGCGAGCGCCTCTACCGCGACGCACGTATCATGAATATCTACGAGGGTACCTCGCAGCTGCAGGTTGTGGCGGCGATCAACGCCGTGACCAAGGGCACCTTCATGGAGCAGATCGAGCGTTACGCCGCCGCCGAATACAGCCAGCCCATGCAGCCCGTCGTTGCGAAGCTGAAGGAGCTGACCGCGAAGTTCTCGGAAATGACCGCCCATGTCGAAGCCGGGGACAAGGAACTTTGCGGCTTCAAGGATTTCCACGCACGCCGTCTGGTCGAAACCGCCGGCCATATCATCATCACCTACCTGCTGGCCCGTCAGGCCGGCGAGTCGGAGGAGTATGTCGATTCGGCGAAAATCTTCTGCAAACTTGCCGAGGGTAAGATCTCGGAGGCCTATACCTACGTCATGAACTCCACGCTCGAAGACGTCGCGCTGTTCCGGGCGGGCGAATAGGGGAGGTGAACCGCATTCCTGTTGGAAAAAATCCGGGTGACGAATCGAATCGCCCGGATTTTTTTAATTTGCACCGTGTAATAATTACATTGCGTCCTATGAAAACTCTTTTTTCCCTGCTTGTTTCGCTGTTGCTTTCCGCCGGTTTGTACGCACAGTCCTTCGACGATTACCGTGCCGCCGCCGAATCGGGCGATCCGGTAGCTGTTTCCAATGCCGGTGTTTGTTTTCTCCATGGCTGGGGTGTGGAGCAAAACCATGCCGAGGCGCTGAAATGCTTCCGGCAGGCTGCCGGCCACGATGTTCCTGCCGCCTATTACAATTTAGGGCTCTGTTACGAGAAGGGGTGGGGTTTGCCGCAGGATTTCACGCAGGCCGTTGCCTGTTACCGCCGGGCTGCGGAGCAGGGCGATCCCGACGCCCAGCGAGCTTTGGGCAATTGTTATTTTTCGGGCCAGGGTGTAGGCCGGGATTATGCGCAGGCGGTCGTATGGCTCCGAAAGGCTGCTGCACAGAACGATGGCTGCGCCCAATACAACCTCGGGGTCTGTTATGCGAACGGGTTCGGTGTTGTCCGGGATTACGCCGCGGCGGTGAAGTGGTACCGCATGGCCGCTTTGCAGGGCGATGCCGACGGACAATACAATCTCGGGGTCTGCTATATTGAGGGACGGGGTGTCGGAGTGGATTGTGCCGAAGCGGCATCCTGGTTCCGGCGGGCTGCCGAACAGGATCATGCGGGCGCCCAGTATAACCTCGGCGTATGTTATTATATGGGGCATGGCGTGGATGCCGACAAAACGGAAGCCCGCCGCTGGATCGCCGCCGCGGCCGAAAAGGGCAATGCCGATGCTGTCAGGGCATTGCGGCTCTTCGATTGATCCCGTGCCCCGCCCCGGCTTGTCGTGCATCCCGGCGGTGTCTGCTTGCGGTTTCTGTCTGCGGTGTCTGCCTGCGAGGGGCGTGGCGCGTACAATACCAGAGCAGGTTCGACCCACGGGTCGAACCTGCTCTCGTTTTTTATGGTATTCGGTCATCCGGCCTAAACCCGGGACGTATCCGGTACGATCCGAAGGTTTTCGGATTCTTATTTATCTTTCGGCGGGTAATTGAGCGGTGCGAAAAATTCGTCGAGTGTAATGTTGTAAAACTTGCAAATAATTGTTATAGTCGTCAGATTCGGGAAATTCTTGCCGGATTCGAGTTGTGCAATTCCCAACCCGGTCGCTTCGGCCAACTCCTCCTGCGATTGGTGGTCGTGCAAGCGCCTTAGTTCCTTCACCCGCAGAATGATTTTTTGAAGCAATTCTTCGTCGCGGCGTTGTTTTTTTTGTTCCATTGCCCCCCCCCTGTGAGTCTTATAAAATAAATTCGCATGTCCGGATTATTCGACAGGGTAGTCGCTTTCACCGAAGAATTCACGGAGACTGATGCCGTAGAAACGGCAGAGTATTGTCAGTGAGACAAGTGTGGGGAATTTTGATCCGCTTTCAAAATGGAAAATATCCAGACCGGTATTTTCTATAACGTATTCCTGCGAATAATTATGATCGCGGCGCAACTGTTTCATTCGTGAAATGACATATTGAGCCAATTTTTCGTCCGTTCGTTTTGGTTTCGTCTGCTTCATTTGTACAAATGAAAGGATCAATCTAATTTTCTGCTCTGTCTGTTTGGACAGAATAGTTTTTTTACTATCTTTGTGAAAGCAAACAGAAATTCCAATTACAGAAATTATGCTAACTTTGCAGAATAATACGGCATCGCCGTAACGACATACCATAAGGTTAAGACAACCTTTATGCCCCACGAACTCGCGACTGTCATGTTATATGACAGGTTCTTCTGGCGTAAATTTGTCTGAAACCCTTGCTATGTCCCGGCCTCGTGCCGGGACGGCTTGGGCGTAAGGGCAACTTCCAGAAACGGTTCGCGAGACCAGTGGGGGAGTTTGCACCTGCGCCCTTGCTTTTTTTTCGCAGGCCGCAGGTCGTATGCCGCCTCCGGGTACGGTTCGGGCGATGAATTCTTCTCCCCTGAACAGCGTCACTATTGTTCGTCCGGCCGTACCCGTTTTTTTTCGCCCCCTCCCTGTTTTTGCCTCCCGGTGCATCCCGCAATGGAAAAGGCCTGCGCATGACGTGCGCAGGCCTTTTGCCCAGTTGCCGTCGCAGGTCTACGCCTGCGCCGCTTCCTTCTCGGCCATCACGCAGCGCGTGGTGCCGAAAATATTGAGGTTGAGGTGCCCGGCGATGTAGGCCAGCGCCTTCTGTGCCTTGACCGAGTTGCCGGCCTCGTCGAGCGGCGGGGCGAAGGCCGCTACGCCCATCACGCCCGGGACGACGCCCATGATGCCGCCGCCCACGCCGGTCTTGGCCGGAAGGCCCGTGTTGAAGAGCCAGTCGCCCGTATGTTCGTAGAAACCGACGGTGGCCATCATCGAAGTAATGCGTGCGCCCAGATCGGGCTTGAAGACCGTTTGTTTGGTTACGGGGTTCACGCCGTCGAATGCGATGGTCGCAGCCGCGACCGCCAGTTGGCGGGCCGTTACGCCGATCGAACATTGGCGGGTGTAGAGGTCGAGCGCCATATCGGGATCGTCGTAGATGCGCGAATAGTTCTTCAGCAGCCATGCGATCGACTTGTTGTTGAAGTTGGTCGCCGTCTCCGACTTGTACAACTCGTCGATCACCTCGACCTGCGAGCCTGCGAGCCCTTCGATGAATCCGGTGATCGCCTTCCATTTGCCGTCGCTGTCGCCTACGGGCTGCACCATCGAGCAGGCGCTGATCGCCCCGGCATTCACCAGCGGCGTCGAGGGATGGTCGTTTTCGAGCAGGATCGCCATGATCGAATTGAAAGGCAGCCCCGTCGCATCGGCGCCGATCTTCGTCAGCACCTCCTGTGCGCTGTACTGGTTCATCGTCAGGATGGCCGTCGGGACTTTCGATACCGATTCGATGCCGAATTTGTAATCGGTGTCGCCCACGGCGATCACCTCCCCGTCGGGCAGGCAGGCCGCGATGCCGAAGAGGGTCGACGGTACGTTGGCCAGGTAGGGGATATAGTCGGCGTTCTTGCCGCCCGTTTCGTTCTTGCAGCGCTCGTAGGCCTGCTGTACGGCCTCGCGAACCGTTGCGTTGTCGATTTTCTGGATCATTGTCTGATGTATTTACCGATTTATTTGTTGTGAAGTTCCGTATCCGAAGGTTTCGCCATCGGTCCGGGATCGTTGGTATGTACCGGAGCCGCTACGACGGGCTGCTGCTCCCAGTGGAACGGGGCGAAGTCGGCCGCGGCCTCGGGGTCTTTCCACGACGGTTTGCGCATGGCGTAGATCACGAACGGGGCGCCCACGACTACCACGCAACCGATGATGAGCACCGAGAACCAAACGGTGTTGCTGCCGGTCGAGATCTGGCTGGGCGGTACGAAGCTCAGGACGAAGGCCAGCAGGGCTCCGCAGAAACCCAGACAGCCCAGGAACCACATCAGGCCGTTGCCCTTGCCCAGGCGGAACGGGCGGTCGGTGTTCTTCATCTTGTAGCGCAGCACGATCGCCGCCGAGAACATCAGCATGTACATGATCAGGTACAGCAGTACGGTCAGCTGCGAAAGTATCTGGTAGAACGACTGCACCGAGGGCATCACGACGAACAGCAGCGCCAGCAGCGTCACGACGCAGCCCTGAATGAGCAGGATATTCTTCTGTACGCCGTTCTTGTTGGTCTTCTGGAAGAACGGGGGCAGGTAACCCGCCTTACCCACGGCGAAGATACCCTTCGAAGGGCCGGCCACCCAGGTCAGCACGCCGGCCAGCACGCCGAACATCAGGGCGATGGCGATGATCGGGCCCGCCCACGACATGTGCAGGTAGTGGAAATAGTTGTCGAAGCCCACCAGCAGCGACTGCGTGAGGCTGATGTCCTTGGCCGGGATGATGAAGCCCAGCGAGAAAGTACCCAGCACGAAGATGCAGACCGTTACGAGCGAACCGATGATGATGGCCTTGGGGTAGTTCCGCGACGGGTTCTTCACGTCCATGACGTGTATACCCATCATCTCCATACCCGCATAGAACAGGAAGATACTGCTGGCCAGCACCAGGTTGTCGAATTTCGACAGGTCGGGGAAGAAACCCTGCGACATGTCCATGTGGTTGTGTCCGCCGGTCGAAATGTAGATGATGCCCAGCAGGATCAGCAGGCCTGCGGGAATGATCGTACCGATCATACCGCCCCATTTGCTGATCTTGCCGACCCATCCCAGGCCCTTGAGCGCGATGAAGGTGGCGATCCAGTAGATTGCCAGCACCATGCAGAGCGTGAAGACCTTGTTCGAGGCCAGCGTCGCGTCGTGCGCATCGTTCATGCCGATGAAGGCGATCGACACGGCGCCGAACGTCAGTACGGTGGGGTACCAGATCGTCGATTCGATCCATTGCAGCCAGATGGCCAGGAACCCCGTGCGGGCGCCGTACGCCTCGCCGACCCAGCGGAATACACCGCCCTGTTTGGTGGAGAACATCGCGGCCAGCTCCGCGGCGACCATGGCCGTCGGGATGAGGAAGACGATGGCGGCAAACAGATAGTAGAATGCCGATGAAAGTCCGTAGACGGCCTCGGCGGGGAGGCCGCGCAGACTTACTACGGCAGTCACGTTCATAATCGCGAGTGTCATGACACTCAATTTGAACCCTGTGCTTGTGGTAGTTTTCTTTACATCCATAATTCGGTTTGATTGAAATTGGTTTTAACGCTCATTGAGGTTGCAACTACCGTGCAAATCTGCCCGGCAGGCTCATTTTGTCCGGGCGATAGCGGCAGTGTTGCCGAAAAAAACTATATTTGCACATAAACTTTACGCCTATGTACCGCACCGCGTTAATCCTGGCCCTGGCCCTCTTCGCCGCCTCCTGCGGCGGACGCCGTTCACAGCAGCAGCAGACGGCCAGCGTGCCGCAGCCTCGCGTATTCCTCCCGGCGATCGCGCCGGCGCGCCTCTCGCCCGAAGAGCAGCGCGACTACCTGCGCTGGCACTATTGGGACCGCTTCGATTTCGCCGATACCCTGTTCGTCCGCGAGGCCGATACCGCACAGATGGTCGAGGCCTATGCCCGGTGGGTGGCCCTGATCTCCGACCGTCCGGCTGACGCCGCGCCGATGGATTCGCTCATGCGCCGCGCCTCCGCCTCGCGCCCGATGCTCGACTACTTCACGATGCTCGCCCAACAGGTGATCCACGACCCCAATTCCCCGCTGCGCAACGACGAATTCTATATCCCTGTAATGCAGGCCGTGCTGGCGAGCCCCTACTACGACGAATACGAACGCATCGGGCCGGCCTACGACCTCGCTATGGCGTCGCAGAACCGCCTCGGGCAGCGTGCCAACGATTTCCGCTATACGCTCGCCTCGGGCGCCACGGGTACGCTCTACGGCGTGAAGGCCGAATATACGCTGCTGTTCATCAACAACCCCGGCTGTGGGATGTGCAAGCAGCTGCGCGAGCAGATCTCCGGCTCGCCCATGCTTTCGGAGATGATCGAGCGCGGCCGCCTCAAAATACTGGCGCTTTATCCCGACGAAGACCTCACCGAGTGGCGGAATTACCGTGACCATATCCCTGCGACCTGGATCAACGCCTACGATGCCGGCTGCCTCGTCCGCGAAAACGGTACCTACGACCTGACGGCCATTCCGTCGCTCTACCTGCTGGACAGCGACAAGCGCGTGCTGGTGAAGGATTCCACCGACGTGCCCTATATCGAAGAGGTTATCGACCGGAGAGGGTAGGGCGCCCCGTTCCCGGTGCCCGTCCCGCCATATACGTCCTCTCCGCCCTCTCCGCCGTCCCTTTCTGTCGTCCTCTCCACCGTCCCTTTCTGTCGTCCTCTCCACCGTCCCTCTCCGTCGGCTCTTTTTGCCGTCCCTCTCCGCCGGCTCTCTCCGCCGGCTCTCTCCGCCGTCCTCTCTGCCGTCCTTCTCTGCCGTCCTTCTTTGCCGTCCCTCTCCGTCAATTCCTCTCTCTGTCGTTTCCGTTCCGCCCTATCCTCTCTTCCCCGTTCTTCTCTCTGCTGTTTCTTTTTCTGCTGTCCTTCCTCTGCCGTTCCCGCCTCTTTCCGCGCGCGTGCACATTGCATCCGCTATAAGCGTTGCTTATCGCCCTATAAAAAAAGACAATCGTGATTTTATCCGGATTTTGTGCCTAATCGTTACCTTTGCACTGCACAAACAGAAAAACTAACACTCAAACATTATTACGATTATGGCAAAGAAATGGCGTTGTACCGTATGCGGTTACATTCACGAAGGCCCCGAGGCACCCGACCAGTGCCCGATGTGTAAAGTTGGCAAGGAGAAATTCGTCGAGGTCGTGGAGCAGGAGGGCAACCTCGAATTTGTGACCGAGCATGTCATCGGTGACGGCAAGGGCGCCAGCAAGGAGCTTTGGGAAGGTCTCCAGAACCACTTTATGGGCGAGTGCACCGAGGTGGGCATGTACCTTGCGATGAGCCGCCAGGCCGACCGCGAAGGGTATCCCGAGATCGCCGAGGCATACAAGCGTTACGCATGGGAAGAGGCCGAGCACGCCTCGAAGTTCGCCGAACTGATCGGCGAGGTGGTCTGGGACACCAAGACCAACCTCTACAAGCGCATGAACGCCGAGAGCGGCGCCTGCGAGGACAAGATGCGCCTGGCACGCATGGCCAAGGAGCAGAACCTCGACGCCGTGCACGACACCGTACATGAAATGGCCAAGGACGAAGCCCGCCACGGCAAAGGTTTCGAAGGCCTTTACAAGCGTTATTTCGGCAAATAGTATTAGGTATTGCAATATATGCGAAAAGGGCGGCATTCACGTGCCGCCCTTTTCATTTACGCATTTCGCGCAGCTTCATAAGCAGTAAAAACTTGTCTGTGAGCCACTCGTACCCCTCCTTGGCGGCACGTGCCACGTCGTAGACCGTTTCGACCTGGTCGCGGATGCGCTCCACGCCCTCGCGTATCGCGAGCAGGTAGATCACCGCTGCGAGCACGGCGAAGAATCCCCCGACGATGAGCGACGAAAGGATGAAGGAGCCCGTCACCACAGACAGCCACTCGACCAGCGCCGTAAGCAGCAGGAAGATGGCGATCGAGGCCGTCATCACGAAGAAGACCAGCGCCGCGACGAAGGAGCCGCCCGAAGTTTTTCTGTTATCCGTTCCCATGAGGCGTCGCCCGGGCGAAGTTTACTTTTCGTCGCATTTGCAGCGGGCCTCCTCGACTTTGCCGCGCACTTCGTCCACCTTTTCGCGTACCTTGTCGACTTCGTCGCCGATCAGGTCTTTGATTTGTTTGCGGAGTTCTGCACCCGACTGGGGCGTGAAGAGCATCGTGAGGGCCGATCCGATAATCAAGCCGCCCACGAGCGATACGATGACGATTCCTGTGTTTTTCATAGTTATTGGTGTTTATTTGATTCAGCCCTTCGAGTTGCAAAGTCCGCGCCAAATTGTTACCTTTGGGAACATGATTCCCGATCCCTGCACAACCGTGGCTTTCACGGGCCACCGTACCTATTGCGGCGAGGCTTCCGCAGCACTTGCCGCCGCGATCCGCGGACTTCATGCCCATGGCTTCAGGACGTTCCTCTGCGGCATGGCCGTAGGCTTCGACCTGGCGGCCGCCGAGGCGGTACTCGAACTGCGCGATTCCCTCCCCGGGCTGCGGCTCGTCGCCGTAGTGCCCTTCGGCGGGCAGGAGGCGCGCTTCTCCCATGCCGACCGCGTACGTTACCGCGCTGCGATGGCCTCGGCCGACGATGCCGTCGTCCTGTCACCGGTCTACCATGCGGGGTGCTATGCCGTGCGCAACAACTACCTCGTCGACCATGCCTCGCTGCTCGTCGCCTGGTACGACGGTTCGCCCGGCGGCACGCGCCATACGGTTTTCCGCGCCCTGCGCCGGGGCCTGGAATTCGTGAACCTCCACCCGCAGCGTGCCGGAGTCGCGCTGACCGAACCGACGCTTTTCTGACGCGGTTCCTCCTGCGGCACAAAAGGCTCGGACAAATTGTAAATAATATATGAATAATTCATCGGAACAACTCATCGGCAAGAATCCGCGCATAGAGGCCGTGGATGCCTTACGGGGTTTTGCCGTTATGGCTATTGTCTTGGTTCACAACCTGGAACATTTTATCTTCCCGGTCTATCCTGCCGATTCCCCGGGCTGGCTGAATACATTGGATCAAGGGGTATTCAACGTCGTCTTTACCCTGTTTTCGCCCTCCTGTTCGGATTTACGTTCTATATTCAAAGCCACAACCTGAAGCGGCGGGGCGGGGACTTCGGCTGTCGTTTCCTGTGGCGGCTGGTACTGCTGGCAGGTTTCGCAACCCTGAACGCGGCTTTTTTCCCGGCCGGGGATGTCCTGCTGCTGTTCGTCATCGCGGGGCTCGTCCTGTTTTTTACGCGCAACTGGAGCGATGGGGCTATCCTCGCCGCCGCCGTCGTTTTCCTGTTGCAGCCTGTCGAATGGTACCACTGCGTAGCCGCCCTGCTGGATCCGGCCCACCGGCTGCCCGACCTGGGGGTCGGTGAACTGTATGCCCGAGTGGCCGAATACACGAAAGCCGGGAATTTCGGGGATTTCATCCTGGGCAATGTCACATTGGGACAGAAGGCCAGCCTGTTGTGGGCGGTAAACGCCGGGCGTTTCGTCCAGACTGCCGGGTTGTTCCTCCTGGGTTTCTATATCGGCAGGAAACAGTTGTTCGCCGCCACCGAAAAGAATCTCCGCTTCTGGGTGAAAACGCTGATCGTCTCCGCCATTGCCTTCGCCCCTTTGTATACGCTCAGGGAGCTTGTCATGGACAACGGTGCAGTCGTCGGGCAGACAGCCGGAACGGCGCTCGACATGTGGCAGAAGCTGGCTTTTACGCTGGTCTTGGTCGCTTCGTTCATCCTGCTTTACCAACGCAGGAAGTTCAGTGCCGCCGTTGCCGGCCTGCGCTTCTACGGCAGGATGAGCCTTACGAACTACCTCTCCCAATCCGTCATCGGGGCCTTCGTCTATTTCCCGTTCGGCCTCTACCTTGCCCCTCGGTGCGGATATACGGCCAGCCTGTTGGTCGGGATTCTGGTGTTCCTGCTGCAGGTGCGGTTCTGCAAATGGTGGCTGGGGAGGCACAAACAGGGGCCGTTGGAATATATCTGGCATAAATGGACTTGGATCGGAACCGATAAATAGCCTGCCGCTTCCCGCTGCCGCTTCTCCTTCCGTTTCCCGCAGCCGCTCCCCGCTGCCTGCTGCAAAGCAAAATCCCCGGAGGCGATAGCCTCCGGGGATTTTCAAAATGTCCCTGCGCGGGATTATTTCCAGTTCAGAATCTTGTGGAAATCGTATTCCTCGGGGTTTGAGACATACTGCTTCGCAGCTTCGTAGTCCGCAGGCGTGATGGCGTTGATGATGTTGTCCACCACCGACGAGAACTTGTCCGACTTGATGTCCACCAGACGGGGCGGTATCTTGCCCGTCGTCGGATCCTGCAGGTCTTTCAGGTAGAGCGGGTTGACGTTGCCTTCCGAATCCACGTAGACCATGCATCCGGTCTTGCCCTCGGCAAAGAGCTTGTGTACGCCGATACCCAGTTCCGAGCAGTACGTCAGGTCGTATGCGATCGGGGTCTGGCAGCGGATCTCGTAACCCAGCTCCACGGGGCGGCTCTTGACCTTGAGACCGATCTCCTTGAGCTTTTTCTCGATCATCTCGTTGAAGATGTGCGCCTTCGAGACCTTGCCCAGCTCGGGGTGCCCGTGCTCGTCATAGGTGAAATGGATGCCGCTCTTGCGGATTTCCTCGTCGCTCAGCGCGTGGAATACGCCTTCCGAGATGACGGCGGCGCCGTAGTCCATGCCCATGATCTTACGCTTGATGATCGACGAGATGACGAGGTTCACGATCTTTTCGACCGTGATTTCCGTCTTGTCGAACATCTCGGGGATGACGATCATCGGGTAGTGGCATGCCTCGCCGATGCCGAATGCCAGGTGGCCGGCGCTGCGGCCCATGGCAGCCAGTACGAACCAGTTGCCGCTCGTGCGGGCGTCCACGTAGACGGCGCGTGCGATGACGGCACCCTTGTCCTTGGCCGACTCGTAACCGAACGTCGGCGTGCCTTTGGGCAGCGGCAGGTCGTTGTCGATGGTCTTGGGCACGTGGATGTTTGCGATGGGGTATTTCTTGGCCTCCAGGAACTTGGCGATGCGGTTCGCGGTCGATGCCGTGTCGTCGCCGCCGACCGTCACGAGCAGCTTGACGTTGTTGTCGGTGAAGAACTTGAGGTTGAAGTTGTTTTCGAAATCCGAATCCTTGGGCTTGAAACGGCTCATCTGCAGGAACGAACCTCCCTGGTTGAAGATGCCGTCGGCCATGGGGTAGTCGATGTCCACCATGCGGGGCGACGGGTTGAAGAGCCCCGTGTAGCCCTCGTGCAGGCCGATTACGCGGTAACCTTTGCGGAGGAAAGTCTTTGCGACGCTGCCTACCACGGTGTTCATACCGGGTGCGGGGCCGCCGCCAGTCAGAATTGCGATTGCTTCTTTCATGATTGTGATTGGGTTTTTATGTTTGAACCTGAATTAACCTAAATTGCCGCCCAAAATTACGATTTATTTTTCAAACGGGCAAAAAAATGCCCGCCCTCTTGCAGGATGCAATTTTATTTATTATATTGTGAATAAAATAAAGCGCGGGCTTTATAATAAACATGCCTTGCTAAAAAATGTTGCCATGAAAAAGTTCCTGTTTTGAAATCTTACTTCCAACAGAAATCCCCTGGCGACTGTCCTTTTCCCGAAATACCACAATGTAAACACCGTGATTGTATAGCCATGAGAACCTTATCGAAATTTTCGTATTCCGCCACCCTGGTGCTGGCGCTGGTGTTGACCGGCTGTGCGGCAACCAAATCGGCCTCTGCCCCCGAACCCCGATCCGTTGACGGGGACGCCGCCTCGGCCGCCCTGCACGAGCAGGCGCTCCGGGCGCTCGATGCCCGCATGTTCGTCATCAAAGGGGATGAATTTTACCTGCCGGGCGATAAAATCCCGGTGAAACAATCTCCGGACAGTTACATTTCCATGCAGGGGACGCATGCCGTCATCCGGCTGTCGCCCAACCTCTTTCCCCGCAGTACGTGGCGCACCCTGAACATCGAGGACGATGCTGCCGAAATGACGTTGCTCAAACGCAAGCGCAGCGGCGACCTGCAGTACCGGCTTTTGATCGTCGGCCCCCAAAACGCGCAGGACCGGGAGGTGATCGTGACGTTGTATAAGGGTTCGAACAAGTGCTTTGTCCGGATCAATAAAGATCTCAACAGGCGCAGCCATTACCTCAATTTCACCGGGCATATCCTTCCGGCAGGGGAGTAATGGGCCTGCGGCCGCCCGTCGCACAGGCTGCGCCCCGCCCGCAAAGAAAAACGGTGTCCGGAATTCCGGACACCGTAAATTACATAAAATTCAGTGCTTGGATATATTGAGTAAATACAGCTCTTATTCCCTGAATTTGGAGGACGCCGGGTTATTCAACCACGGTTACGTTCACAGCCTGCTCGCCTTTGGCACCGCTGCCGACTTCGAATTCGACTGCCTGCCCTTCGTTGAGCGACTTGAAACCGTCCGTCACGATACCCGAGAAATGAACGAAGATTTCCTTGCCGTTCTCTCCCGTAATGAATCCGTAGCCTTTTTTGCTATCGAACCATTTAACCTTGCCTGTCATAAAAATGTAAATTAAAAAGTTTGTACTTGGCAAAGTAAAATAAAAAACATTGGCTTTCAAAACTTTTTGGCATGTTTTTTCATCTTTGGCAGAAAATTTTTATCTTTGTCCTGAAGATTGTTTTTAACGTCGACGCAATATGAACAAAAAACTGAAACTCGCACTTGCGACCCTGCTGGGATTCTCGGCAGCCTGTTCCACGGTCAAGAATGCGCCCGCCAAGGGCGAGGGCGAACAGCAACAGGAAGCCGGTGCGCCCGAAGTCAGGGATTCGGTTGCACCCCCGCGCGTGATGGTGATGTACGGGGTTCGCCCTCCCGGACAGAAAACGATCGGCGTGCCTCTCAAGGAGTCGGCGGTCGGCCCTGCCGAAGACGAGCAGCTCGACCCCGTAGCCGAGAAACCCGCCGACGACACGCCCTATATGGACACGAAGGGCAAGAAGGCTCCCGAAGGGGGGAAGTAACCCATGTCCCGTCGCCGCCTGGGGCTGCGCAAGCGTCTGGCCCTCAATATTTTTTCCGACCTTTACTCCTCGACTGTCGCCGAGCACAGGCTCGATACGCTCTTCTGGGAATGTACGTTGCGCTGCAACCTCTCGTGCCGCCACTGCGGCAGCGATTGCCGCGTGGATCCCGGTGTGCGGGACATGCCGCTCGAAGATTTCCTGAAGGTGCTCGACGAGGAGGTTACGCCCCATGTCGACCCTGCGCAGATGCTCATCATCTTTTCGGGCGGCGAGGTGCTGGTACGCCCCGACCTCGAACGCGCCGGGGCGGAGGTCACCCGCCGCGGCTATGC
>OHJZ01000910.1_pt1 | contig 13676 bp, 7 predicted proteins | sample 1568691 | NCBI WGS metagenome assembly OHJZ01 (sample SAMEA3879593, study PRJEB24766) | human gut metagenome | biome: human-associated habitat; feature: feces | place: USA | collected 1985/1987
ATCCGTACCGGAAAAATATTCCGTGCGCAGCCGCCACTTATTGGTAAAATCATACTCGCCGCGGTAAACGTTCTGCCCGTCCGGCCCGCGCCGCATGTAACTCAGTGTTGCCTTGCCCCAGTGGCGCGCATAGCCTGCGGAAAAATCCCAGTCTACTTCGTCAAGTGTAACGCCTGCTTCGCCAAAAATTTCATCCTGCTCGGAAATGAATTTGCCGATATGCGCACGACCGGAAATATTGTCATCATTGCGGCCGATATCGCCGTAGCCTTCAAACCAGATTTTGTATTTGTCCGAGCCCATACCGATTTCCACGCCCAGCGTACTGGCAGGCACAAGTTTTACCGAAGGCTCCAGATTATGCCTCTGCACGGATTTTTCATTCTTCAAATCCGTTAACAGCAAATTTTCCAGTTCCATCTGGTGCTTTTTCACAAAATCAACAGGCAGTCCGCGCAGCGCGTCAGCCTTCTGGGCATAACGCTGCTTTAAATCAAGCAGCAGCAAATTGGGTATTGACTGCGATTCCATGGAATAATTTATGTCCTGCACCAGCTGTCCGACAGGATAAATTACCACCTGCACAACGGTACGGCTGTCTTCACGCACCACATCAACGGCAGCCTTAAATTCCGGCAGTTCTTTTTCCACTTCGCTGCGCACCATACGGCGCAGAATGCCGCCCGCCCAGTCCGAAGCATCAACGGACGAGCCCATTAATATGCTTTCAATCCTGCTTTTAAGCTGCGGCAGGCGCTGCTGCAGCCACTCTGCCGTTCCCGGCTCAACGCCGGAAAACTGTAAATCCACAAAAACATCATCCACGGCTGCGCTCCACGGTGCAACCTGAATATTAATGTTTGTTACGGCACCGGCATTAACGGAAACACTCTGCATCTGATAGCCGATCAGCACCCTGTCGCCTACTTCCGCCAGCAGGCGTTCATAATCGCCGCGCGCGGCGTTAATACTAACACTGTCCTTATCGACAAAAAGCTGCTCGGCCACAACCTGCATGCTTTTACCCATTCTGTCAAGCAGTACCCGGCTTGTCGCCCCATTATCGGCAATCTGCACTTCAACGCGTTCTACCGGCTCGGCAAAGGCAGGCAGTGCAGCCATACACAGGCAGCACACCAAAAGCTTTATTAACCACATAACTTGTTAATCAGAACTGGCCGCCGAAGCTGAAGTGGAACCTGCCGCCGTCATCGCCCCAGCCATAGTCAAGCTTAACCGGGCCCAGCGGGGAGTTAATGCGCATGCCGACACCAACACTGTTTTTTATAAGGCCAAGGTCAAAATCGTCCTCAAAACGTTTATCCCAGGCATAGCCGTTATCAGTAAAGAGTACGCCCTGTACCTTTTTGATAATCGGGAAGCGGTATTCCAGCGTCGCCTTTAACATGCTGTTGCCGCGGAACTGGTCGTCTTCGTAACCGCGCAGGCCGTCATTGCCGCCCATCGAGAAGCGCTGGCTCAAAGGCATATCGCCGTCAGCCCAGCCTGCACCAAGGTTCAGTGCCCATACATTTTCACCGCCGGCACGGTAGTAATAACGCCAGTCGCCGGTGAATTTGGTGAAGTCAAAATCGCCGCCAAGGCCGGCCCATTCTACGCTGTAACCGATACGTTTGCCTTCGTGCGGGTCATAAATATTATCGCGCGAATCGAATACACGTCCAACTGTAATACTGCGAGTAACACCAAAGTTTTCTTCACGGCGTTTTTTATAGTCTTCAGGGTAATAATCTTTCCAGTGATGAGTCCTGTCTTCAAACCAAGGTTCATAATACTGGTCACGGTCATGTTCGTAACCGTCTGCCGTTCCTTCATAAATATCGTCGCGGTTTTTCAGCGTTACATAGTTGCTGATGAATTCATTATCGGTTCTGCGGCTGAAGGTTAATTCCTGGCCTCGGCGCTTTTTATCGTAACGCGCAATTTCGTTGGCGTCGATATCATAGTCTGCATATTCGTTGGTAACATCATACAATACAATGCTGGCCTTGGTTTCCTTGTCGTCAATCCACGGTTTTACATAGGTAAATTCATAGTTCTTGTTATCTACACCGCCGAACTCCCAGCGTACATTAACGCTGTCGCCGGTGCCGCGGAAGTTTCTGTCGCCGACGGAAACCATGCCGATAAAGCCGTCAGCATTGCTGTAGCCTGCGCCGATACCGAAAGTACCGGTGTTCATTTCCACAACGGTAATTTCAATTTCCACGGCGTTAGGTTCCTGGCCCGGGTTAAGTTTAATATTTACGTCTTCAAAATAACCGAGGTTATAAATGCGCTGCATGCTGCGGCGGGCATCCTTGGCGTTAAACGGCTCGCCTTTTTTCAGCTTCATTTCACGGGTAATAACGTAATCTTTGGTTTTTACGTTGCCTTTAACCTTAAAGTCTTCAACAACGCCTTCGTTTACCAGCAAAAGCAAAGTACCGTCCGGCAGCATGCGGATATCAGCCACGCGCGCCAGAATATAGCCCTGCTTGTTGTATTCCGCTTCAAGGCGCTGCACTTTGACATTAACGTCTTTAATATTAATTATCTGGTCTTTCGGCAAATCAAGGATTTTTTCAATTTCGGAAGTGGAAATTTTGGTATTGCCTTCTACTTCCAGCTTTTTATAAACAGGGTTTTCCAGTACATGATAGGTAAGCTGCACGCCTTCCGGAACTTTGGTAAATTCCGGCTGCAAATCATAATACCAGCCCAAACCGTAAATTGCATGCAAATCTTTGGCAAGGCCTTCCTGAGTTAACTGCATACCCGGCTTTGTGGTAACAACTGCTTCGATATCTTCGGCTTTGGTAATTTTATTGCCTTTTACGGAAATCTTCGTTACCAGCTGTCCAATATACGGCACTGCCGGTTCACTGGCACGTCTCTGCTGGGCAGCAGGCATATTCAAAACAGGTCCCTGCACCATGGCATTGGTCTGTGCGTTTTGCTGCATTGCCTCCTGTGCCGTACGCTGCTGTTCCTGCTCGGCCTGCCATTTCTGGCGTTCTTCCATCGTCATTGGGCGCAGGCTGCCGTCTGCTTCTCTAATCATCGGCTCTTTAACTTCAGCGGGCTGGCTCTCTCCCGCGGTAATCTGTCCGTCGGTTTCATTGCTTACAGCAGTTTCACTGGTTACTGCCTGGGCACCGCTTTCATAAGGCTCGGAATCTGCGCCCTGCTGTGCATTCTCGGCCGCAGAAGTTTCACTGCCCTTTGCTGCACCTTCTTTTTCGATACCGCTGCCGCCTTCACGCACAACACCTTTGCCGGGAACAATTTCTACAATCCTGCCGCCGGATTTTTTAGTACCGTCACTTTTATAATTCAGGTCAGAAATATCTTCCGAAGGATTGTTATGCATATAATAAGTATATTTGCCGTCCTTACCCTTTTTAGGGAAAGATTTGCCTGATTCTTCCTGCGCTTTTCTTGCCTGTTCCAGCGCTTTCTGACTGACAATCTGCTCCTTGCCGCCAATGGTCATAGTCTGATTGGCAACTACATCCGCTGCGGACTGATTCTGTTCGGCCGCCCACACAGGCGCAGCCATCAGCATGGCTGCCAGACTCAAGGACAACTGTGCATATTTTCTCTTGTTCATTCAAATCCTCCCTAACTAATCAGCATCCTGCAGAACCTGCCTGCCTGTTCTGACAAGCTGCTGCATATCTGTTTCAGCTAAATAATTTTTATAATTTGTATTGTTTTTTATATTTGACTCAGCAGGTTCCGCTGCCTTAACCGCATCATCCTGCCGGGTTTTATCTGCCTTGCCTGTCTGCTGCATCTGCGGTTCAGACTGCTGCACCGCAGCGTTCTGCACAACCTGAGGTTTTTCCTCTCCGTCATGCGTAATGCCTGCATACCACCAGCCGCCGTAGCCTGCCAGTACCAAAAGCACTGCCAAAGCCGCTGCCAGCTTCTGCCTGTTCCATACACTGGCAAAGCCGCGTTTTTCACGCAGATAGCGGATGGACGCCTCTGCCAGCATCAAATCAAGCTCCCCGCGCAGGCCGTTGTTTTTGCGGAAGCTGCGCTGGGCATTGTCCAGACTGCATTTTACATCATCTATATTTTCGTAAATATCTTTTGCCACCGCTAAAACTCCCTTCTGCACAGACTGATAAATATATAATCTGTTTTTTCAGGATATTTTATCATGGCAAAATTTATTATATTTTCCCATATTCCGCCATTAAAATCAATAATAAAGCAAAAAAAACACAAAAATACCTGTTTTCTCCGATTAGCTTCTTTTTAAATCGGCAATAAAATGCGACAGCATACCGCGGATGCGTTTTACACCCTGCTTTTGCAGACGGTAAATATGCCCAAGGCTTACATGGATGCTGTCTGCCATATCGGCTGCGCTGCGGTCTTCAAGGTAAATGCCTGTCAGCACCTGCTGTTCCTTGGCAGGCAGGCGCTGCAAAGCCTGTGCCACCCTGTCGGTAATCATGCTAAGCTCCGCTTCTTCAAACGGCGTCCTGCCGGAAGCAGCCAGCACATCAGCCCAGGCTATGCCGGCAGCATTGGTATCGTCCAGCGAAAAACTTCTCGCGCCGTCCTCCACATGCAGAAAATCAAGCATTCTGCCACGGATGCGGTGCACGGCAAATACGCTGAAGGCAATGCCGCGTTTATAATCATAGCGCTCCGCAGCCTCCAAAAGCCCAAGCATGCCCTCCTGAACAAGCTCCATCAACTGCTGTTCTGGCAGCTTAAACCCAGCCGCCGTTTTAAAAACCAGCGGCTGGTAAGACGTCATCAATTTATTATACGCCTCTTGGTCACCTCCGGCATAGCGCTGCCAAAGCTCCGTTTCTTCCTCACGGGAAAGCAGCGGCGTTTTCTGCAGCTCTGCCAGATATTCTTTCAGCATGGGCATACCTTCCTTAAATATTAATTAAACATTCTTAAAATTTACTTAAAAAGTAACTTTATATTCAACGCCATACCAGTCTTCGGTGGTATCGTAATCTTTGTTGCGTTCATAGTTAATGCTCATATGGCGCGAAATATCATACTGGGCAAAAATGCTTTCATGTTCGCTGTCGGAACTTACCGTATAGCCGACAAGCAGATTATCCGTCAGATACTTGCTTACCAGAATATTATACTGGTCTTTTTCATCCTCGGTAAGCTCGCCTTCTTCACGCCCAAGGCTGTGCCCCGTGCGCAGGCGTCCGGAATAAATCATAAATTCATTAAGTCCAAGCGTTTCCTTAAAGATTTCTTCCACGTCGCCCAGCACCGTCATTTCCAGGCCCACCGTCATCAGGTTCTGGAAGTCATCCTGCGTTACTCCCTGGTTTGTGCCGGTTACTTCGCGCTGCAAAGTCAGCATTTTTATAATCTGGTCTTTGGTCAGCGCCGGGTCACTGCGCAGAATCATTTCCATCTGCTCAAGCGGCCCCGTAACACGCAGGAAAATATCATAGCGCCTGAAGCGTGTAGTAGCATCAAGGTTTACCGTCGGCAGCACATCGCCGGGCACCGGCCATGCCACCGAAGCATTGTGAATTTCAAACGGCGTGCGCAGATAGGTTATGGTTCCCTTATCCACCTTAATGTTGCCGTCTATATTAGTATACACTGTACTGCCGGTAACATGCAATCCTCCGGAAAGCCACAAATCGTACAAATATTTGTTGTAAAGGTGAATATCCGGCCCAAGTGTTACCTTAACATCCAGCCCGTAGTTGCTGCTGCCTTCGGAAAGCTCCGGTATCGTAGGCATATTGACAAGCACGTCGTCCAGACGGATATCTGCCTGAATATGCGGGCGGTAGCCAATGCCGCCGCGGCGGATGCCTTCTTCCGTATCGGTGCGGATAAAATAGCGCTGCGGAATAATGCCCGCCGTACCGTTAATGCGCCCGGAGAAAATTTCCGAAGCGATTTCCGCATCTTTAAAGACGGCGTTGATGATATAGGTTTTATCTTCCTGTGCGCGCAGGGCGTAGTTGCCGGAAGCAGTTACCGTGCCTTTGCCCATCTGAACTGAAAATTCATTCAGCTGAATGTCGTTGCCGGTAAAGTCAACGTCAAGATTAATATTGTCAAATACCGTATACACATCCTTCAGTTTCATCGAGCCGCCGTGAAGAGTTACTTCGCCGTAAACGAGCGGTTCTTCCAGCGTACCGGCCAGAGTTATCTGCCCAAGGGTTTCACCAACACCCCACTCAACCATCGGGGTTAAAAGGTGCAGCAGCCCGAGGCGCGCATTGTCAAGGTTAACCTTAATATTCATGGACGCTGCCGGATTGCGGCGCTGCTCTTTGCTGCGCAGCAAATCAAGCGGTATATCGCCGCTGGCGCTTAATTTGTAAATATCTTTGTTCAGCTGGGCATTTTCCAGGCGCAGCGTATCGTTGGCAAGGCTCAGTTTTGCCGTCAGGGCATCAAAGCCGATGCCTTCAACATCGCCGTCAACAAGGTCTATATCCGCATTGCCCTGCGGATTTTCCAAACTGCCGTTCAAAGCAAGCGACATATCAACTTTGCCGTTTAATTTTACCGGTGCATCCATCAAAGCCGTAATTATAGCCGGGTTCGCATGCTGCGCCGAAGCGCTGATATTCAGTTCATGCGTATGCAGGTTTACCCAGCCGCCGGCATTTACGGACCCCGGAGTTTCTTCCACGGCCGCTTTGCCGTTTGCTTCCGGAACGCTTTCGGTAAGTTTCAGTTCGTCAAAACTTAAAATACCGTTTTGCAGACGTCCTTTAAAGCGCATGGAATCATAATTCAAATCTTTAACTTTTATCTCGTAAACGCGCATGTCGGCAAAAATACCGCTGCCCCTGCCGCGCGGGTTAATCTTCAGGTGGCCGTCTGCCAGCCCGTCAATATCAAGTTCCACGCGTGCCATTTTTAAAATAGAGCGCAAATTGCCGTAAATAAAATCGACATTGCCTGTTAATGTGCGTTCAACGGCATCCAGAGAAAGCTCGGCTGCAAACCTGCCGTCGGGCGACTGTTCAAACGACGCCTCCACGCGGTTATTATGCCTGCCGTCCGCAGTAAGCGTACCAAGAATGTTTTTAAGTTCTTCACCGTTAATAAACACCGCATCACTGCTGATGCTGCCGTTAAATTCCGGATGCGTAAGCGTGCCGGTGAGGCTGCCCTGGGCGTTTACAAAGCCGTCAAGCGTCACGGTCTCGTCGCTTATGGGCAAAGCGCCCAAATCCATATCGGTTATATCAAGAGTAAAATTAAGGTTCTGTGCCGCGTCCATGGTGCCGCTCAGCGAAGCCTCGGTGGAAAGCGCCTTAATATAACCTTCCGTAAGGCGCAGGCTGCCGTCAGGCGCATAATAATAGCGTCCGCTGATTTTATCTATCAAAAAGCCTTCGGCGCTGCCGTCAGTCAAAAGCAGGCTGCCTTCAATTTCCGGAGAAGATATCGGACCCATAACGCTTACTTCGTTATCAATATTGCCCGTAAGTTTAACACCAAGCGCCGCAGCTGCCACCAATGGCTCAGCGCGGATGCCTTTGGTACTTACGGTTACGCTTACCACAGGTTCGGCGCCGCCGATATCCACCATGCCGTTAATAAGGTTATACCCCTGTTCCATGGCAACGCGGTAATCGGTTAAGTGCAGCACACTGCCGGACATGTCAATTTTGCCATGTGCTTCGGGGAATACCAGCCCTGCAATATGCACGTTTTTAACCTGCGTATTGGCGTAAAAATTAATGCCGTTCAAATCGCCGCCAAACTTAAAACCGGCTGTTGCCGTACCGCTGCCGTTTTGCCCAACTGCTGTAAAGAAGCTGTCCAGCGGGAAATTAACCATTTTGCCGCTGCCGCTGAAAGAACCGTCAAACATAACCCTGCCTGTCAGGTTCAGCGCGCCGCCGTCGCCCGCAAAAGCTGCAAACTTTTCAATTTCGCAGCTTTCACTGCCAACCAGCGCTTCAAAATCGACATCGCTCATCTGCAAATCACGCCAGCCAAGGCGGTCCATATTACCGGCAACGGTCAGATTTGTTTCTCCTTTTACACCGGTCTGCCCGTGAATGGCAAGCAAACCGTCCAAATCAACAGTATCTTCTTTAAACCCTTCCAAAGCAAAATCCGTAATGCCGGAAGCGTTTAAAACAGCAAAAACTTCGCCGTCTTTAATATTGTATTCGCCGTCAAGGCGCAGATGGCCCTGAGCCACATCCACACCGGCTTCATCAAGCATTATACGGCTGTCCACAATGGTAAAGGGTAAATTCAGATTGGTAAATTCTTCGCCCTGCAAAGCAAGGTTTGCCGCTTTAATTTCACCCTTGCCCTGAATTCTTTCAAGGTCGTTAAAATCTACATCGCAGTTTATCTGCGCCGTATTTCCGTCAACGGTAAGCGCCAAATCTTCAAGCTTTACCGCACGCCCGTCAGCCTCAATGCTGCCGGTCAGTTCAACAGGCAGCGGTTCGCCGCCAGGCAGTACTTCCGCCGCAAGCTGAATGCTGCCCTTGCCGCTTAAGCTTGTATTTTCGCCGTCGTTTTCCCAGATGAGGTTCAAACCGTCAACTTCACCGGCAAGTTTCTGCACAGGTGCGTAAGCGGCAGCAAAACCACCAAAGTCCGTTAACGTAAATTTTTCTGTTTTTAAAGCAAGCCGCCCATGGGCATTGCTATCTACCACACCGACAATTTTTAATTCTTCGCCGCCGTAAGCCACGGTGCCGTCAACGGCAAAATTCGGGTTGCCGCTGCCGTCAAGAGAAGCGTTAACGCCAAAATTCCAGCTTCCGTACGGCGTTTCTACCGATACGGTACCGTCTTCAATGGCAAGATAGCCGTAAAAAGGCGTTTCCGAAGAATCTGAAGGCTTTAAAAAGTTAAGCAGGTTCCACTCATCCCTGGCGTTCATTTTTAAATACAGCTGCGGACGCACCAGTTCTATATCCGACAGCGCTCGCGCAGGCGCGGCAAGAGCCTGCAAAGGCGAAACGGAAAATCTCGCCTCCGGCACCTGCGCAATACGCTCTCCGTCCGTGCTGCTTACCTGTAAACCGTAAGCAGTAAATTGCAGGCGGCCGTTCCAGTCAAAACGTTCTACCGTAACGGTACCGTTTATATAATTTTGCGACATGGTTTTAACAAGCTCCGGCACCTGCGCCAGATACTGCGGCGCAATAAATTTAACTGCCGCCGCATAAAGCGCTGCCGTCACTGCCAAAACCAGCAGGAATATTTTCCAAAATCTGTTCATATCTGCCTCCGCAGAAAAAATTATAATTTGACAGTTTATGTATTCTACGTTAAAAATAATCTTCCTGCTGTTTCAAAACAGAAAAAGCATTACACCTTAAATTTTACAAGATGTAATGCTTTTCAATACAAATTAGTTTAATTTTATTCTGCCGTCTGTTCAGCAGCTGCCGTATTTCCGTTTTCGGCAGCGGTGCTTGCAGCATTTTCAGCGGCAGGCTGTTCTGCGTCAGCAGTGTTTGCCGGTGCCTGTGCGCTGCCACTAGCTGCGTTTTCGGTTTGAGCTGCTGCGTCAATACCTGCACTCTGCGCATCAGCGGCTTGTGCAGCAGTATCTTCAACCGGTTCGGGGAAGGTTCTCGGTTCTGGTACGGGAACACCTACGCCCATGGAAGTATTGAGTGCTGCTTTAGAAGTGTTGTAGTTATAGAGAGCCTGGTAATAGTTGGTTTTGGCCTGCGTCAGGGCTTCCTGCGCATCCATAACGTCGATATTGGTACCAACGCCCGCCTGATAACGTACAACTGCAATGTGGTAATCTTCTTCCGCACTTGCTACGGCAACCTGCGTAGTAGTAATGCGTTTTTCAGCCTCGCGCAGGTTAAGGTAATCTGTGCGTACTTCAAGTTCAACGTTATCTTTTATCTGGCGCTGGGATTCCTTTGCTTTGGCAAGGTTTTCCTGCGCTGCATGAATCTTAGACCACGTTACGCCGCTGTCAAACACGTTCATGCTTGCAGTTACACCAACGCTCCAGTTTTCATCGTCATCGCCCGGCCAGTCGCTGCCAGCGCCGCCCCAGTTGTTGCTGGCATTAGCGTATACCTTAGGCATATGCCCGCTGCGTGCTACAACCAGTGCCGCTTCTGCCGAATCTATGGCGTATTCAGCCTGTTTCAGCTCAGGGCGGTGCTGTTCGCTGTAAGCCAGGCAGTAAGCCATATCGTTTTCATAAGGCTCATACTGCAGCCTGTCCTTCAGCAAAAGGGTAGTGCCGAGCGGTGTGCCGATAATATTATTTAAAGTAGCTTCAGCAACATCGTATTGGTTGGAAGCAGTAATATAATTCTGCTGTGCGTTGGCAAGCTCAACTTCACTGCGCAGTACGTCTGCACGCGCTACAATGCCTACATTGTACTGGGCAATAACATTATCCAGATGTGCCTGCAAACGGTCAACCGATTCCTGGCGCAGAGCTTTCATGTTGGTTGCGTTAAGCATATTAAAATAACCGGTGGTTGCGGTTTCCTTCATTTCATTATAAGCCTGTTCTTCAGCGGAAAGCATGCTGCGGTAATTAGCCTTGGCCTGGCCAATCTGCCCCTGCAGTTCGCCGCCCGTAAAAATAGGCAGGCTGGCAGTAATGGAGTTGCTGTGGCTGTTGCCTATGCTCTTGTCGTAACGAGGTATCTGTCGGCCCATATTATCAGTAATTACATAACGCCTGTTATCAGCATAACCGCCGCGGCCGGAATCATGATTCAAACTGATGCTGATGCCGCGTGCACTTTTAGCAGCACTGTAATCAGCTTTAGCAGCTTTTCTGTTGTATTCTGCAATTTTTACACTCGGATTGGTAAGCAGCGCCCTCTGGATGGTTTCTTCCAAATCCAGTTCCAAAGTAGCGGCAAAGACGGACTGGGAGCACAGCACGCTTAATGCAGCCGTCAGTGCCAGCACGTTTTTTGCTTTTTTATAACTGAACATTTCATTTACCTCCAATCATTGACTGATTAGTCAGTGCTTAAATTTTATATTTTTTAACCCTAAAAGTCAACTGTTTTTTCAAAAGTTAACAAACTTTTAAAAATAGGTGCGCATACCAACATAGGTGTTGCTTTTGCTGCCGTGGCGCAAATCGGTCTGCTCGCCCAAAAGCGAGAAATTATCGTTAATTTTAAGCTCGCCGCCAAGTTTTACTTTGGTATCGTCAAAATCATATACCTGCGTATAAAGGCGGAAACGGTCGGCTATATTGTAGCCAAGCCCCACGCCGAACTCGCCCTGCATGCTGCCCATGCTTACATCGGCGGCGTCAAACTGCTTGCCAAACTGTAAATCCAGCTTGTTGCTGTCGCCAAGGTCATAGCCGCCCAGGTAAAAAAAAGTGTCATCCTGCGGGCGGAAGGTTACGCCCAGATTGCTGCGCCAGTCGCCGCCTTCCGTACTGTGAGTAACGTCAGCGCTTATTTCTGCCGTTTCCAGAACGCCCAGCATGCGGTTGGCTTTTTCGCTTGCCTCGCGTGCATTATGCAAAGTGGCCTTTAAATCATCTTCGGTCTGCGGGTCACTGGCAACCTTTTCCAAAAGTTTGCTGGCTTCTTCAATTCTGGCACTTGTTTTGGCCATGTTCTCTACAATTACGGCAAAATTCTGCCCGGTATGTCCGGCATTAACCTCGCCGATAATATTCTGCATGCTGTCTGCCGTTGCGTTCATGCGCGCCGACATTTCGCTCAGCTGCTTAACCATGCTGTTAATCTGCTGCTGGTTGTCAACCGCCACATCAGCCATCACTTTGGTAAAAGTACTCATGTTGGCGCTGATGTCTTTCATATTGATGAAACCCTCACGCAGCGACTGCTGCACTTCCGGGTCGCCAAACACATTGTCAAGAGCATCGGCAATGTTTTCCAGTTTTTCAAGCGCATCGCCGGACGCGCTCATAAAGGTGTCAAACCCGCCTCCGGGAACGCCTTTAACCCTGTCGCCGTCCTCCAGAAAAGCGCTTACCGCACGCGGCGGCGGCTGAATATCGACAAACTTTTCACCCAAAATGCCGTCGGAATTAATGGAAAACGTCGATTCCTGCGGAATGCGCACATTGTCGTTAATTTCGGCGGTAACTTCAATTCCGTCCTCGTTAACGGCAAGGCCTTTAACGGTGCCTACCTGCACACCGGCATAGCGCACCATGTTGCCATCCATCAGTCCGGCAACCTGCGGGTAATCTATTGTAATGTCGTATTTGTCACTGCCAAAGCTGAATGTTCCCAGAAAGGTTATCATCGCTGCCAAAATTGCGGCTCCGCCCAGGGTTATTGCGCCTACTTTAACTTCGCTGGAACTCATTTTATCACCTGCTCTTTAATCTCGCGCCCTTCTATAAAGGCCTTTACAATCGGGTTGGTGCTGTTTTTCATTTCTTCTGCCGTACCTATGGCAACGATATGCCCTTCATAAAGCATTGCCACACGGTCAGCCGCGTAAAACGCCGACTGCATGTCATGCGTTACCAGCACCGAGGTTACATGCAGCTGCTCCTGCGTCTTTTTTATAAGCCGACTGATATTGCGGCTCATAATCGGGTCAAGCCCGGCCGTTGGTTCGTCATACAAAACTATTTCCGGGTTTACCGCAATGGCACGGGCAAGCCCCACGCGCTTTTTCATGCCGCCGCTCAGTTCCGCCGGGTACAAATCCTGCGTGCCGGGCAGGCCAACCAAATCAAGCATCTGCGTTACAATGCCCTGTATTTCTTCATCGCTTTTATCAGTATGCTGGCGCAGCCCGAAAGCGACGTTTTCGCCCACCGTTAAAAAGTCAAACAGTGCCGAATACTGAAACACCATGCCCATTTTCATGCGCAGGCGGTTCCAGCCGTCCTCATCAAGCCCGCTTACATCTTCGCCCTGAATGAAAATCTGCCCTCCGTTCGGTTCCAGAAGCCCTATCATCGAGCGCAGCACCGTACTTTTGCCAGTGCCGGAAGGGCCGAGCACCGCCAGCGTTTCGCCCTTGTAAACGTCAAGGTCAATATTGTCCAGCACCGTATGCGTGCCGAAGGTGATATTCAATTGGCGCAAACTGATAACCGCTTCTGCCATTTAATTTACCTCATACATACAGCACTGCCGATAAAAAGTAGTTGGCAATAAAAATTAAAATTATCGAAAGCACTACGGATTCCGTCGTGGCAAGTCCTACGCCTTCGGCGCCCTGTTTGGCCCCCAGCCCCTTATGGCTTGCCACAATGGCGATAATGCCGCCGAAAACCATGCTTTTAAGCATGCCGCCGGTAACATCAAAAATATCGGCAAATACTTTAATGGAATTAACATATGTAAAATTACTGATGCCTGCGTAATAATGGGCAACCACCCAGCCGCCAATATTGCCGATGCCGTTGGCAAAAACAATAAGCACAGGCATCATCAGCACCGCCGCCAGAAAGCGCGGCACTACAAGGTATGTTATCGGGTTGGTGGCCATTACTTTTAAAGCGTCAATCTGTTCGGTTACCTTCATGGTACCAAGCTCCGCCGCTATGGCAGCACCTATGCGCCCGGCAACAACCACACCGGTAAGCACGGGCACAAGCTCGCGCCCAAGCGCGATTGCCACTATGCCGCCAACGGAAGACGCAGCGCCAAAACGCACAAATTCCGTTGCCGTCTGCAGGGCAAAAACCATGCCGGTAAAAAGTATCGTCATCAGCACAATGG
>OHJZ01000916.1_pt1 | contig 13600 bp, 10 predicted proteins | sample 1568691 | NCBI WGS metagenome assembly OHJZ01 (sample SAMEA3879593, study PRJEB24766) | human gut metagenome | biome: human-associated habitat; feature: feces | place: USA | collected 1985/1987
GTTACACCCCCGCCAGCAATGTCCCCAATACGCGGCGGATATGCTCCCCGCTCAGCGGCTTGGCGACGTATTCGTTGGCTCCGGCGGCGAGGGCTTTCTGCCGGTCGCGGTCGTAGGCGAATGCCGTGACCGCGACGATCGGCACGGCGGGATCGAACCTGCGGATCTGCCGCGTAGCCTCGAACCCGTCCATCACGGGCATCTTAATGTCCATCAGGATGGCCGCAGGGTTCATTTCCCGGCATATCCGCACCGCCTCTTCGCCATTGACGGCCCGCACGATGTCAAACTCCTTGCGGAACATCAGCGACACCAGCAGGAAATTGCTGTCGGTATCCTCGGCCACGAGCAGCAACGGGAGTTTCCCGTCCTGACGGGACACGGGATGCGGAGCCTCAGCCACAACGGACAGTTCGTCGTCCGGCCCGGCATTGCATGCCACGGCAGGTATGGTGAACCAGAAGCGGGAGCCCCGGCCTTCCTCCGACTCGACGCCGATATGCCCGCCCATCTGCTCGACGATGCTCTTCGAGATCGAAAGCCCCAGCCCGGTGCCCTGCGCAAAGCTGTTGAGTTTGACGAAACGGTCGAAAACAGTGCGCAGATGCTCTTCGGAGATGCCTTTTCCCGTATCCTCGACGTAGAACAGCAAGTCCCCGGCCTCCCGGCGGTAGCCCAGTGTGATGGAGCCTTGCTCGGTGAATTTCACCGCATTGTTGATAAAATTGGTGATGACCTGCATCAGCCGGTTCTTGTCCCCGACGATGCGGCATTGCTCCTCATGGTCGCCGAAAAGCAATTCGACGGGCCTGTCCTGCACCTTGAGGCGCAGCGAACGCACCGCCTCCTCGCACATGCGGTTGACGTCGACCATGCCGTAATTGAATTCGAACGTCCCGGCCTCGATCTTCGAAAGGTCGAGGATGTCCGAGATCAGGCGCAGCAACTGGTCGCCGTTGGCCGAGATCAGGCGGCTGTACTCCTGCCTTTCCGTTTCGCTGAAGGGGACGTCATTGCATGTCACGAGGTTGGCGAAGCCGATGATGGCGTTGAGCGGCGTCCGGATTTCATGGCTCATGTTGGCCAGGAACGCCGATTTCAGCCGGTCGTTCTCGCGGGCCTTGTCGCGGGCTTCGCGCAGGCGTCCTTCGACCTCCTTGTGGGCCTGGATGCTCTGGCAGATGCCTGCGATGCGGTAGGGTAAACCGTCGGCGGTCCGGCCCGGGGAGACGGACTGCTCCTCGAACCATTCCCAAGTCCCGTCCCCGCGGCGCAGCCGGTAGGTGACTGTTTGGGGGGCAGGTTCGCCGGCGAGTCGGTTGGCGAAAGCCTGCGACAGCGCTTTCCGGTCGTCGGGGTGGACGAGGCTGAAAAATGTTTCGGCACTGATCGTGTCGCCGTCATTCGGGAGCTCCAGGTATGCGAACCAGCGTCGGTCGATGGTCAGCAGGTTGCTGTCAGGGTCGAAGGACCACGGAAAGATTTTCGTCTGCGACAACGCCGTGTCGAGGATGAACTTCCGGGATATTTCCTCCTCGGTGTCCCGGAACAGGAACACGACCCGGCGCAACTTCCTGTGCCGGTCGTATTGGCCGACGAAGCGGCCTTCGATGTGGAATTTCAGCTGGTGCCTGCGGAGCCGGATGTACGTCCGCGGCGGCAGATCGCCGCAGTCCCTGTGTTGCTGCAGCCCCTCGAAAATAGCGGGCAAAAGGTCTTTTTGGTATTGGCAGACGGAGAACAGGTCGGAAATCCTCAGCGGATGGGAAAAATCCCCCCCCCGAGGCGGAGTACCTTGTATGCCTGCATGTTGATATCCGTTAATTCCCCTTCGGGCGTCAGTTCGATGCAGGCGACGGAAACCCGGCTGAGCGTGTCGCATACGGCCGGAACCTGTATTCCGGCGGGCTTGTTACGGTGGAAGAGACGCAATTTCATTTTGAGTGAGTTAAGGACGCAACGGCCCGGCTAAGGTATGGATAATTTTCGACAGATGCAAACCTTCCCGGGCGCCGCCGGGGTGTCGGTTCCGGTTTTATACCGGTATATTTGGGGCAGGGGTATGCGGGGAAGGCAAATTTTCGTATATTTGCCCTTTGTAAGAATTTATGTGCGTATGCGGAAAAAACTGAGCTTGTTGCTGACCCTCGCGCTGTGCGCGGTATGCACCCTGCGGGTGCAGGCCGGGGTGCCCGAAAGTGAGACCTTTATCGAGCGCGGACGGTCGTTGTTCGACTATGGCCGCTGGAGCGATGCCCGGCATGAGTTCCTCCGGGCCCGGGACGTGCTCGCGCCTTCCGACCGTGTCGCGGCGCAGACGGTCGATTTCTACCTGGCGGCCTGTGCCGTGGAACTGGGTAGCCGCGATGCCGAAGGGGCGCTCCGCGATTTCGAGGCGCGTTATCCCGGTTCGGTCTATGCCAACGACGTGCGGTTTTCGCTGGGGTCGCTCTATTGCGCCGAGGGCGATATGAGGCGTGCCCGCGAGGCTTTCTCAAAGACCGATTACAAGGCGCTGAGCCGGTCGCGCAAGGAACAGTACGACATCCGCATGGGCTATGTCGAGTTCACCGAAGGCAATTACGACAAGGCGTTCGGTTATTTCGACCGCATCGGCCCCCAGAGTGAGTATGCCGACCACGCACTCTATTACAAATCCTATATCGACTATGCCCAGGGACGCTACGGGCGTGCGAAGCAGGGCTTCACGGCCTTGCAGCGCAGCGATGCCTACCGTGCCGTGGTGCCGTATTACCTCCTGCAGATCGAATTCCGCGACGGAAACTACCGCTATGTTGTCGAACACGGCGACGAACTGGCGCGCCGTGCCGTGCCCGAACGCCGGCAGGAACTGGAGCGTATCATCGCCGAATCGTGGTTTCACCTGGGCGACTATAACAAGACCATCGGGCACCTGGACGCCTTTACGGCTGCCGGCGGCGAACTCGACCGTGACGGCAGCTACCTGATGGGCTTCTCGCTTTACCGCACGGCACGCTATCCCGAGGCCGTGGAGTTCCTGCGCAAGGCCTGCGGTGCCGAGGATGCACTGACGCAGAATGCCTCGTACCACCTGGCAGACTGTTACCTGCGTGCCGGGGATAAACAGGCGGCCATGCAGTCGTTCGCCATGGCAGCGGACGACAAGCTCGATCCGGCCATCGCCGAAGACGCGCTGTTCAACTACGGCAAACTGCAATACGAGCTGGGCGGCGGTGCCTTCAACGGCGCGATCAACGTACTGACGCGCTATGTCGGACAATATCCCGATTCTCCGCGCGTGGGCGAAGCCCGTTCGCTGCTGATCGCGGCCTACTACAATTCGAACGATTACGACGCGGCTTACCGGGCCATCAAATCCTTCCCGACACAGGATGCCGATATCCGTGCCGCATTGCAAAAGATCACCTATTTCCGCGGTCTGGAGGCGTACAGCGCCGGTGACATGCGTGCCGCGCAGCGTTACCTGGCCGAATCCGCGGCCATCAATGTCAGCCCCAAATACAGTGCGCTCAACTCCTTCTGGCAGGGCGAAATCGCCTTCGCACAGGGCGACTATACGGTCGCTGCGGCCAAATACAACGCCTATCTGAAGCGTGCCCCCCGCAGCGAGGACGAATATGCCATGGCGCTCTACAACCTCGGCTACTGCGATTTCTCGCGCAAGGACATGGCCGGAGCGCGCAGTGCGTTCGAGAAGTTCCTCGAAGCCTATCCGGCCCGCGACCGCTACCGCGCCGATGCCTACAACCGGCTGGGCGACATCCGCTATTCCGACCGCGAATTCGAAGCGGCCGTAGGGGATTACGACCGTGCCGTTGCGCTGAACACCCCCGAACGCTATTACGCACAGTATAAACGCGCCGTGACGCTCGGCATCCTCGGGCGCACGGAGCCCAAGCTGCAGGCGCTGCGGCAGATCGTTACTGCAGGGCAGGGCGACTATGTCGATGCCGCCTCGTACGAGCTCGGCCGTTCCTATATCGCGCAGGAACGCTATGCCGAAGGTGCCGGACAATTGGAACGGTTCATTGCCGACTATCCCTCGTCGCCGCGCCGTGCACAGGCGCTTGCCGACCTGGGGCTCGCCTACCTCAACCTGGGGGACAAGGAAAAGTCGCTGAAATATTACGACATGGTGGTCGAGACGGCCCCCCAGTCGTCCGAAGCCAAAGGGGCCATGCAGGGTATCCGCGAGATCTATGTCTCGGACGGCAAGGTCGACGACTATTTCGATTATGCCGCCAGGGTGGGCATGGAGAGCGACCTGACAGCCGTGTCGCGCGACTCGCTGTCGTTCGCCGCCGCCCAGAAACTTTACCTGGCCGGGCAGACCGACGCTGCCGCCAAGTCGCTGCGCAGTTATGTCAGGAGCTACCCCAAGGGGTATTACCTGAACGATGCCCTCTATTTCCTGAGCGACTGTTACCTCCGCACGGGCGAGCGCGGCGATGCTATCGAAACCCTCACCGAACTGGCCGGGCAGGGTACGAACCAGTATTCGGTCACGGTACTCGAAAAACTTTCGGAGCTGACCTATGAGGACAAGCGTTACGACGAGGCTGCCGCCGCATTCCGCAAGCTGTACGACGTCACGACGACGGTGGCCGGGCGCGAGGATGCCATGACGGGCTACGTGCGCGCCACGCTGGCCGGGGGCGACGCTTCGAAAATCGAGGCGATGGCTGCCGATGTCGCCGCGCATCCCGATGCCGGGGCCGTGGCGCTGCGCGAATCGAAATTCGCATGGGCGGAGTTGCTGCGGCAGCAGGATCGCCGTGCCGATGCCGTGAAGCTTTACAGGGAACTGGCCGCGGACGTCCGCTCGAAGGAGGGTTCCGCCGCTGCCTATTACGTGCTGGAGGACACCTTCGAAAAGGGCGATATGGACAAGACCGAGAAGGCGATATTCGCCTATTCCGAACGGGAACCCCAGGCCTACTGGCTGGCCAAGGCCTTCATCCTGCTGGGCGACGTCTATGTCCGCAAGGGAGACAATTTCCAGGCGCGGGCGACCTACCAGAGCGTCGCGGACGGCTATTCGCCTGCCGACGACGGGATCGTGGACGAAGCCAAGGAACGGATCGCAAAACTGAACTGACGATGAAACGCATGTTGTTTGTAGCCGCGCTGATGGCGGCATTGCCCTGGGGCGCGAGCGCGCAGGTCGAGAAACGGGTCGAAGTGACCAAGGCCTATGTGCCGAGTGTGGAGGGGGCGTCGAAACTCGCCGTCGTGCCCGACATGACCGACACGGTGAAGATGCGTCCCGAGATCGACTATACGATCACGCCGCTGTCGTTGCAGACCACCCTCGCCACGCGGCCGATCCGCCCTGCGACGGTAACCTACTGGGAATTCAACCGCCCGCTGCCTTTCTACCTCAAGGTCGGGATGGGCTACCCGTTCAATTCGGTGTTGGATTTCTATGCTTCGAGCCAGAACCCCGGGACGGGGTATGTGGTGGGCTATGTCAACCACGAGGGGCGCTATTCCAAGATCGGGAACGACTTTGGCGTCAAGAACAATTCGACGCGGATGCTCAACCGTATCGGCGCCGCTGCAGGTAAATATTTCGGCCGCCACGTGCTCGAGGGCGACCTCTCCTACGAGAACCGCATGTACCACCGCTACGGTATGTATCTCGCGCCGGACTTCTCTGCCGATGCCGTACCCGGTTCGATGGCCGATTACGGCGATGCGAACATCGCGGTGCGCTTCGGCGACGATTTCCAGGATCTGAGCCGTGTGAATTTCGAAATCGCCATCCGGGGCGGCATGTTTTTCGACCATTCCGAGTGGCCGGACTATAACGACAAGGCCCGCCAGACCACACTGGAAACCCATGCGAAGATCGCCCGCGGTTTCGGGCGTCATCGCCTGGCTGCCGAAGTGGGCTACGAGCGCCTTGCGGGGCAGAAGGCCCTCGACGAATATAACCAGCAACGGATACATGCTGCGCTGCGTTACGGTATCGAGGGCGGGGTAGTACGCCTCGAAGCGGGTGCGGACTATTACCACGACAAGATTAAATCCGTCGAGGCGGAGAACTACATCCTCCCCTTCGTGCGGCTGAACCTGAACCTCGGTACGGACGGGTTGTGCCCGTTCTTCGAGATGGACGGGAGCGTCGACGACAACAGCTACCGCTCGCTTACGAAGCTGAATCCCTATTTGCTGAATCCCGTATTCGGGACTAAGAGTTCGGTCGATTACAACGGCCGCTTCGGTATCGGGGGCAGTATCTGGCGCGGGAAGTTCGACTACCGGGCCTATGCCGGGTTCTCGATCCGTGACAACCACCTTTACTGGTATAGTGCCGATGTCGTGCAGGGGAGCGATATTCTTGCCGCCGGGCTGACCATGCTGCCGTCGATGGCCCGCCAGACCGTCTTGTCGTTCAACGGTGAGGTGACGTGGCGTCCCGCGAGCAGTTTCCGGACGGAATTGGGCGTGCACGGTTATATCTATAACGACGACGAGACCAAACTCCATAACGGTGCCCCGGCTTTCGATGGCAATTTTTCCGCCCACTACGACGGCCGCAAGATTTCGTTCGGCGCGGGTATCTGGCTGCAAAGCACCCGAAAATGGTCCGACTACCAGCTGGATGCAGCATCCGGGGCGGAGAGTTTCGGCAGTGTCGAAGTGCCCTTTGCCGCCGACCTGCGGGTCAATTTCGACTGGAAGGTTTCGGGACGCATTACGCTCTTCGCCGAGGGCCGTAACCTGATCAACCGCCGCCTGTACCAATACCCGTGGTATCCGGAATACGGGGCAAATTTCACGGTCGGGGTGAAAGCCAACTTCTGAAATCCCACCTCTGGTCTGTGACGCGCAGCTGTTGCTGTTGCCGTCGGTTTTTGCAGGAATTTGCACATTTGTGTGATATATTGAAAAAATATATTAATTTTGTGAAACCTGACATGGCATAAATACAACTTTTTGAACTTATATGGCACTGAAGAACCTCCCCAAGATATGCCCCTCCTGCGGTAAACGATTGAGCGTACAAGCGATGCATTGCAACGGATGCGATACGCATATCGAAGGCGACTACAACCTCCCGGTGATGATGCAGCTTTCGGCTCCCGACCAGCAATTCGTGCTCGATTTCGTAAAAAGCAGCGGCTCCCTGAAGGAGATGGCGCAGAAATTAGGGCTCAGTTACCCTACGGTACGCAACCGTTTGGACGACATAATTGCTCAACTTAATCAATTCGAAGGCGATGAACAGGATTCTTAACCCGTTTGAATACCTTTCTACCGGGAAAGCGCTCGGCTGGGGCCTTGCCGGGACTCTTTTTTCCATCTGCCTGCTGACGGCGGTGAGCTGGCCTGTCGGGGACGATCTGTCGAAGATCGTCACGATCCTCTCTTCGAACCTGCTGTTGTGGATTCCCCTTTCGCTGTTGCTCTACGTGCTGGCCCTGCTCTTCTCGCCGTCGCGTATCCGCGCAGTCGATATCTTTGCCACGAACCTTTTTTCCATGTTGCCCACGATCGTCATACTCGGGGTGCTGAGCGTGCCTTCGAAATGGCTGGGCGGGCTTGTCTGCGAGCCCCGCAGCGCCTGCGAGGTGATGAAGCTCGCAGGGTATAACCTGATCGTGATCCTGCTGTCGGTCTCGATGGTCTGGTCGATGGTCTGGGGCTGTTTCGCCTACCTCGTCTCGGCCAATATGAAGGGGTGGCGCGGGATTTCCATCTTTGTCATCTGCTATGTTTTCGTCAGCGTCGTCAACCAGTTGCTGATCGCCTATTCGAAATAAAATACCGGATATCATGCCGCGCGGGACTTCTTTGTCCCGCTTTTTTTGTGCCTTCCCGGAACCGGCGCCCAGCGATAGCAACCGGGTGCATCTTCTTTACCAACTTTTTTTTATCTGATAACTTATTGGTAATTAATGATGTGCATTTCTGTTGGAAATGTCGTGGCCGTTTCCGGGCAATGAATCGGCCGATGAGCCGTTTATATATCAGACGGAAAGTATGAACCGGTTGATCTGCGATCACTGCCATCCTTTCTGCGACCGGCCGAAAGACCGTTTGCCATCCTTGACGTATCCGGATACCCCGGGTTTTGCGACAAGACGGATGTTCTTATTTCGAGTTACCATATCTGACGTGTAACACGCCCGCTTACCTCTCCTTCCCTTCGGGCCATTTATTACGGTGCATAGCATCCCTTCCGAACACGCACCTTTCCAAAAAATCCTCTTTACAAGCTGACCCGTGCGGAGCTTTTCCGCGATACATCTATTCCCGGCCCCTTTTGCGACCGGGGTGAACATGGCCCGGTATATCCTGTATGCGGGTATTCCGGCCGGTACGGGGAGTCCCACGGCTGCCGCTGAATAATATTGCGTCCGAATTCAGCGGCCGGATCCCCGAATTGCTTATTCGTTCCCTTTCCCGATTCTTCTCGGTGGAGTGTGTCTATGCTCCTGTTCCCGGCAACTTGCGTATTGCCGGAATATCCTTCCTGTGTCTTATTGCGTGCATTTGTAAATTGCTGTTGTATAGTAATTTATATGTATGAGCCATGTCTGAGCCCGTTGCCGGCTGCATGGCCTGGCTGTTCCTGTGTCCGTGCCTGGCATGCGACGGGAGCCTTATGCCGAGGCAACAATTTTAAATTTTTCTTGGGACAAATCGCCCGGAGACAACTCTAAGTAAATAGAAGTATATGGATCATCAATATTGGGATTTGATCAGGGAAGGTGACGAACAGGCCTTCAGGACATTGTATAGTCTGTACGAAGACAGGTTATTCCGGTACGGGATAGGGATCGCGCATGACGAAGAACTGGTGAACAATGCCATTCAGACATTGTTCACATACCTCTTTGAACGGCGGAAGAAACTCTCCGTCCCCATCTCCCTGTATGCCTATCTGGCCAGTTCCCTGCGCCGCCTCATCCTCAAGGAATTGGGGAAAAGGCGGACGGATTTCCTGTCGATAGATGAATTGCGCCATACCGGTAGCGATTTCGCGCTGGAGATTGATGTCGAGGCCTCGATGGTGCGTGCGGAATGTTCCGAACTGACAATCCGCAAGCTCCAGACCGCCCTCGGAGAACTTACCAACATGCAGCGGGAGATCATCTACCTGAAATACTACGAAGGAATGGACAACAAGGGCATTGCCGAAGTTACGGGATATGCCGACAAGACCATCCGCAATGTGGCTTCCACGGCACTTTCCCGGTTACGGCAGGACAAAACGCTGAAGAACATGTACAACTGATCCACAGTTTGTTGTTTTTAATTAATTACGGGGTTCAAAATCATGGATAGAAATGAAAAGGACATGGCGCGGAGCGGCCTGGATAAATTGCTGACCAGGATCGAATACAAGACTCCGGTTAACTCCCGTATCGAAGAGATCGGAGAGTTGCTGGCGCACAGGCGCGCGGTTATCCGCCGCCATGAAACTTTCCGCCACAAGTTGGTGCAGTGGTGCGTGGCGGCTTCCGTTGTGGTGATGTTGGTTGCCGGCAGCCTGTGGCATTTCTCGGAGCACGTGCTCATGAGCGGCGACCGGGAGCTGGCATATACGCTGCCCGATGGTTCGGGGGTGGTGGTCATGCCGCATTCCGAGTTGTCGTACAACAGTTTTACCTGGACACTCCGGCGCAGGGTCTCGCTCAAAGGCGAGGCTGTATTCTCCGTCGTGCATGGCGGGAGATTCCGTGTCGGGACACCGGCGGGACGGATTACCGTCCTCGGGACGCAGTTCCGGGTAAAACAACACCGGCAGGATATGCAGGTTTTCTGCTACGAGGGTTTCGTATTGGTCGAAACCCCGGTCGGAAAGCGTGTGCTCGTCGCCGGACAGAAAGCCGCATGCGATACGGTTGCCATCACGCTGACGGATATTCCCGAACCGTTGCCGCCTTTTATCCCGTTCCAGGCCGTCCCGCTCAGGGAGGTAATCCGGGACATCGAGGCGATCTTCGGCGTATCCGTATCCGGGAAGGAAAAATACGGTGACCTGGTCTTTACCGGGTTCATCATAACCTCGGACATGGATGGGACGTTCGAGGCGGTTTTTCATTCGTGCGGGATTCCTTATGAAATCTCGGGAACCGAAATCCTGCTGAAATAATGAAATCTGTAAGATATATTTTTATACTCGTATTCCTGTTGTCCGTTTGCCGGATTTCATGGGCGGTGCAGCCGCCGAACCTGACGAGCCTGTTGAACGAGCTGTTGCACCGGCGCGATGTCAAGATCGCCTTCAGCCATGTCGTGACCGATCCTGTCATTGTGAAGGACAGCATTTCGACCGGGGATATCCCGGTCGTACTGGCACGCTGGCTTGCCGGAACGGATCTGGCATATAAAGAGCTGGACGGCGGTTATTATATTTATAAGAAATACGGGCCGCCGACCCGGAACCCGCGGCCCGCTTCGCGGCCGGTTCCAGTCCCTGTACCGGAAATACCCCCGGCACCGGTATATACGGCTGCATATCCCCCAGTCCTGACGGTTCCCGTGCAGCTTGCTCCGCAGCTGCATTTTCCGTATGCCAGGCTGCTGCCGTTGTGGACGCCTGCTCCTTCGGGCATTTCGGGGCCGTCGTCCCTGCCCGTTGCGAAATGGGCCGTGAAGACCAACCTGCTTTACGACGCGACTTCGACGCTGAACCTGGGTGTGGAGTTCGGTCTGGGGCATCGGTGGACGCTGGACGTCTCGGGCAACTATAATCCGTGGACATTTTCCGGGAACCGTAAGATGAAGCACTGGCTCGTGCAGCCCGAGGTTCGCTGGTGGAGCTGCACCCGTTTTTCGGGGCACTTCGTGGGCCTCCATGCCCACGGCGGCGGCTACAACTGGGGCGGGATGCTGCCGTGGGCGATCCGGCCTGGGAGTGATCTCCGAGACCATCGTTATCAGGGTTGGCTCGTCGGTGCGGGCGTCAGCTACGGCTATCACTGGGTGCTGGGCAACCGCTGGGGCCTCGATGCGACGGTCGGCGTGGGTTACGCTTACCTCGATTACGACAAATATCCGTGTGCGAAATGCGGCCGGAAAATCGGCAGCGCCTCCGAACACTATTTCGGCCCCACCAAAGCGGGCATCACCCTGATATTCATGATCAAATAATTTGGATCCCTCGACTATGAAGAAAATACGCATGATCTTGTTGGCGGCTTGTCCGGCGCTGTTCTGCCCGGTTCCGGGCAGCATGGCTCAGGTGCGGCAGGGCAGCGTCACCGTGCAGGTGAACGAACTCGCGCAGCGGGGCGATTCGCTGTACGTCGATATGGCCGTGACGACCGAAGGACGCAACGTCCCCTCGCGGATGAGCGCGGACTTTACGCCGGTGCTCGTCTCCAGCGAACGTTCGCTTGCCCTGCCTGCCGTTTCGCTTATGGGGCGCAACAGTTACAGGAATCACCGCCGCGCGTTGGCGCTGATGAGCGCGAAGGAGCGCGGCGCCTATGAAAAATCCGCTCCTTATTACGTCGTACCCGATTACAAGGGCGACAGTCGGATGGATTACCGGCTGGCGCTGCCTTACGAAGCGTGGATGTCCTCGGCGAAGCTGACCCTTCAACGGATCGACTGCGGCTGCGGAAAATCCAGCGTTACGGACGTGCGCCTGCTGGCCGGCAAGGTGTCGCTGGAAGAGGTGATCGTCATCGAGCGCTACCGCATCGAGCCTCATCTGGCCTATATTCGTCCCGAAGCCGAGGCGGTGAAGAGCCGTGCCGAACAGGGCGAGTCGTTCCTCGACTTCGCCGTCGGGAAGACGGCCGTCAACCCCGAGTTCGGCCGCAATGCCGCGGAACTGGAAAAGATCCGCCGGATGATCGACCTCGTGCAGGACGACAAGGACTTGACGATCAAACGTATCGTCATCGTGGGCTACGCCTCTCCCGAGGGTTCGCTGGCGATGAACGAACGCCTCTCCGAGGGGCGTGCGAAAGCCCTCCGGGATTATCTGCAAAGCCGTTATCCGGCGATTCCGGGGTCGCTCTACTCGATCCGTTTCGGCGGTGAGAACTGGGATGACCTCGTGAAGGCCGTTCAGACCTCCGACATGCCCGACAAACAGGCCGTGCTGGATATTATCGACCGATATTCGATCATCGGGGGCCGCGAAGCGAAGCTGATGGCCCTGAAAGGCGGCACTCCGTGGCGCTACATGCTCCGGGAGATGTTCCCCTCCCTGCGTAAGGTGACGGTCACCGTGGATTACGACGTGCGGAATTTCGACGCCGAAGAGGCGAAGGCCGTGGTGAAGACCCGCCCCCAGAACCTCAGCCTGAACGAACTGTATCTGGTCGCCAACACTTACGAACCGGGTTCGGAGGATTTCAACAGCCTGTTCGAGACTGCGGTGAGGCTCTATCCCGAAAGTGTGACCGCGACCGTCAACGCAGCTGTCGCGGCGCTGGAACGGCGGGATTTCGTCGGTGCCGAAAGATACCTCCGGAGCGTGAAGTCTCCGGATCGGATCCCCGAATGCGACAATGCCTGGGGCCTGCTGCTGATGCTGCGCGACCAGGATTATGACCGCGCTGCGCCCTATTTCGAAGCCGCCCGGGCGGCGGGTCTGGAAGCCGCGCAGCAGAACCTTGACGAGATTGACCGCCTGCGCCGAAATCTCGACGAGATTAAAACCGCGGAACTGAAAAACGGGGACAGATGACTTTCATACAATCCATTAAAAAATTGACGCCTTTTTATTATTTAAATTTCAAAACTATGAAGATGAAAACTTATTTTGTCGCCGCTCTGGCGACGATGACGCTGGCTGCATGCAGCAAGGACGCCGAAACGGGGGCGCCGCCCCCTGCCGCGAAGACCAATTTCTCGGTATCTCTTCCGGGTGCCCTGGAGACCTATGGTGTCGAAGACCCGCAGGCCGCAGGCCAGATCGCACCGTACTATGAGAACGTCGTGGTCTATCTGGTCGATGCCGGCAACAATGCGATGGGTTATTCCTGGACCGACGCCGAGATTTCGGCGAAGCAGAAGCGTTTCGAGCAGGTCGTCGAGCCTGCCAAGGTCATTGTCGTTGCGAATACGGGCAGCACGTCCCTGCTGACGGGGCCCACGTCGCTTGCAAGTATCGAGAACGGGCTGAAAAACCTGGCCGTTGCCGATCAGAACCGGGCAGTCAAGACCATCGGTGCCGCTGACGTCAAAGGCAACGCTGCCGGCGACTATCTTTCGGTACAGCAGGTAGCGCTCTACGGTGAGCAGACGACGTTCACCTCCGAGACGCCGACCGACGGCCACACGCTGAAGAAAGCCGCCGTGGAGCTCAAATCGCTGGTGTCGCGTTTCGAAGTGGGCACCGTGAAGGCCGGAACCGGCCTGGACGCGCTGACCGTCGAGGCCGTTTACGTCAATTTCTTCTATAACGACTACGGGCAGACCTCCAGTCAGAATTTCTCTGAACTGACCTGGCCCGTGACCTATACGCCCGCGTGGGCTACCGACGCCGCCAATGCGGCCGTGACCTCGCAGACCGGAACGAAAGCCTATACCTATCAGGTGTTCGCCGGCAGTCTGATTCCGCACATTATCTACAAGGTTAGCGGTACGGTTTCGGCCGGTTACAAGCTCGCCGACGGTACGG
>OHJZ01000924.1_pt1 | contig 13474 bp, 8 predicted proteins | sample 1568691 | NCBI WGS metagenome assembly OHJZ01 (sample SAMEA3879593, study PRJEB24766) | human gut metagenome | biome: human-associated habitat; feature: feces | place: USA | collected 1985/1987
AAATTGAGTTAAGGTTTTCACCAAACGGTAGGGCGATTCATAAAATATCATCGTACGCTCCTCGTCGGCGAGCGCCTGCAACTGCTTCGCCCGCCCCTTTTTCTGGGGCAGGAACCCCTCGAAACAAAACCGGTCGCACGGGAAGCCGCTCTGCACGAGGGCGGGGATGAGCGCCGTGGCACCGGGCAGGGTCTCGACCTCGATGCCGGCCTCGACACAAGTCCTGACGAGCAGGAACCCCGGGTCGGAGATACCGGGTGTCCCGGCGTCCGAAACCAACGCGGCATTGCGTCCGGCGGCAATCGACCCGGCCACCATCTTGACCGTGGCGTGTTCGTTGAACTTGTGGTGCGACCGGAGCTTCTTCTCGATGCCGAGGTGTTTGAGGAGAAACGACGTCGTGCGCGTATCTTCGGCCAGAATGAAATCGACCGCGCGCAGCACGTTCACCGCGCGCAGCGTGATGTCCTCCAGATTCCCGATCGGCGTAGGTACGATATAGAGCTTGGCCATGGAGCTATGCGAATTTACGTTCGAGCAGTTCCATCAGGAACTTCGCGCCGTCGGAATTGGCATTCCAGGCATAATTCTCGGCAATGTAGATCATGCAGTCGTCGAAATCGCTGAAGGCATCGAGCTTGTCGAGCGCCGCCTCGTAAGCCCGGGCATCGCCGTCGAACAGGTCGCGGATCATCAGGAACTTGTCGTTGATGCCGATGGCACGCCTCAGGTCGGTGACGGGCTCGCTGCGGCGCAGTTCCGAGGCCATGTCGCGCGGCGGCACAATCGTATCGGCCAGCGTCTGTTTGTCATGGTTGATCACTTCGCCCAGTACGGCCCCGTTATTCGGCACCCCGTTCCCTGCAAGGGTAATCTCCTCGAAATCGGGCTCTTCGTCGTCATCCCCGGTGTCGGACACGGGCACCGGACGCTGCGGCACGGACGCCGCATACGCACCTTCGGCAGGGGCCTCATCCCCGGCGAACATACGCGGAGCCCCGGGAGCCGAAGCGCCAGGGCCGGATGCCGGTTCCGGGCTGTCGGTTGCCGGACTGTCGGTTGCCGGACTGTCGGTAGGAAGCTGCGGCCGCCCTGCCACGGGTTTTGCGGCGTCCCCCGCGGCAGGTGACGGAGCAGGCTTTTCGGCCGTCGGCCGTGCAGCCGTGGGTTCGGGATTGTAAAGCGACATGATTACCCGCTGTTTATGGCGGTGGCGCTGGGTCTCCTCTTCGATGCCGAACAAGGTCGGCGCGATCGGCTGCTGCGCTGCCGCAGGATGCGCCCCCGCTCCGGGAGCCAGGAGGGTAACGCCCGTTTCCGCCCCTGATCCGGCAATTGCTTCCGGTTCGGGCATCCCCGAGGGTGCTTCCCGGTGTGCGGGCTCGTCCCGGGGGTCGGTTACCCCTTGCGGCCCGGATGCCCCCGGCACACGGGCAAACTCCTGCGAGCCGGAATCCCCATGCGATTCGGATGCCGCCGCAATATTTTCAGCCGGCACTTCCTTGCCAGCGCTATTTCCAGTTGATTCGGGCGCAGGGATTTCTTCCGCAGCCGGGGTTTCAGGATCGGGAACCAGCCCGGCAACCGGGAGTTCAGCCTCCGCAGTTCGCCCCGCAGCCGGTTCCGCCGGGATTTCGGCAGGTTCCGCAACACCCCCGGCCGGCTCTTGTCCGTCCGCCGGCACGGAATCCTGCACAGATTCGGCCACCGTTTCCGCCGCCGCGGTATCGCAATCGGAGAAAGCTGCCCCGGGCTCCGCCACGGGCAGGCCGGCCTGGGGCGCAATGAACCCGGATTCGGGTTCCGGCCCGGATCCGGAGAGCGACGGCAATTCGGGTTCCGCCACGGGCAGCGGCTCGATCGAAAGCACTTCGCCCAGGTCAAGGCTGACCGGGATCTCCGTCGGGAAGGGTTCCTGCCGGACGGCATCGGCCGCAGCGGGTGCCTCCTCCGTACCGAAACGCACGGCCTCGTAGAGTGTCCGCAATTTATCGAGTGCGAGATCCCGCTCGAGGGAGCCGATCTCCTGGGTCTCATTCCAGCCTTCAACAATTTCCGAGAGCTTGCGCAATTCGCTCCGCACGTATTTCAAATCCATAATCCGCACACTTTTTGCCTCCAAAGATAGCAAAAATTTACGAACACACCGTGCAAAACCCGAGATAATATCCCCGAGGGCCTGCGGTGCCGCTGCGGGGCACAAAAAACGGGGATCGACACTCAGCCGATCCCCGTCCGTATGCGGGCGCCGCCCTACTCTCCGAAAATGTGCCGCGCATAATTATACCCGCAGGCATCGTAGATCCGCGCCAGGCGGCGGACACGGTGCAGATAGCCGGCATAATCCTTCCGGTCGAGGCTCCACCCCACTTCGGCCAGCGCGCTCAGGCGCGGCAGAAGCATATATTCGGCATGGGGCCATGTCGCGATATACTCCGTCCACAGGTTGGCCTGCACGCCCAGAATACAAGCCTGCTCGGCAGGTGTGAGCTGCTCGTAAGGATCGAGTTCGTAGACCTTCTCCACGGGTACGTACCCGCCGATGGCAAGGGGTTCGCGGGCCGTATCTCGCGTCTGGTAGTAATCCAGGTAGCAGTTCGTGGTCGGCGCCATGATGGCATGGTTGCCCTGCCTGGCGGCTTCGATGCCCCCTTTCGCACCGCGCCACGACATGATGGTCGCCGTCGGGGTGACATCGCCTTCGAGTATCTCGTCCCAGCCGATCAGGCGGCGTCCGCGGGCATTCAGGAACTTCTCGACGCGCGCCGTGGCGTAGTTCTGCAACTGGCGCGGGCGCCTCAGCCCTTCGGCCTTCATGCGCGCCTTGCAATGCGGGCACTTCTCCCACATCACCGTCGGGCATTCGTCGCCGCCGATATGGATGTATTCCGACGGGAAAAGGCCGACGACCTCTTCCAGCACCCCCTCGATGAATTCGAAGGTCGTCTCCTTGCCGATGCAGAACACCCTATCGTCGATGTCCCAGGTCTGGCGCACCTCGTATTGCTCGCCCGTGCAGCCGAGCCACGGATAGGAGGCCAGCGCACCCACTGCATGTCCGGGGAATTCGATCTCGGGGATCACCGTGATAAAACGCTTCGCGGCGTAGTCCACGATGTCGCGGATCTCGTCCTGCGTATAATAACCGCCGTAGGGCGTATTGTCGTAGTTGTCCCACTCCTTGCGGATCATGGTTTTCTTGCGGATGCTGCCCACGGTCGTCAGCTCGGGGTACTTTTTGATTTCGATGCGCCACCCCTGGTCGTCGGTCAGGTGCCAGTGGAAGCGGTTGAGCTTGTGGATCGCCATCACGTCGAGGTAGCGTTTCACCTCTTCGACCGAAAAGAAATGGCGCGCCACGTCGAGGTGCATGCCCCGGTAAGCGAAACGCGGGGCATCCTCAATGCTCACACACGGCAGCACCCACTCCTCGCCGGGCGCAGGCTCCGTCCCGTAAACCGCCGCGGGCAGCATCTGCCGCAGGCTCTGCACGGCGTAGAAAAAGCCGGGGAAACGCGACGCACGGACTTCGACGCCCTTCGGGGTGACATCGAGCCGGTACCCCTCTTCCGGCAGCGTTTGGTCGAGGACGAAGCGGATGCCCGAGGCGGGAAGCTCGTCGGCGACGGTCACGGGGTTCTCCCCGCCGGAGGTTTTCGCCAGCTGTGCGGCGAATTCCGCCACGGCGCGCTGCGTCCGCTCGTCGGCACGGCTGTCGCACACGACGCCTTCGCCCTTGACGGCGAACGTCCCGTGCCCGGGTTCGAGGTGGTTGGGATAAGGTACGATCGAGATTTTTGGATCGTGGGTGGCGCAGGCGGACAGACACACGCCTGCGGCAAAGGCCAGTAGCAATTTTTTCATAGAATAATCAGGGTTGTATCGTGACAAAAGTAGGAAAAAATCCGGATATGGCCCGCTGCGGAGGGAAATATAGCCGACAGAAACGGGCATCCACAGCGGATCGCCCTGTTTTTGCACAGGTTTTTCCCGGCGGAAGGCCCGATTACCGGGCATTTTTTATAACTTTGCGTCGCATAATTGCTCACAAAACTATGAAAACCGACTTTCTGGTTATCGGTTCCGGCGCAGCGGGCCTTTCGTTCGCGCTCAAGGCCGCGGCCCACGGGCATGTCACGATCGTCACGAAGGGCGAAATGAACGAGTGCAATACCAACTTTGCACAAGGCGGCATCTGCTCGGTGACCTACGCCCCCGACACATTCGAAAAACATATCCACGACACCCTGGTCTGCGGAGCCGGCAAATGCGACGAAGAGGCCGTCGGACTGGTCGTGCGCCGGGCCCCGGAGCTGATCCGCGACCTGATCGAATGGGGCACGCGCTTCGACAGGACTCCCGACGGACGTTTCGAGTTGAACCGCGAGGGCGGGCATACCGAACCCCGCATCCTCCACCACGAAGACCTCACGGGCGCCGAGATCGAACGGGCGCTGGTCGAGTCGGTTCGCCGGCACCCCGGCATCACGGTGCTGGAACACCATTTCGCCATCGACCTCTTGACGCAGCACCACCTGGGCGAATTCGTCACGCGCCATACGCGCGGGCTGGCCTGCTTCGGCGCCTATGTGCTCAACCTCGCCACCAATGAGATCGAGACCATGCTCGCCAAGTTCACCGTCGTCGCCACGGGCGGCTGCGGCAACATCTACTCCACGACCTCCAACCCGGTCGTCGCCACGGGCGACGGCATCGCCATGTGCCACCGCGCCAAGGCCATCACCGAGAACATGGAATTCATCCAGTTCCACCCCACGACGCTCTACAACCCCGGCGAGAAACCCAACTTCCTCATTACGGAAGCCATGCGCGGTTTCGGCGCCATCCTTCGCCTGCCTTCCGGCGAGGAGTTCATGGACAAATACCACCCGATGAAATCGCTGGCGCCGCGCGACGTGGTGGCCCGCGCCATCTACCGCGAAATGACCAAGCGGGGCTCGGACTTCGTCTACCTCGACGTCACGCACAAAGACCCCGGAGCCATCCGCAGCCACTTCCCCAACATCTACGAAAAATGCCTTTCGATCGGCATCGACATCACCCGCGACTGGATTCCCGTGACGCCCGCGGCGCACTACTGCTGCGGCGGGGTGAAGGTCGACACCAACGGCGAGACCTCGATCAGGCACCTCTACGCGCTGGGCGAAACCTCCTGCACGGGGCTGCACGGAGCCAACCGCCTCGCTTCCAACTCGCTGATCGAAGCGGTGGTCTATGCCGACCAGGCCGCACGCCACGCTGCGTCGCTGCTCCCCAAGGTCGAGATCCAGGAGGGCATCCCCGACTGGGACTTCGAAGGCACGCAGCACACCGAGGAGATGCTGATGATCATCCAGTCCAAGCGCGAGATGCAGACCATCCTGTCCAACTACGTGGGCATCGTCCGCTCGAACCTCTCGCTCAAACGCGCCATGCGCCGCCTCGAGATACTCTGGCAAGAGACCGAGGAGCTCTATAACAAGACCAAGCCCAACCGCGAATTGTGCGAGCTGCGCAACATGATCGCCGTAGCCTACCTGGTAATCAAACAGGGCCGCGAGATCAAGGAGTCGGTCGGCTGCCACTACAACGCCGACTACCCGAAAGAATAACAAAGGTTTAAAATTACCGGGATATTCCGGCCGCATGCGACAAGCCTCTCCCCCGGGAGGGATTTGGGGCGGGCCAGGCTTGCAAACACGGCCCGAAGCCGTGGCAACAGCAGTCGCCGGCACCGGCTGCGCCGGATCCCGGCAGAAACATTCGAACAAATACATGACATTACAGGAAGAAATCACACGCCGCCGCACCTTCGCGGTCATCGCCCACCCCGACGCGGGTAAAACCACCCTCACCGAGAAGCTGCTGCTCTTCGGCGGTGCCATCCACGTCGCCGGGGCGGTCAAAAGCAACAAGATCAAGAAAGGCGCCACGTCGGACTTCATGGAGATCGAGCGCCAGCGCGGCATCTCGGTCGCCACGGCCGTGATGGGCTTCGAATACAAGGGCACCAAGATCAACATCCTCGACACCCCGGGCCACGAGGACTTCGCCGAAGACACCTACCGCACGCTGACGGCCGTCGATTCGGTCATCATCGTCATCGACGGTGCCAAGGGCCAGGGCCGTGTGTTCTCCTCGCTTGAAGAGGCCGAAATGGCGCTCGACAAGCACGAGATTGACATGCAGGCCAAGGTGCTTATCCGCCTTCCGGAAGACTTCGTGCTTCCGAAGGGTTGGGAACCGAGCGAAATCGAAGTTGTCGATCCTGAACCGGGCAGCCCGGCGGTGGTGAAGGAAGAGCGTTTCCACGATGGTTCTGTGCTTTTCGCAACCTCCTACGGTCGCATCCTGTTCAACAGCACGCTGCCGGTCGACTACCCGTTCGTGAACGATCAGGCTCCGAAGAAGCGCCTGAGCAAGATCGTCGACGACATCGCAACCCGTTACTCCACCGCACAGGTGGCTGCAACGCTGGACGCTCTGAAGGATATGGGCTTCACCCGCGCACCGTGGTCCGGTGTGTCCTTCGCGTTCTCCGACGTTATCCAGCCGTCCGAGCGTGACGAGTTCATCGAGAAGTACGAAGCCGAAGCTGAAAAGGTCAACGAGAATTACGAAATCGGTATGCTCACCGAAGAGGAGCGCCGCCAAGAACTCATCGACCTGTGGACCAAGTGCACCAGCGAGGTTTCCGAGGCTGTCGAGGAACACTTCGACTCCAAGAACAACCTGGCTATCATCGTGCAGTCCGGTGCACGAGGAAACATGATGCAGATCAACCAGATCGCAGGCATGCGAGGCCTCGTGGCCAACCCGAAGGGCGAGATCATTCCTCGACCTGTGAAGTCCAACTACCGCGACGGCCTGTCCGTGTTGGAATACTTCATCTCCCAGCACGGCGCGCGTAAGGGCCTGGCCGATACCGCTCTGAAGACCGCAAACTCCGGTTATCTGACCCGTCGTCTGGTGGACGTCTCCCAGGACGTGATTGTGCGCGAAGAGGATTGCGGCACCAAGCGCGGCCTGACGATGAAGGTCGGCGAGCGTGACGCTGAGGGCAACCTGCATCTTGTCAAGGCTGCCGACGGTGGTCCGTATTCCCGTCTGCTCGCAGCTGACGTGATCGATCCGGCCGACGGCGAAACCGTGCTGTACAAGGCTGGCGACGCACTGTCCATGGACGTGCTCAACGATCTCGTCGCTCACGATGTGGAAGAAGTCAAGGCCCGTTCCGTGCTCACCTGCGACTCCAAGCGCGGTGTGTGCGCCAAGTGCTATGGCTGGTCTCTGGCCACCAACAAGCTGGTGGACGTCGGTGAGGCCGTTGGCATCGTAGCGGCACAGTCCATCGGCGAGCCTGGTACACAGCTGACGCTGCGTTCCTTCCACTCCGGCGGCGTTGCTTCCGCATCCGATATCACCCAGGGTCTCCCTCGTGTTACCGAGCTTTTCGAAGCTCGTACCCCGAAGGGCGAGGCTCCGATCGCGGAGTTCGCAGGCGTGGTCAAGGTGGAAGACACCGAGCGCGGCCGTCAGGTCATGCTGAAGCCGGACGACGAATCCGTCGAACCGATCGTCTACCCGGTGACCCGTCGCGCCCCGATGCTGGTCAAGGACGGCGAGCATGTCGAAGCTGGCACCCAGCTGATCGAAGGCTCCGTCGATCCTAAGAAGATCCTGCGCATCCTCGGCCCGCGCGCCGCCCAAGTGAACATTGTGGAGGAAGTGCACACCGTGTACCGCTCCCAGGGCGTGGATATTCACGACAAGCACATCGAGGTCATCGTGCACCAGATGCTGCGTCGTATCACCGTGATCGACTCCGGCGACACCGACCTGCTTCCGGGTGAACTGGTGGATCAGGCCCGCTTCAAGGCCTCCAACATGAAGGCCGTGAAGGAAGGCGGCAAGCCTGCCGCCGGCCGTCCGGAGCTGATGGGCATCACCAAGGCTTCGCTGGCAACCGATTCCTGGCTGTCCGCAGCCTCCTTCCAGGAGACCACCCGCGTGCTTACCGAAGCCGCCCTGAGCCAGAAGGTCGACGACCTGAAGGGCCTCAAGGAGAACGTCATCATCGGTAAGCTCATTCCGGCCGGTACCGGTCTTGCCCGTTACCGTAACGCCGTGGTCGAGCCCGACAAGGCCATTCGCGACACCATCTACCCGAACTTCGGTTTGGGTGGCGACGAGTCCGATGCTGCCTTCGGCGACGCGGATCTGTCCGAAGTCGACTTCTCCAACATCGATTTCGGCGATCTGAAGCTAGGCGACGACTTCAATCCGGATGACTTCCTGGACGACAATGGCGGCCAGATGGATTTGGGCGACAACCTGTGATCCGAAAGGCGATGATGGAACGACGTAACGTCTGAAATCATCCGATAGACATAAAAATGGGGATTGGCTTCAAACAGCTGATCCCCATTTTTAATACGAAAAAACACTATTGTTGCGATCATTATGCCAACAGTCGGCATATTACGAAACTGCCTGTATTGCAGAGCGAATTCACTATCGCAAATCAAACGTCAAATTACAATGAGGGTATGAGCTTTCTTCCATATCCGCCGCCGCCTGAACCAGGCTGGTACGACGATGACGCCACCGTAATGCCTTCCTTCGCCGATTCTGCAATGCCGGGAACGGTGCAATCTCAGCCGATGGAGCAGGTTTCCATGTTGCTGGAACCAATCAATGACGAGTCGGTCAACGACGAACCGGCCAACGATGATGATATCGATTGGGATGGCACAGTGCTGTCTTCGGCCTTCACCATGAAGCAGCCGAAGCTGGAATACACGCTTTACAATGAGCAGACCGGTCAGGAAGTGATTATCGACATGGGCGTGCTGCTGGGACGCAAGTCGTCCGTTGAAGTGCCGGAAGGTGCTAAATACGTGAAATTGGAGGATCCGACGCGCACGATTTCACGCCATCATGCGGCGATCAGCTTCGATCAGGATGGCACGTTGTGGATTGAGGATTACGAATCGCTTAATGGCACGTACATTATTCAAGGCAATGAGGAGACCAAGGTCGAGCACAAGCCGATAAAGTTTGAGGCACCTTGCACGATTCGTATCGGAGATCAGTTCTTTACTCTCGAACAGCGCTGATTGAGATGTTGTGTTGCGTATCGCCAAGTATGCCGTCAAACCGCAAGGTTTGGAATAATTGAAATGACGGTGCGACAATGAACGATGCCGAGAGTCGAAGAGAGCTGTACACGTGAGGATGCGCGTACACCCCTCTTCGACTATTGCGATTCGCTGCCTACCGACTGGCGCTTGCTGACTGGCTATTTGCTACTTGCGCAGGCGGATGGCCGCGTTGACGGCGGAATCATTGAGACTGGCAAGCCAGTCAAGCAGATCCGGGTAGATATTCGGATTGCGTGCGAGGAAGGGGCGCAGCTCCGGAGCCTCGCTCGCGATTTGAGCCATCAGCATCTTGTCTTGCGTGGTCATGGCCAATTCCGCTGGATTGGTGTACGGGTCGACATATTCCGTTGAAATGTCGTTCGCCATATTCGATGCCGGCGCTTCTATGAACGATTCAGGCTGGTATTGGTCGGTTGCCGGCGGCTGGTATTGCATCTGATACTGCACTTCCGACGATTGCTGCGGCTGCTGATACTGCGATTGCGTTTGGAATTGCTGTGCCCGTTCCGGAGCGGTTTCGGTATTCCTCTGCATAACGCCTTCCTGTGGAACCGGCCACCCCATCGCGACCAGCTGCTGGCGTGCGCGCTCATCGCCGAATTGGGCGACCCAACGTTTCAGACCCGGGTACGCACGTGGATTGGCAACCACATTCGCGCCGAATTCCGGATTTTCGTAAGCGATTTTCGCTAGAAACACGGGATCTGCGTTCGGATCCTGCACGGCTGCGGCCGCGGTATCGAAATCGACCATCATGATCTCCTTGTCTCGTGTTCTGTAAATATTGTATTGAATGCGCTGATAACAAAGTGGTCAATCTGATTATCGACGATTGCCATTGCGGGAACATGTGTTATTGAACGGTTCGCAACGTCTGCAATGTGCCTTCCTGCAAATCGCCGATATCCTCATGATCTCCGATTTTGCTGACGTTCCAATCGATGTCAACCGTAGTATTTGTTGCCGTATCGGCTGCGTTATTCGCTGAATCGTCGCGCAGATCAAGCACGATCGCCGTGACATTGTCATTGCCGTCGGCATCGAGCGCGGACTGCACTAGCATTTCCGCGGCGACTTGCGGATTGTCGTACGCTGCCGCCGTGTTTGCCTCGAAAATGGAAAACGTCGGCAAGTGAAAGTTTGGCGCGCCATCTGCGTAATGTCGGCAATGACTTGAGTATGTACTTGCGTTCCTGCGCAATATCATGCCAATACTGCTGCACATGCTCCTCGTTGATGGTATTACCGGAGAAGGCAGCGTAATCGGCTTGTGTGCCCAAGGCAAGCAACGTTTCACAGGAAATATCCATCTGGCTTGCGATGGAGACCGCTTGTTCGCTGCGCGTGCCTTGAATGTCGAGTCCGCTTTGCCGAGCGAGCGCCGCCACGGATTGCCATCCTGCCGCCACTCGCTGTTGCGCGCTGCCGTGTTTTCTTGACCGTGCCAGTGCGATCGCTTTGATGGCGAGCAGGAGGCCGCATACGATGAGCAGCGTCCACAGGGGGCTTCCGTAGATGGCTACTTTTCTTGCGATTCTGCCGAAATGCTGCCAGAAGAGGTTGATTGACGTTTCATCAGCCATGCTTCCGCCGATTGAGGACTTGCCTTTGGCTTGGGTGTCGTCGCGTAGCGGGTCGGTGAGGGGTACTGGGGGTTGACGTACTGGTTTTCGTCGGGGACTTTGGTTTCCTTTGGCGTCGGGTAGAATGCCACCCAGCCGTAGCCGTCCAGTTTGATTTCCACCCATGCGGTCACGTCGTTGCCGGTGAATTCGATGACGGTGTTTTTTCCTTGTTTTTCGGTGCGGTTTTCGCTGATTTCGCCTTCATTGTCTTTTGGTATGAATCCAAGCACCACTCGGCTTGGAAGTCCCAGGCTGCGTGCCATGAGTGCCATTGCGGAGGCGTATTGTTCGCTGTCTCCGACCATGGCCATTCCGGCGAGCAGCTGGTCGATACGGTAGTTGCCGTGGCCGGCGGTAGACGGGTAATCGCCGCTCAAGCCGTGCGAGAACCAGCCTGATTCCTTGAGTTTTTCGGCGATGGCCTGGGCTGCTTCGCCGCCTTTGGATTGGCCGCCGGCTATGGCTGTGGCGAGTTTGTCCACACAGTCGGGCACGTCTTCGGCTTTAGGCTGGATGATGGAGGCTGCGTTGGCTTTGGTGATTTGCTTGTCGGTGGGAACTGCTGGCATGATGCCGGTTTCCGTGTAGGTGAGGCCTTCGGAGGTGCGTGAGGGGTAGATGGCCGACATGGTGTCGCTGTTGTAATAGAACGAGTCGACGTTTTCACTGTTGTCGAAGGTCACGCTGGATGCGGCTCCGGCAATGGGTAGCCAGTAGTCGCTCAGGTCTTTGTTCACGGTGAATGTTGCGGTGAATTTTTTGCCTTCGGCGTTGTTGGTGATGGAGGTGCCGACGCGATGGTAATTGGAGGAGTCCGACGACATGGTGGAATCGGACAGGTTCCATACGTTGCCGTCGAAACGGTCCATGACCGCTAGTCGCACGCTCGATCCTGCGGGCAGGTTTTCGACGGTGAGGAGCACGTCGTCCTTGCTGTTTTTGATGTACGAACGCATGCCGCTCAACGGGCTTGTGTAATCGTACGGGCTGAGCGGCGGATCGTAATGGTCGCGCAGAATGGTGCGGTCCTGACCGACGGCAAGGCATCCTCCAATCGCCAATGCGATGCAAACAACCACGATTGTCATGGAACTGATCCAACGTCCCAATTCCAGTAATTTCCAACGTGCGCTGATCCAAATCACGAGCACAAGCGCCATCGCGGTGCCGACGAATATGCGGTAATAGCCGGAAGATGAGCCGAGCAATGCACAGATCGCAAGATTGGCGATGACGGGAATGATGGCGATCATGGTGAATCGGCCATCTTCCGTCACTGCGAAAATGCCGGTGAGCAGCGCGGACCACAGGCAGATGGTCCATACGGCAAGCAGGCAGCCGTCCGCGGTACCGGTTGGAGGCTCGACCGACAGAATGAATTTGAAGGAGCCAAGCATCTGCGCCCAACCTTGCGTAAGCGTGCGCAGGGTTGGAACGAAGTGTGCGATGGTGGTGTCGTTGAGGAACAGAACCGGGCCGACAACCAGTTGTGCGACGGCCATGAACAGCATTTGCCACCAGAGACGGAGCATGGGAACCGTGCCTGCGAGCGCTACGAGGGATCCGATGATGGTGGCTGGAATGGCGGCGAGGGCCCAGGATGCGACTGATCCGTAGACATCGATGAGGTTGCTGGCTGCGGCGAGGGTGAGTAGGGCTGCTACGAGAAGGCTTGCGTATTGTGAGGCGCGTGGTCGGCGTAGGTAGGGTAGGGCTTGCGATTTGCTGTCTCGTGACATCCAGATGACGGAGTGTGTGGAGTCGGCCCATGAACCTGTTCCGGTGCCTGTTCCCGTGAAGGTGTTGCCGAATCCGGTGGTGTGTCCGGTGCTGGTCTCGTCGGTATTGGCGTTGGCGTTGTGTTTGCTGAATCCTGTGGTGCTCATGCCAGTACCCCCATGATTATTGGGAGGTCGTCTAGGCTTCCTACGGTCGCCAGGGTGAAGTCGGAGTATCGTTTGATGGCACGTGGTTGCCCGATGGTGGTTTGCAGTACCACGCAGGTTGCGGATCGGGGGAGTGCAAGCGCCATGTGTTTGATCTCGTCGATGCTTTTGAGTCTGCCGACGGTGATGTAGTAGAACGATGAGTCGGGGGTGTGGGTGAGGGTGGTTTGCGCGAGGTTCGGATCATCGTTGATGTCGGGGGTGATGGCGCTGCAGCCGTCGAGGAATTCCGTGGAGTTGCGTGGCACGGCGTGTTCGTTTCCTGCATGTGCGGTTACCGGGCGGTTTTGGAGCAGGCATTGTACGCCGATGGATGCGTGGACGGATACCGCCAGTTCGAATTCGTCGGAGCTGAGGTAGTCGTCTGGGTTCACGCTGATGGTCAATGCGGTGTTGGTGCGTCGGGTCGCTTCGTATTGGCGGATCATCAGCGTTCCTGTTTTTGCGGAGCTGAGCCAGTGCACGTTGCGCACGTCGTCGCCCGGCTCGTATTCGCGCAGTCCGTAGAAGTCGAGGTCATCGTCGACGATTTCGCCGCTGGGCTGACCTTCGAGGTCTCGCGGAATTCCGGCGTTGAGTGTGTTCAGCATGACGGTTTGAGGGTGGATGAACACGTTGATTTGGTCGACGAGTTTCTTTTCGTGCCGTACGAGTCCGAATGGGTCGCCTTTGCGTATGGAAAGCGGTCCGATCGGCAGCACTGCGCGGGAGACGGCGGTGAATTCCACGGTTGTTTGGC
>OHJZ01000934.1_pt1 | contig 13313 bp, 9 predicted proteins | sample 1568691 | NCBI WGS metagenome assembly OHJZ01 (sample SAMEA3879593, study PRJEB24766) | human gut metagenome | biome: human-associated habitat; feature: feces | place: USA | collected 1985/1987
ATGCTTCGCGCATCAATGTCACAACCAACGGCGTGCCGATGAACGATGCCGAGAGCCACTCGGTCTATTGGTACGATACGCCCGACATGGCTTCTTCGGTCGGAACGATCCAGGTACAGCGCGGTGCCGGAACCTCGACCAACGGTACGGGAGCCTTCGGCGGTTCGGTGAATATGACCACCGCCCCGATGTCGAGCGAATTTTCTGGCGAAGCGTCCCTTTCCTATGGCTCCTACAACACCAACAAACAGTCGTTGCAGATCGGTTCGGGACTCATGGGCGGCCATTGGACCGTCGATGCCCGGCTTTCGCATATCTCCTCGGACGGTTATGTCGATCGGGCCTTCACCAACCTGGAGTCCTACATGTTGCAGGTCGGGTACTACGATGGGGGTACGGCCGTGAAGCTGATCTCCTTCGGCGGTGTGGCCAGAGTCGGACTGGCTTATGACGGCGTGACGAAGGAGCAGCTCGAAACCGACCGGCGCTACAATTCGCAGGGGCTTGTCAAACATGCCGACGGATCGATTTCGTTTTATGATAACCAGACGGATAACTATACCCAGATCAACAATCAGTTGATCGTCAATCATCGCTTCAACGCCCGTTGGACGCTGAATGTCACGGGCCACTACACCTACGGTTCGGGTTATTACAACCAGTATAAGAACGGACAGACGTTGAGCGAGTACGGTATCGCGCCGATCCCTACGGACGATCCGAACGAGCCGATTACCGAAAGCAATCTGATTCGCCGCAAGTCGATGGACAACCATTTCGGCGGCGTGGTGGCATCGGCCAACTATACTCGTGGCCGCGTACAACTGGCCCTGGGCGGTGCGGGCAGCGTATATGACGGCGGCCACTGGGGAAACGTGATGTCGGTCGTCGATGCACCCGGCTTCCCGCGTCACGAATATTATCGTAACGCCTCGACCAAGTACGATGCCAACGTCTTCGCCAAGATCAACTGGGAGGCTGCACGGGGACTGAACCTCTATGCCGACCTGCAGTACCGTTTCATCCGGCATAACATTACGGGCACCAACGACAATTTCAACAGCACCACTTCGGCGCTTCAGGAGTTGGATATTCACCGTACCTATCACTTTTTCAACCCCAAAGCGGGCGTGAACTACACTTTCGCCCGGAATCACAAGGTCTATGTGTCGTTCGCCGTGGCGCAGAAGGAGCCTACGCGCAGCAACTTCACCGATACCAAGAACGGGGAGTATCCCACCTCGGAGCGGCTGTACGACTGGGAGTTCGGCTATCTTTTCCACAACGACCGTTTCGAGGCGGGCGTGAACTTCTACTATATGTCCTACAAGGATCAGCTGGTCGCTACGGGCGAACTCTCGGACACGGGGCAGGAGCTGTCCCGCAATATTCCAGACAGTTACCGCCGGGGCATCGAACTCTCGGCTTCGCTGAACATCGCCCGCTGGTTTTCGCTGGGAGCCAATGCGACCCTGAGCCAGAACCGGATCGAGAACTATACGGAATATGTTTCGGAGTACGACGCCGACTGGAACTACCTGGGCGAAAAGGAGCTGTATCTCGGGACCTCGACCCTTTCCTACTCTCCGTCGGTCATCGCCGGAGTGCTATTGGATTTCCATGTCAAAGGGTTCAGCGCCCTGCTGCATACGCAGTATGTCGGCAAACAATACTTTACCAACGGCCGCAACGATGCGCTGTCGCTCGACGACTACTGTGTCACCAACCTGAACCTGGGGTATGAATTGGCTGCCTCGAAGATCGGAAGCGTGCGTTTCGGCGTGCAGATCAACAATCTTTTCAATACGGAGTATTGTAACAACGGCTACGGTTATTCGTCGATTGTCGGAGGTGTGCGCGAAGATTCGGCCTTCTATTTTCCCCAGGCGATGTTCAACGTGCTGGCCAACGTAACGGTGCGGTTTTAGGCGATGGAACTCAAACTCATCCTGCAGATCGTCGGCTTTACGCTGGGGCTGCTCTATCTGTGGCTCGAATACCGGGCCAACATCTACCTCTGGCTCGTGGGGCTGGTGATGCCCGTCGTGCACGGTACGCTCTACTTCCAGACGGGGCTTTATGCCGATTTCGGCATGAACGTCTATTATTTTCTGGCGAGTGTCTATGGGTGGCTGGTATGGCGCAACGCTCCCAAAACCGAAAAGGGCGGCGGTATTTCCCGTACGCCCGCACGCCGCTGGCCGATGATCGCGGCGGCGTATGCGGCGATCCATCTGTTCATCTACTGGGTGCTCGTGACCTTTACCAACAGCACCGTGCCGTTCTGGGATAGCCTGACCACGTCGCTGAGCATCGTGGGAATGTGGATGCTTTCGCGCAAGTATCTGGAACAGTGGTTTGTATGGTTTGTAGTCAATTTGGTGACGGTCGGGCTCTATTTCTACAAGGAGATCCCGCTCACCGCATTGCTCTACACGATTTACCTGACGATGTCGCTGGCCGGGTATTTCCGCTGGCGTCGGATGATGCGGCGGCAGATGCGGGGCTGATTCGGGAAAGAGGCGAAAGCCGGGTTACTCTTCGGGGAGCCCGGCTTTTTCGATCTGGTTTCGTATTTCCTGCCGCAAGGCTTTGGGGGTGATGCCTGCCGCGACGAGCAGATAGGAGTGGCGGAGTTGCTCGCGGATAAAGGCGTCGGGCAGATCACCATCCGTACGGATGCCGTTCCAGTGGCGTTTGTTGCTGTGGAAAGCGGGAGTGACCAGTTCCGGATAGCGTTCGCGAAGCAGAACGGCCCGATCCGGATCGCACTTTACAGCGATCCATCGGAATTCCACCATATCGGTGTAACAGAACATTTTGCCCCCGATTTTGAAGACCAGGGTCGTTTCGTCGAACGGGGTACACTCTTCTGCCAGCGGCAGGGAGAGGCAATAGCGGCGCAGTTCCAGAATATCCATTTCAGGATGATTTTTTTAGTGTGGGTATATGCAGCAAAGCGGGTGCGGTGTCCGTTCGAAGGTTTTTCGTTCGGTTTTGCATCCGAAGCAAAGATATACATAGTTTTTCCGATTCGGAAAATAATCGTCGAGCTGCATCGGTGAATTTTTGGCAATCTGCGGACAAACCGTTTCCCGCATCCGATATTTTTCGTACCTTTGGCTCTGATAAACCGATTTTGTTATGGAGGTGAACAAGATACAGGAAGAACTTGCCCGTTTGATCGAACTGGTCGATGGCTGGGCGGGTTCGCACGATGTCCCCGGCATCGAGCGGGATTTGGTTTTGGACAAGCTCAAAAAATTGTATGAAGCGATACGGTTTGCGAATTTCGACGAAGGGGATTCCTCCGCTTCCGCGTCCGTCGCTGCGCAGCAGTCCGTCGCCGAAGTTGCGCCGGTGTCCGAAATAAGTATCGACCTGGACGATTTGCTGGCGGAGCCTGTCCGCGACTCCCTGCCGGAGCCGGCTGCGATGCCCGAAGCTTTGGGTGAATCCGCCGGGGTGTCTGCTGCTGTGCCGGAATCTGCGCCCTCCGTGAAGCCGGTTTCGGCATCTGCCGTTACAGAACCTGAGCCGGAACCTGTACTTGTCGTTGCGTCTGCTCCTGTGGCCGAGCCGGATCCGGTGCTTGCCGACGAATCTGCCCCTGAATCCGTGCCTGTATCGGAATCTGCACCTGCAGCGGAGTCTATAGCTGTCGCGGTCGCGGTATCTGTGACGTCCGGTCTTTCGCGGCAGGATGCTTCGATGGAAGGGCAGTCCGACAAAGCGTCGGGAACCGGGCACGATGCTGCGGTTCGGACCGGCCGGGAGGGGCTTGCCGGATCGTCTGCCGGTCAGGTGGTTGCTCCCTCCTCTGAAGCCGATGCCGAATCGAAGCAGAAAGTCGTCGTATCGGACAGTCTGTTCGATCTGGACGATCTGGTGATCCGTCACAGGGAGAAGCGGCGGGTCATCATGTCCCTCTACGAGACGGACGGGCCGCAGGAAGCCGCTGCTTCGAAGATTCCGGTCGGGACCGGGCAGAAGCCGGGGCATGCAGCGGCTCCGCAGCAACAGGCAACCGCTGGAAAGGAGCAGGACGATGCAGCGGCTCCGCAGCTGGAAACACTCCTCGAAAAAATGGATGAACCGAAGAAGTCCGTAACGTCGCAAATGCCGGAGCCACAGTCCGAAACATCGGAATCCGACTCTGTCGCTGCAGAGATTTCGGAGCAAGCGGATAATGCGGCGGATGCCGATGCTTCCGTTGCCGCTTCGCAAAAGACGGTCGTCGCCGAAACGACTTCGGCTAAAACCGATGCCCCGAAATACCCGTTTGCCGCCGAACCGGAGCCGGTGCTGGGCGAGGTGTTGGGCGGTGACGTGCATACGCTGGCCGACACGATCGCCGCGCCGAAGGACATGGCTTCCGAAATCGTGCGCAAGGAGCGGATCACCGACCTGAAGCAGGCGATCGGTATCAACGACAAATTCCTGTTGCTGCGGGACTTGTTCGGCGGCGATACCGAGCGGTACGAACGGACGATCGACCGTCTGAACGAGTTTGACGACCTGGACGACTGCATTATCTATATCTCCGAGAATTACGATTGGAACCCTTCGTCCGACGGAGTGAGGTTCCTGATGGAGTTGCTGGAACGTAAACTCTCCTGACGATGGCTAAGCTCTATATCGTTCCTACGCCGATCGGAAATTTGGACGACATCACGATTCGGGCCGTCAGGGTGCTTTCCGAAGTCGATTTTATTCTGGCTGAAGACACGCGCACCTCGTCGGTGCTGCTCAAGCATCTGGGCATCGAGAAAAAGATGTATGCCCACCACAAGTTCAATGAACATGCGACGGTTGGTCTGGTGGCCGACAACATCGCCCAGGGCCGTTCAGCGGCTCTGATTTCGGATGCGGGCACGCCGGGAATCTCCGACCCGGGATTCCTGCTGGTGCGGGCCTGTCTTGAAGCGGGGATCGAGGTGGAGACGCTGCCCGGAGCTACGGCTTTCGTTCCGGCGCTCGTGCAGAGCGGCTTTCCGTGCGACCGGTTTTGCTTCGAGGGTTTTCTGCCCCAGAAGAAAGGCCGCAACAAGCATTTGCAGAGCCTTGCGTCGGAGCCGCGTACGATGATTTTTTACGAGTCGCCTTTCCGGGTGGTCAAGACCCTCGAACAGTTCGCCGAGGTGTTCGGTCCGGAGCGGATGGCGGCCGTGTCGCGGGAACTGACCAAAAAGTTCGAACAGACCGTGCGGGGAACCCTTGCCGAGGTTGCGGACTATTTCCGGGAACATACGCCCAAAGGAGAGTTCGTGATCGTGGTGGCGGGGCTTCCGAAACCGGGAAAGAATATGGATACAGAATCCGAAGAAGAGTAAATGAGTGATATGGAAAATAGTGAATTGAAAGAGCAGTCCCGTCATTCGTTCCGACTTTGGGCGGAGTTCCGGGCTTTTATGCGGGACCGTTTCAGTCTGGAGGATGACAAGGCCTCGCAGGATGAAGTAGCTGCCAACATCAGCAAGGGTACGGAGTTTCGCGGCGTCAATTTGTGGGTCCTGATTTGCGCTACGATGGTGGCGTCGCTGGGCCTGAATGTCAATTCGGCCGCCGTAATTATCGGCGCCATGTGTATTTCTCCGATCATGGGGCCGATTATGGGTATCGGCTTTTCGCTCGGGATCAACGATTTCGACCTGCTGAAAAAATCCGTCAGGAACTTCGTCCTGATGTTCGTCGTGGCGATTTCGACTTCGACCCTCTTCTTTTTCATCTCCCCGCTGGGGAATGCGAGCAGTGAGTTGCTCGCACGTACCACTCCGACGACTTACGACGTGTTGATCGCCTTTTTCGGCGGTATGGCCGGTATCGTGGCGCAATCGCGCCAGGATCGTAATTCGACCGTTATTCCGGGCGTTGCGATCGCTACGGCGTTGATGCCGCCTCTCTGTACGGCGGGGTTCGGTCTGGCGACGGGACAGTATCGTTTTTTCTTCGGGGCGTTTTACCTGTTTTTCATCAATACGGTTTTTATCGCCCTGGCTACTTATATTTTTACCCGGTTTCTGAAGTACAGGAAGAAGACGTTTCTCAACAAATCCCGTGAGCGTTTCGTGAAGCGGACGATGCTGGCGATTACGCTCGTTACGTTTATTCCCAGCGTATTCATCGGCTTGCATATGGTGCGGGTTTCGATTTTCGAGGTGCAGGCCGATAAGTATATCGCCCAGGTGTTCAATTTCCCGCAGACCCGTGTGATCGAATCCAGCAAGATCTACCGGCGGGGCGGAGAATCGCCCCGTATCGAACTGCTGTTGGTCGGGGAGCCGCTCGGCGAAGATGTGATCGAGAATGCGCGGGGACAGCTCGCAAGCTATGGGCTGCCTCGGACAGAATTGGTGGTGCGACAGGCATCGAACTCGGATAAGGTCGATTTGCAGTCGCTGCAGTCGAGTTATGTGGAGCTGCTGGACGAGAAGAATCGGCAAATCGCCGAGATGAAACAGCGACTGGCTCGCTATCAGGTGACGAATGTCGATATCGGCGATATTTCGCAGGAGGTGGGCGTGATGTCGGATAACGTGGAGTCGATGTCGCTTACCAAAGGGGTGATGTTCGACGTTGCGGGCAAACCGCTGGATACGCTGTTGGTCTGTGTCATTACGCCGAAGGATTTCCAACGCCAGATAGACCGGGAGCAGTTGCGCAAGTGGCTTTCGGTCCGCACGAAGGTCGATAATGTGAAACTGTTCGTAGAACCGAAATCGAATGAGTAAGCCGGAGGTAGAAAGACAGAAAAGCCCGAATCTGGGTTTTTGGGGAAGGATCGGACTGGAAAGCCTCTGGATTTTCTGTAAGTTTTTCTCCATTTTGCCGTATTGGTTTCGCTATTACGTGGTGGAACCGGCCGTTTTCGGTGCGTTGCGCCTGTTGCGTTACCGTTATCGGGTCGTGACGGAGAATTTGCGGAACTCTTTTCCGGAGAAAAGCCTGGAGGAGTTGCATGCTATCCGGAGAGGTTTTTACCGTACTTTGGCGGAGATTTTCGTGGATACCTTCAGTCTGGCCGGACTCACCGACGAGAAATGCCGTCAGGTCGTCGTCGTAAAGGATCTGGAAAAGCAGATGGCTGCGGTCGAGGGCCGGGACTGGATCGCTCTGACGGCTCATTTGGGGTGCTGGGAATACTGTTCGTTCTGGGGGATTATCGTCCCTTCGCAGGTGGTCGTGGCGGTCTATCATCCCCTGCGGAGTCGCGTTTTCGACGAATTGTACAAACGTCTGCGCAGCCATGCGAATATCTGTCCGGTACCGATGGCTGAGTCCCTGCGCTTCTATCTGCGAAATCGGGAGAAGGGAATCGACGGCAAGAATATCGTGATGGGACTGATTGCCGACCAGAATCCGCCGCGCCGTCCCGACAGCCATTGGTTCCGCTTCCTCAATCGGGATACGATCTTTTTCGACGGAGGGGAGAAGCTGGCGCTGCGTTGCGGCCTGCCCGTGTATTGCTGCTGGCTGCGGCGTGTCAAGCCGGGTTATTACGAGATGGATTTCGACCGGATTTACGACGGAGAAGAGGAGGTCGCTCCCCATGAAATAACGGAACGCTATGTGCGGCGCCTGGAGCAGAAGATCCGCGAATACCCCGACCTGTGGATGTGGTCGCACAAGCGGTGGAAACACAAGTCCCCGGCCGATCTGGCCCGCATGGAATGCGAACGAAAACAGAAATAGTGATCCTGAATTGGAACGGTGCCGGGCATTTGCGCCGTTTCCTGCCTTCGGTGCTCGCATCGGTTCCCGAAGGGGTCGGCGTCGTCGTGGCCGACAACGGTTCGACGGACGATTCGCTCGGCGTGCTCGAACGCGAATTTCCCGCTGTGGGGCGAATCGTACTGGACCGTAACTACGGGTTTGCCGGAGGTTATAACCGGGCGTTGGAGTATCTCGATGCGGACTATTTCATTCTGCTCAATTCGGATGTCGAAACGCCTGCCGGATGGGTCGAACCGCTCGTCGAAACGCTCGATCGGGATCGGACCGTGGCTGCCGTAGCGCCCAAGCTGCTGTCGCTCGTCGAGCCTGCACGGTTCGAGTATGCCGGAGCTTCGGGCGGTTTCATCGACTACCTGGGGTATCCTTTCTGCCGAGGTCGTATTTTGCAGTGTGTCGAACGGGACGAAGGGCAGTACGACGATGCCCGCGATGTTTTTTGGGCGAGCGGCGCTGCTTTCTGCTGCCGGGCCGAAGTATTTCGGGCGATGGGCGGTTTCGACGAGGATTTTTTCGCCCACATGGAGGAGATCGACCTCTGCTGGCGGATGCAGCTGGCCGGTTACCGGGTGCGGATCGAGCCCCGGAGCCGGGTTTATCACCTCGGCGGGGGGAGTCTGGCGCAGGGATCGCCTTCGAAGGTGTTTTACAACCATCGCAATAATCTGGCGATGCTCTACAAGTGTGCTTCTCCCGTACAGCGTGCCGTCGTGGCCGTCGTGCGCCCCGTGCTCGACCTGATGGCTGCATTGTCGTACCTGGCACAGGGGCGGGGCGATAATTTCCGTGCCGTATTCCGCGCCTGGCGCGATTTCCTCCGCTGGCACGGCAGCCTGTCGCGCAAGCGGAAGGAGATTCGGCAGCAGTGCAGGGGGACGGTCGCCGGGAAGGTTTACCGCGGTTCCGTAGTCCTGCGTTACCTTTTGGGGCGAAAGACCTTCGGGCGGATGATGTGACCCGGCGGAAAAACTCAGGACGGAGATTTGCCTTCCGGTGGAATAACCTAAAATAAGACCTCCCGTCTTTCGGGCTGACTGTTTTTGAGATACCGTTCTGTAAATCAGAACGGTATTTTTATTGAAAAGAGCAAGGGTTACGAATTGGTGACGGAAGTCTTACATTTTGTTGCACCCTTATACAATATATCCAAGAACTCACGACAAATATAGTTAAAATATTATACATAAGCAAATTAACGAATAGAAAAGCATTAAATACTATTTAAGCATATCCAACTCGGATATGCTTTTTTGTGCTACGAGCGGGTTGATTATTTAGTTGCCTGTTTTAACTAAATTATTACTATCGGAATGTTTCCTATCATTGCATCGTCTAACCAACGATCATTGCAATGAAGCCATTGAAAGGTAATCCGACTCTGCGTTTATTACGTCTGGTATTGCGACGATTCAATCGTCTCGAACTACTCATCCAAAACAATTCTCGACCTTTACCCGATGACCTGATCGACACTCCGGCAGTCCGCATGCTTACCCGGATGTCCGATCGTACCCTCTCCCGTCGTCGGAGCGACGGCACGATCCCTTATGTCAAGCACGGCGGCAAAATCTATTACAGCAGATCGCGCGTTCTCGAAGCCCTCCGGAATGAACCCAACACCACATCAACCAATAAAGTAAAGAAGTCATGAAAAAGATGATTCTTATCGAGCGAAGCAAATTCGCTCTGCTCGTTCGTAGCCACATGAAAGCCTCGAACATGCTCCTCGTATTGCAGCATGTCTGCCGGGAGCGTCGTATTTCTCTTTCGATGACGCAGGAGGAAGTCTGCCAGCTCATCCGACTCGATCCGGATTTCGTCGAGAAATACAAACGTCGCGGGAAACTCTGTCCCGTCGAGGATCAGGATGGCAAACAATACTATAATGTACTGGATTTCATCAATCTGAAAGACATGCAGGAGAGTAAGCGTATTTTCTATCAGACGATGGAACAAGCAGTGCCGGATACGGCGATTACGATTGATCGGGAATAACCAATCAAATTCAACGAGGCTGCCTAACAAATTTTAGACAGCCTCGTTTTTTTATAACTTCGGCCCTTTGGCCTTCACGTTTGTCGCGGGTCGCACGAGAAGAATATGATTGCGAATAAAGTCCGATTCGGGCGGAGACACGACGTGTTCCCGTTCTTCCGGCGGTTCTTCTTGGCTCCCGGATGCCGCAGAAAGCAGCTCTGCCTTCGACGGTCTGGCTGTCTCGTCCACAATCTCCGCGTTTTCGATCTTCGACTCACTGCCGTTATCAGTTATTTTCGCCTGCATCTCCTGCTGCTTCTGTGCGATGTCGAGTTGAATCTTCCGAGTCAGTGACTCTGCCTCGGCCTTGAGCCGCTTCAGCTCCTCCTCTTTGGGCCATACGGCTGCGATCTGTTGTTCGAAGGTCGGAATGTCGCGGGTAAATTGCTTTTTCTCTTTCTCGTAGGTCGCCATCAGTGACGGTATCGTGTCGAGCGCCCGGATGAAGTTCGTCGCCGCGGTTTTCGGCTCCGCAGCCAGATGCCCGTTGTTGAACGTGTACTTGATGCCGTCCAACCCTTCGACCATGAATTTATTGACCGTAAGTGCCAGCCCGTCTTTCTGCATTCGCTCGGTGCGGACAAGAATGCGGAAATCGAACAGCGTGCCGATTTTCTGGTAATCGTCACCGGTATTTACCGTGCGGTCGATCTCCACGAGGCGCTTGCCATGGGCGACAATATCCGTGGATTCCACGCCGTCGATCCGCAGGGGATTGGCCCGCTTGCCTTTGGCGTCCGGCGGCGCCACCTCGTTGATATAGTCCCAATCGCATTTCAGACGTTCGAGCATCGCATCCCGTCGTCCGATCTCCGCCGTGTAGCGTTGCAGTTGGCTCTGCGCCTCATGCCGGGTGCGCATGAAGATTGTCTGCTCGCTTTCCAGCGCTGCGATCCGGCCTTCGAGCTTGGCTTTTTGCAGCAGGTCGGTATTTCCCGACACCACGGCCATCCACTCCGCGAAGTTCATCCCCGAATCCTCGCTGATGGCCCCCTCGTCCAGCCGCCGCGCACCTAACCGGTTGCGCTTGAGCTGATCGATGAACTGCTGTTTGTTGTGCAGCAGATTCAATTTGTAGGCATCGAGCGTGCGCAGAACGGCATAGACATAGGCTTTGACCTTATTGCCGGCATACTCCTTGGCGACTATGTTGCCTTTCCGTGCGCCGCGGCCATTGCGCTGTTCCAGATCCATCGGCCGCCACGGAATGTCGAGGTGGTGCATGCAGACGATTCGTTTCTGGGCATTGACTCCCGTTCCGAGTTTCTGCGTCGAGCCGAAGAGTACCCGGATTTTCCCTTCGTTCATGGCATCGAACATCGCCTGCCGCACCTTGTCGCTCGCGGCTTCCTGTACGAAGCGGATCTCCTGCGCCGGAATACCGTGGTCTTCGACCAGTTTGCGTTTGATCTCCGAATAGACGTTCCAGATGCCGGGCTTATAGGTCGAGAGATCGCAAAAGACCATCTGCGTACCTTTCTGATCTTCGTATCGCCGGTAGTATTCTGCGATGTTGGCGGCACTGCGGCTGGCCTTGTTGCCCGGCGAATCCGCATACGCGGGACTTACCAGCCGCATGTCGAGCGAGAGTTTGTTAGAGTACATCGTCACCAACAGCATCAGGGCTTTGACCTCTCCGTCGCTCAGGTCGGTGCGTCCGATATGTTCGGGATCGCCCGTCTTGGCGAAGAGCACCAGCTTGTCCAAAAACGCCTGCTGATCGTCGGTCATAGGTATCTGGCATAGCTCCTCGTCCAGCTCGGGACGGTCTATTCCCACGTCTGCGGCCGTGCGGTAGTCGGTAATCTCGTTGTAGAACATGGCCAGCTCCGGAACCTTGATGAAATAGCGGAAACGCTCTTTGGAGATCACTTCGTTGGTCACCGAAAACTCGAACTCCGATGTTTTCTGCGCGAATACCGCGGCCCACGCATCGAAGCAGGGAATGTCCTGTCGCTCCAGTTCTTTGGGACGCAGATACTTGAACAGCAGATACAGCTCCGTCAGGGAGTTGGCGATGGTCGTTCCCGAAAGGAACGTCGCGCCGAGATCGCGCCCCGTGCGCTGCTGAATGGTGCGGATGGCGTACAGCAAATTCATGGCTTTCTTACTGCCGTCGGTATTTCCCAGTCCCGACACGCGGCTGTGGCGGGTGTTGAACATCAGATTCTTGAAGTTGTGCGACTCATCGACGAACAGATGATCTATTCCCATCTGCTGAAAATCTACCGTATCGTCCTTTTGCGCGTCGATTGTCTCCTGCAACTCGTGGAGCTTGGCATCCAGATTCTCCTTGCGTTTCTCCAGACCGCGCAGAATCCAGCCGTCCACATGTCCGCCCTGCTTTTCGTAGGACGCCAGATTTTCATCTATGTCGTCCATCTCCTGCCGAAGAATCTGCTGCTGCACCTCGGCCGACTGGGGTATCTTGCCGAACTGTTCGTGCGTAAGGATGATGCAGTCCCAGTTGTTGTTCTTGATGTCGCTGAAGATCCGCAGGCGGTTCTCCGGCGTGAAGTCCTCCTTGCCGGGATAGAGCAGACGGGCATTGGGATAGGCCGTGCGGAAGGTTCGGGCGATCTCGTGGATGTTGGCTTTGATACCGATGATCATCGGCTTGCGGGCCAGTCCCAGACGGTGCATCTCATACGCTGCGACGCACATGATGAGCGTCTTGCCCGTACCGACCTCGTGGTCGCAGATGCCGCCGCCGTTCTGCTTGATCATCCAGATCGCATCCTTCTGGCTGGGATACAGGTCGTCGATGCCCAGCCCCCGCAGGTCGAGCCCCGGAAACTGCTGGTGGCTGCCGTCGTAGCGTGGACGGACATAGCAGTTGAATTTGCGGTTGTAGAGATCGGTCAGCCGCTCCTTGAAATCGTCGGGCTGCGCATGCAGCCATTCGACGAACACCTGCCGGATTTCGGTGATGAGCGTGTCGGCCTTCTGCCGGGCCTCGAAGTCGGGAATCCGGATGGTCTTGCCGTGTTCGTCCTTGCCGCCGTCCTTGTTGATGTTGGGCAGCGTGTTGAGCATGGCATGATGCAGCAGATCCATACCGTCGTAGACCTCGAAGTCTCCTTTGACGACGTATTTTTGGGAGATCAGAGGGCTGTACCCGTGGTTCTCGATGCCGAAGGCATCCATCTTCGCCGAATAGCTTACCGATACGGGCACCTGAAAGAAATGCTCGCAGAAGCCTTCGTAAATATCGGTCGGTATCCATCGCTCGCCGAGGTTGAAATCCAGCTCCTCGAACTCGATGCGTTTGGGTGCGGCCTCACGAAGCAGCGCGAGCGAGCGGCAGCTGGCATCGTCGTCGGGATTCTCCTTGAGGTAATTTTCGATTCATTCGGCTTTGGCGACGACATTCCCTGCCGCGAGCCGTTCGCGGATTTCATACCCCTTGACCATCGGATTATAGAAAATGAGATCGCCCAGCTCGTCGATCAGCTCTTGCCGGGAGCGCGATGCGAGCGACTCCATATAGGAAAACTCCACCCGTCCGAACTTGTTGAGCGAGGCGGCCAGCGCTTCGGCCGCCG
>OHJZ01000941.1_pt1 | contig 13191 bp, 8 predicted proteins | sample 1568691 | NCBI WGS metagenome assembly OHJZ01 (sample SAMEA3879593, study PRJEB24766) | human gut metagenome | biome: human-associated habitat; feature: feces | place: USA | collected 1985/1987
GATTGCCCACCGATGTTTTGTTATCCAATTCACCTTCATAGATATTGATTCCACCGCCTACACCGATATACCAGTTACTCCAGAAACTATTCGTTTCATACGAGCCACGGAGAATATTTCCGTCCGTATCACGATTTTCCTTTTGCTGTGCCATGGCACAGACTGATGATAATACCAATGCAACTGTAATAATTTTCTTTTTCATGTTTCAATTTTTATGTTCAACATTTAGTTTAACCTGTTTCTTTACTCTAATTTCATTTTACTTCCGGGACGGAATTTCACTTGTCGTTTGGCCGGAATCAGCATTGATCCGCCTGTGGCAGGATTATGCCCGTTGCGTGCTTTCCGTTCCTGAACGACAAAACTGCCGAAACCGACTAAAGTGACATTCTCTCCTTTATGCATTGTTTCCGCAATGGTTTCCATGATTGCATCTACAGCATTCGTAGCTTCGTTAAAGCTCAACTGACCTTTAAGGGCTACTTCTTTGATTAGTTCTGATTTGTTCATAGGTTTGTATTTAAAAATGAATTATATATGTTTATTCGTCACGGACACAGCGAATGGAACCAGCTGCAGCACGGTCTGGCGACAATAAATTTTCACCACCGAACCCATAATTTAAAGACACACGATGTTGAATGCTAAACGATAATGATATTATCGTATTCATACCATTATTCTGATGACTAAGCATGGTTCCACTAGTATAACCAGCATAGTGAAATGGTCTTAATTCTCCTGGATGAGAATCAGTTCTTCCACTACGTACCGAATTGGATATAAAATAAACCGAACGCACTCCATTTTCACCATAATAAAGATACATTCCATGTGTAGTAGGTTTAGGAGAATAAAAATCGTCTAAATCAATCCTAGCAGAAAGAATAGGGATTCCAAGTTCTTCACTGTGTTGAATAACTGGATTTTTCAAAAATACTCCATAAATATCCTGTAGAGGTACTTTATAACCAGCAGGACATGGGTCATAAATAGTTTTTAAGCTTTTTATATCAACCATATCATACTTTGAATTAGGATTTCCCCACAAATGCTGGTTTCCCAACGGCATCGTATAATACAACCAATCATAAGAACTGTTATTAGCGCCACCAAGAATAAATGTATCCGGATGTTTTATAGAATATTCTATTGTTCCTATATATACTGTTTTATCTATCTTTTTAAAGTCCAACTTGTTTCCGCGTACATCATACATCGGAGCATTATTATTATTTCCTAAAGAAGCCATTCCAATGAAAGGGTCCTTACGCCCCCATTGATATCCCAAACCACAAGTAGTCAATTCATCCGGTATAGTTGTCGTTGCTCCTAAATCCCTATCCATTATTTTATAGTTTATTCCACTATAAGTTTCGCCGTTGGTTGGTAACCCCAATTCTATAATATCAGGTTTCTCCGTACACCAGATATGCCAACTCCAAAGCACATTTGCATCTTCCGCATTCGGGTCTGATTTGTCATAAACTGCAATAACCCCATTTCCTGCACCGTTACTCAAAAATGCAACCCGATTAATAGTGATATCAAATGACACTTGCGAAATAAGATTTTCTTGGTCCTGCCAAATAAGTTTTGCAGATTTAGGAGTTATACCTACATTTTTTGAGACTGATATATCCTCACCGTATGCATTTTTAAAATGCCACTCTTCATAATCTCCATCTTGCGTTTTTGTTTCCGCCACTATACCATCCACCCCATTTCCTATCACCCTAGCGTCAAACGAATAAACGCCATAAGTCACCGGAGTGATAAAGCAGTTTGCCGGACCGTCTTCATCTACAGGAATCGCTTCTGTTTCAGGTATGATACTGAAAGGGATATATTTCACTATGTTGCCTATTGTTATTTCCAAGAATCCCTCTTTCGGCATAACGGTAGCTCCGTCAACCACAGTAGCATATATCCAATATTTATTATCCAATGGTAGTTCACATTCGTTTCCGGTAATATTTAGTCCCATACTTGGCACTGAAGGTATAGCGTCCATGACAATTCCATTATCTATTGGAATCAGATGTTCATTATCCGTACTATAAAATGTTTGAATGAAAAAACGGGACACTAACTCTTTATCCTTTCCCAATAAACGTACTTTACGGGTTGTCACATTATCCAAATTGACATTTCCTGCATCATCTGCCTGCAACTCTATCTTCAACATTATCACCGGGTCCATTATTGTACCATGCAATAACTTTATTTCTTTCCTATCCGTATTAACCAGGTATTGCCCGTTTGAGTTGAACCCTTGCGTCCATTTGTCAGAAACTGTTATCATATATTCAATATTACTTCCCGGATTCTGGATTGCTTCCTGTGCGGAAGTATATCCTTTACTTTTCAACTTCGTAATATTGAAACGATAAGCGTGGTTTCGCACTATATCCAGATACTTTCCTGTCTCTTTATCCCAAAAGTCCAGACGATAATACTCCTTATTCGAGCCATCCGGATTCTGAACAGTAAGAAGCAACATGGAACGGTCTTGGGAAAACTTTTTTTCATCCACCACATTTCCTAAAGCATAAACAGAATGTTTGTACTCTAAAGGGTAATAGGTAGTCACCAATCCAATCGACTCGTCGACAGGTGTTGTTGCAGAAAGTAAATCATACTTTCCGGAAGTAGCGGCGCCATTGATAGCTCCTTGATAAATGCCACGATATTCGCTGTCTAATACAAAATCCGAATAATTCAAATTTTTCCATTCCCAATAGACCTGTTTACCGGTAAACAAATCCGCTGCTGCATCAACCGTTATTTTTGCAAGACAGCGAGTTAATAGACACACGTTAGAGGTAGCATTTTCATTCCATTCCATCCAACCGTACATAGGAATTGACTGTCCTTCATCTTTCAAATTAGAGATACCTTTAATCAAGCCTTGACTCGCATAATTTCTTAACTGTTCCTCACTAACCGTTTCATCTACAAGGAAATTACCTGTTCCCGATACAGAAGAACGATTGGTCAGGTTACAAACTACATAGATTCGTTCTTTGTCAGCGGGAATGTATTCTTTCAATGTCACGGTCGGCGACGCTGTTCCATTTCCAAACAAAAAAGATGAATCAGTCGTACCCTCCTGATAATATACAGGAGATGAGGTGTGAGAATCATTGTATACGAACACTTGTATACCGCTAATCTTACATTCCGACTCATTTGCCACACTACGCACTTGCACTAGTTCCGCATCAGGGATAGATAGCTGAAGTGTTTTTGGGGAAGATATGTTAATCAGTCCCATATCATCATTGCAGCTAATTAATATTAGCGCAAATACGAAGAGAAAAGACATTACTCGTTCACTATTCATAAATACTAAAGATTGTATTACTTTCTTTTCCATTATTTTCAAATCTTAGATATTAGTCTAATTTACTCTTTTACACAGCGAACCGAAGCCAATCTCCAAGAAGGCAGCCCATTATTCAACCAATATGTACTACCAATCTGATTGTAAAAGGTAAATCCTTGATACCAAAGGTCATCCCCGCGAGGAGACGAAGTCCAATAGTAACCAGAAGAATGCAACTTTCCGGCAGCCCATTGGGGAGAATAAGCCAGTGGCAAATAAATCAATTTCGTCTCATCTACTCCTGCGCCATCAGCATAAAAAGTAGTGCCACCATCCTCTATTTTTTTTACATAAAAGTAAGAATTAAGGTTCTCAATCTTACATATTATCTCATCCTCCGATGTTTTAGTTGTACGTGCAAAGACAAAAAATACATCTCCAGGCAATATCTTATAACCAGCAGGACAAGGGTCATAAATTGTTTTAGTAGTTTTAACCGGATGTACAGACGCCCTTCCTTCAGGATTCCCCCAAAGATAATGAGCACCGACACCTTCATACCAATCTTCCTGGTCACTATGCCTTAGAAAATATATGTCTGGAAAATTTAAGGCCTGTCTAATTTGTATAGCTTCATCTATAATTTCCGCTTTGAGAATAGAAGTAGAACTTCTCACATCATACAATATTGTCCTTTCTCCATCATAAGATAAAGAACCCGAAAACGGGTCTTTACGTCCAAACTGATAATGTAGTCCTTGAGTAGTGCCCAAATTCGGTTCTGAAGTAGTCGCACCAAGATTACGGTCCATCACTTTATAGTTATTGCCCGTGTATATTGATGTGGCACATTCTATTATTTGTGGCACAGGCGTACACCAAAGGTGCCAACTCCACAACACTTTCGCATCCTCCGCATTAGGATTAGCCTTATCATAGACAGCTATCAATGCATTTCCCCGGCTTCGTCCCATTTTCACTTGAACCTTACCATCAGACAAACCAACTTGTTCCACCAGTTCATCCGTATCTTGCCAAAGCAATTTGGCCGATAAAGGATGTATGTTGGCACCACCGGCTTTTGTCAATATATTGCCACTTGCGTCTTCAAACTTCCCTTCGTCAATAATGCCGTCCGCTCCGTTTCCCATTATGGTAGCTGTGAAAGAATAAGAAGCCGCACCTCTATCTGCTATATAACTGTTGGAAGTCCCTTCCGTGTCCAATGGAATAAAAGTATCCAATGAACCGATAGGAATATATACCACATGTACATTATCGGAAGAGATTTCGATAAAACCACCTTCAAAGTTGGCGGGAACACTGCCGGTGGTACAATAGAAATTCATTACTTGCGCGGCAGTAAGGTCATAAATGCCACTGTTATCCGCCAGTTTATCCGTTTCCGCTATTCCATTGCAATATAGCTGTAAATCTGTTGTTGATATTAAATCCGTCTTATTAGGTTGCAAAGCCCTGATTCGTAAGCGTCCCGGAGTATGACAGTCCACTTTCACCAGTTTCACCGGGTCGGCAATATCTTTAATAAGCGTTATTCCCTTACTTGCACTCCTGTCTATATCAAAGTAAGTGCCTACAATATCTCCTGTGACTCCTACATCCTCCCAATCGAGCATATCCGTGAATACTTTCACTTCATTGATACTTAGCACTTGTACGTCCACCGAATAAATATGGTTACGTTTTATCCGATAAGAATTTTCCGCTTTTACAGGTATCGTGCGCTCTATCACCCGACTGGTAGCTCCGTCCGTCACCGGAATAACTACTTTCAATGACGTCACGTTGGTATCTATGTCGTAATCGGACTCCTGTTCCAGATAATTTTCATAGACGTAATGAGAATAAAAAGTGACTGCCTCACCGTCAACTTCACCTTGCTCTTGTAATGCTATATCTGTCAGACTTACTTCCGGATAATCCGAATAATGTAATGGATACTCCAGCCCATTTTCTTTATTATTGGTAATAGCTTCATTGGCATGAGAAGGAAACGGAGCATATTTACGAATCCTATCCGCAACATGAAGCACCTGTACTTTCACATCTCCTATAGTCAATTCCTGCGGAACAGTAAAAGAAGTTTTACGAACGGTTGTCCGCAGTTTGGCCACCCCCCGCAACAAATGTGCGGAAGCTCTGAAGTGCCTGTCGCCATAAATCACTCCCGTGCCCGACATGTAGAAAGGGGGAACGGGTTGTCCTCCGTGAGGCTCATCCGCATTGGCACGTACACGAAAGGTGTAACCCTCCTTCAATGTCCCTATATCAAACAGTGTAGAAACCACGTAGAAACTATCAGCATAATGAGTCAACTTCAATGTTCCGTCCCCTGTGGAACGGGGCCGGTACTCTATCGGATTCCCTCCGCCGTCCATTACATCCATGTAAAGCTGCTCAATACTGTTCTCACCGGCCGTTCCATTCTCAATGCTTCGGACAACCGGCTGTTTATCCCCGGGTATCACCAAACGGAGTTCCATCAGTTCCTTGCCGTCGGGTATCATGTTGTCCACATTGCCAAGGGCATAATTCTCAATATCTTCTACACATGAAGATAATAAGTATGCTATAAAGAAAAATGCAAATAATTTATTTATCATAGTAACCTCCATTTTATTCTTTCACACATCGTATCGAGCCTCCACGTGTCACCTTTTTGGTTCTATTAGTATAAGATAGTGAAAGTCCGGTTCTAGTTTTCCATCCCTCCAAACATCTTACATAACTCCATTGCGCCCCGACCACAAGACGATTTCCAGTCCAATAGAAAAATACACATTGAGGAGAAACAGCACTTCCATCATCTTCACGATATCCGGCTGCAGGATAATAGATATTAGTATCAGGGAAAACAATCCCCCAAATAGACAGGTTAGCATAGTCAGGCAAATAATAGCCCACTTCCCAAGGACTCTTATCGTCCGCTGTCACAACGACTCTCCAACCTGCAGGACAAGGGTCATTTATAGTCTTCTGTCCCTTTGTCGAGTTCCAAAGAGAAGGCAAACCGCCGCCATCAGACCAACTTCGTAAATAAAAGTTCATCGGATTCCGTACTAAATCAAGTCTACTATAAGAAGACTCTTCAGATTTATTTATCTTTTTCACATTTCCACTTATATCATATAGTTCCGGTTCCGGATATGGGTTTTCACCATATCGCCAATCATCAGTGTTAGGAAACGGGTCTTTACGTCCCCATTGGTAAAGTAGTCCTTTCACCCGTCCATCCTCACTATAATCATTACGCAAAGCTCCTAAATTCCTATCCATCCAGACAAACCCGTTAAACTCCTGCTGTCCCTCTTTCAGGTTCGGATTATAGTCCGTACACCAAATATGCCAGCTCCAATAAATTTCTCCATTCACTTTCATAGCAACCACAGCATTTCCCGCCTTATCCCCTGTCTCTACAACGATATAAGCCTTGTCACGCTTTTCCGCGTTCATCACTTTCACACTATGCTCCGTCATTACTCCCATTCCGTCCTGCCAAAGCACCTCTGCCGTAACTTCACCTTCGGGAACAGGCGTATGTCCAAACTCGTCCATTTGCGCCCATGCCTTGTACACCCCGTCGGTGGGTATATGTACCCTTCCACCGGGCGGTACAACATAACTGTTTGTGATATATATGTCGTCCTTCACTTCTTCCACCTGGGGTTCTAACGCTATCCACGGACACACCGTCAAGTCTATATCCAAAGAGACTGTTTTTTGCATGAACCGGCACAGCACCTGATAGACATGATTACGCTCCAGCTTTTCCAAAGGCGCCCCGCCCGAATTATTCGAGTCCCCACCCAATTCTATCGCATCGTAACCGTCAATGCCCATAGTCAATTTATGATTCCTGCACTCCATTTCCGGAATATAAAACGAGAAAACCAGCATGCCCTTGTCAGTCCCCGAAGGACTTTCTTCGGGAATATTTCCGAATGTACCACTCCGTAGCCTTGCCTCATTGGAAGCGGGAGACGGATTACTTCCTATCTTTTTGGGAGATACGAATCCTGTCCTGGAAAATCCTGTCACAATCAAGGAAGAAGGTATAGAGACACCCCAATATCCTGCTTCTGTCCGCATATAAACATCCACACGTGCCACCGCACGGTCTACACGCATGCTGACTGTCTGCGTCGTTCCTTCCGCCGCGTCCACTCCCGCCAGTTCTCCATACATGGGAAGGCAGTACTCCGTAGTGCGGCCTCTCGCCACATTGGTCTCTGTGGATAAGTAGTCCGCCATTTGATACTGTACGTCCACCAAGTCATTGGGATGATCCACAGACTCCAATATAGCGCGGGTATCAAAGTCAACAGGTTCGTTTACAATGGCATACAATGTTTTCCCGGTGGCGGCTTTCACCGTAAAAACCGGAGTAGTATAAGTCCCGTCGATAGCGGAAAGCCCTTGCCAGTAATACATCTTATCCAGTGACGTGCCGTCAAAGACATAGATGCGAAGGCGGCTGATGCGGGTTTCGTTCGCGTTCAGCACTTCCGGGTCACTCGTGGCACGCGTACTGATATTCATGCTCATCCGCACTTCCCCGGGATTCACCGGTTCAATTGCCTGTTCGCTTTCCGTACAGGAAAACAAGACCAACAGCAACCATGCCCACCATATATAACCTTTATATCTCATATTCATCAATCTTTGTTTATTTATCAGAGGTCTTCACCTTTCAGCCAGACAGTCCAGCCGTTAATCACAATCTTCGTGGAAAGGAAATTCAATAATTCCGGATTATAGAAAAAGACTATCGCATACTCGCTCTGACGGTCGAGGTATTCCTGCGCCGGGATATTGTGCCCTTCCATTTTTGTAAGCAGCAGGTAGGGTATCAGGTCAATTTTCATCAGTTCCTTGCCGTCCGACTTGCGCGTAAGCGTCAGATACACCTTTTTATGTTCGAGCAGGCGCATGGTGTTCATTTCCACCACAATGCCCACATCCTCCACTTTTTCCAGATAATACGGCCGGTAACTAATCATGTCGTCATCCAGCAAGTCATTATTCCAGTCGTAATATCCGTTGTCCGCCCGGATTTCGAACAGGCAATCATTCATATCCAGTTCTTCTCCCGGACCAGACTTTTGCAGAATAAAGCGGAATTTATTGGTATTCTTTATCAGGCGGACCGTTTCCGTCTGTTCCTGTCTGCCGGTAAAGCTGACGGCCTGTACCCCGCCATACCAAAGCGGGTTCAGGGCTTTATTGTGCACCAATGACTCTTCCCGTTTCATTCTTACCGTCAAATCTTCCAGTGTCGTTTTTCCGGCAACCGGTTCCGGCATTTCAAAGTCATCGCTCATTCCCGCCCAGGCGGCTATCCGGTATTCACCGACCGGAAGCGGCAACGGCATACGGTAGCTGCCGCCACCCAGAGTTTCGCCCTGCTCGCTCTTCTTCATGACAAACGTGCCATCCTTGTCGAATACAAACACGTCGACACGATTCACTTGCGATGCAAAAGCGTCGGAAAACTCCATGTTATAGTCATACCGGAAACGGACATACAGCCGGCATTCCGGCAGGGTCTCATCAATGGATGTGCAGGAAAAGAGTACAAGCAATAACAACAGGCAACTTCCATAACCCATCCGCCGGACGGCACCCTCTGTTTTCATTATCTTTCTCATAATCTATGGTTCTATTTATTTTTTCTAATTTCTATATATAGTGTGGAAAAGCGGCTTCGCGCGCTTTTCTCGGAATAATCTGCTTTGGTGGACAAGCCGCAAAACTTGTCTGTATGGCAAGACCGAGTTTTTTATCTGTTTCTTTTAAAATCAAGGTCTTGATTCACGGAAATAAGCCTCCGCCGGCTGGATAAAAACGAAAAGAAAGAAAAAAGAAGGCGCCACAAGACAAGCCTGCGCCGTATCATAACGCCTTCTTATAATTTTAATTGTTATTTTAGCCCGATATATCAGTCATTACAAATCCACTCCCTGGCTCCAGGTAGTCCATGGATTTACCGTAATTTCTACAGAGAGATATGCTTCCTTGTCATCATCGTCCTCACCCGGGTCTTTCGGGTCAGTAGGATTTGTGGTGTCAGGAAGCCAGGGAGTACCCGGTTGCTTCACGCTGTTGATAGTCAGTGTGTACCAGTTGTTGCGTACGACACCGTATTTGCCATGCGCCATCGTTGCGGTGATAGCGTCGTCATGACGGATGAGGATGTTATAGTAGCATACGCCTTTCTGGAAGTATTCCACACCTACGGTTTCACCGGCTGCCGCATCGGGTTTGGAGTATTCGCCACCGCTCTTAAGGTCGTCCAGTTCAGTGATAGTAATAGAGGCGAAATCAGCACCGACAGCCTTGCCTTGTGCAGCGGCGGCTTTGGCTATACGTGCATAGAACTGGTCACAAAGAGTGATTACCTGTGTTTGTGCCGCATCGGCTGTACCAGCTGCCTTTGCAGCGTTATATACTACCTGCAAATCAGCCAATGTCTTGTAAGTGACACCCAAAAGGCGGAACCAGCTTTCGCCCACAGTAAATGAATTAGGAGTGTAAACCGCACTTGCTACGGCAGCCGTAGTCTGCGCCTGGGTTTGCGCGTCATGTTCCATTGTGTTCTCAAGACAGTATTTGCTGTCTGTCATGGGAGAGAAGTCAGCAGGCAAAACACCTTTATCAGATACTTTCAGGTAGTTGAACTGCGACACATTGAATCCTGCCTTTTCATAGTTCGGGTCAATTCTATAATCTGCATCAGCAGAACCTCCGGCAGGCATTACTATTTCAGAATATGGGAACATGCTCTTGTTGGTTACATTCAATGCCCAGTTACCGAATGTACAGGTCACTCCGGCAGGAACCTTGACGCCGTCCGGATTTGTTCCTAAAGAAACTTTAGCAACGACACGGTCTACATAAATCATTGAACGGTCAGCTTCGGCTGCGGCTATCGCAGCATCAACGTCAGGGATAGTCGTTCCGTCAACCACCTTTACATTGGCTGTCACCAATGCCCCGTTGGTCGGGTTCGCATTGTCGCCGGCATTAATCATCATAAAGTTGTCCTTTGACGTTCCAGTCACTTCGTCAAGCGTCTGCTCCACAGCACCGTTGATGGCAGACCAGGAAGCGGAAGCCACACAGGCTGTCTTGAACTTGTCGCTCGGATTGACTACTGCCAGCACTTTGGCGGTAGCGGAAGGTACTTTGAATGCCTTTCCGGCATATCCTGACTTATCAGCACCACCTACATTCAAGATATAGTCGGTTGTACCCAATGTCTTTGTTTCCAAGCAAACATTCGACGCATCAAACAATGCGAGAAGCACTTCGTTTACTTTCTGTTCTTCCGCACTGCCATGGTCTTTTCCCGGAGCACGTGTTCCCGTACTTTTAGGCATTGTCACAGATACGGACATATAAGCCTCCCTGCCGTCTACCGGCAACTGGTCTTGTCCGCCGGTTGCCATCTCTTCATCATTACTACATGCTGCCATCGCCAGTCCGACAAACAGCGTTAAAAAAGATTTGTCCAATTTCATTGTTTTAAAATTTAATGAATACTAAAATGTTAATTACTAAGTTTATGTTTCAGATTGTATGTTTCAGATTATATTATCCAAATTGTATTATTCAGCCTTTATCTCTTCCAGACGTTTCAGGTACACCCGCATAGCGTCGTAATCTCCCATTTCCCAAGCCACGATGGCGGCGTTATTGTTAGCTATCCTGTCACTCGGAAAACGGTCGGCAATCATCCGGATAATCCTGTTGTATTCGTCCGAACCTTTGCCGTAGCTGACTGCGACCTGATACATTTCGTTATGGTTCATTTTGTCGGGGCGTGTCCTGATGATTTCCCGTCCCTGCTCCACGGAGAACGGAACCACCGTATAGCTGACTGTATATTCCACCAGGCGCAGCTTCGGATATACCTCTTGCAGTAAGGCATTATAGATTTTTCCGCCGTCGATAGCTTTTATCTTCGCGTCGCGTGCATCCGGTTCGGGAGTCTGCCCGATAATATCGAGCACTTTCTGCATATAGGAAGGACGGTATTCGCGCAGCCATGCAGCCAGTCCCTCCCAGTTTTCCGGCACCGAACGGCATTCCATCATGCTGTCGTCCAGCTTATAGGCATGTTTCAGGTTTTGTTCCAACGCTTTCGCGCGTTGTTCGGAAAGGCGCGCGTTGGCGGCATAACTGCCTTCCGGTGACGAGTAGCCCACTATCTCAATCCGGGCAATGCGATAATTATTGTCTTCACGGATGGAATCAATGGACGAATAGATTTTAGCCAGCTCGACGGGGTTGTTCATATAATCGGCAAGCAATGCCGACTGGTTCACCTTAAAATTAAGATATGCGCTGCGGGTGAAGGAACGGCGTTTCTCCTCTGCCTGTGCCACCATTATTTGCAGATTCGGGCGTTCCACCTCCTCTTTGAATAGAGGAAGCTCGGCAACGGGCGCATTGCCCAGCGCTTCCCCGCAACCTGCGCATCCCTGCAGTTCACGGAATATCTCGACACGTGCCCCGGACATCCACTCCTGTGCCGGGACTGTTTCGTTATATTCCAGCAGCATATCCCGTTTCCTGTTAAAACGAATCATTTCCTGCCCCTCTCCCACAGCCGGTTCTTTGCCATACAGACGTTCTTTCCGTTTGTTCATGCGATAACGGTTTCTGCCTGCAATGCAGACTGAAGGCAGGGCGAGCGTATCGCTTTCCGACCGGCTGATTATCAAGGGAGTGATTACCATCTGCCGGCGCGAGGGAAGACGCAGCGTGCTGCAATCCATACTGAATGACACTTCCACTTTGTCGTCGCTTATTTTCCGGGCAACGGTCTGTCCGATATTTATCTCCTGGGCATGGGCGGAAAATGCGCCCAGCACTCCCAAGGCCACGTATATACAGATTCTTTTCATCATTTGCCTATTTTATAATGTATATGATACTCACGGCAGCCTTTGTCGGGCCGAAGTAGTTTTTCTTCTCACTTTTCTGAACGGTGCCGCATGTGGCACAGGGATATTTGGAGTGGTCCAGCCGCGCATAGCCGACTCCAAGCACAGCCTCCAGACTCCAGCGGTTGCCGAGCAGCCACTGGTAGCCGTAGGATATTCCGCCGCCCCACAAATGTCCCTGATAGCGGTGGCGCTCCATGTTATCACTCAAAAATGACATTCCGCCCACATTGTATTTGGCGTAATGTCCGTGCAGACCCAGAAAATGGCCGTTGAATTTCTCACATAGCCAGTAGCGAAGTTCCGGCTGTACGCCCCAGTGGCGCAGGCGCGTTTCATCATCAAACTTCCAGGGGTTATAATTTCCGGATAAGTCGAGAGACCATTTCTTGCCCAGGCCTATTTCCAGCCCCAGGTTCATTGTAGTAGTAGCGTCATAAAGCAAATTGGTCTTTACCGCAACCTTTTGGGCATAAGAGTTGGCCGTATTGCAAAGGAGTACTCCCAAGACACCGATTAAACATAGATATTTCTTCATGTCATCTTATTATTTATTGTTGCTTTTCTTGCATCTCTATTCCGTAATAGAGATTTCAAAAAGAATACAGACAATAAAAACTTAATTATCAATGATTTGCATTACATAAAACAACCATACAACGTTTCAGTATCATGAAATAATGAATCATGGCAGACAAAACGGAAAATAATATTTTGATATATAATTCATTAAAAACATGGATACTGAAACAATTGTGAAACAAACGGATAACTAACAGACCAAACAATAAAAACAGTTATTGCCATGGAATCAAAACTTATGAAAAGCGAACTGCTGTACATCGAAGAACACCTGTCATGCCAAAACTACATGACAACGATTGAAACCGG
>OHJZ01000942.1_pt1 | contig 13165 bp, 9 predicted proteins | sample 1568691 | NCBI WGS metagenome assembly OHJZ01 (sample SAMEA3879593, study PRJEB24766) | human gut metagenome | biome: human-associated habitat; feature: feces | place: USA | collected 1985/1987
CGGAACATCTTCCCCCGGCCGGGGGAAGTCTTTCAAAGGGCGAGCCCTTGGCAAAAACGATAAGTCTCGTCCTTATGGGTCAACTACTAGAAGAATCTAACTTGTAACCAGTATACTTTCTGCCCTTGCCAAAGCCTCCCCCTTCGGGGGAGGTGGCACGGCGAAGCCGTGACGGAGAGGGTTTGCTTGAGAAAGAACCCTCTCCGTTGCCTACGGCGACAGCTCTCCCAAAGAAATACGGCGGGCATCGGATCATAATCGCTCTGCGTGGTTTCTCCGTCGATATGACGAGAAAACACCCCTTGTCTTTGTGCATAATGTGAGTTGCATTTTGCCGGGGGCTATGGTATCTTTGTGGTAAGGTCAGCCGGGATCGATTCAGATTTCTTTGGTGGGAAGGGGGGCAAGGTTGCACACAGGGTGTAAGCTTGCTTTTTTCCTTTTTGTTTCCCACAAGCGCCGTGCCGACCCCATCATTGATGAAGGAAGGTTTATCCCATGGGCTTTTTTGACAAGATCTTCGGCAAGAGTTCTCAGTCTAAGTTTTCTCACCAGAAAAAGACGGTGCTGTGCCCCATCGACGGTAAGGTGATCCCGATGGAGCAGCTGCCGGACGAAACCTTTGCCACTGGCATCCTGGGCCCCGGCTGCGGCGTAGAGCCCACCGGCGACACGGTGTATGCTCCCTTTGACGGCAAGGTGACCCAGGTGGCTACCACCCTGCACGCAGTCGGCCTGGAGAGCAAGGACGGCGTGGAAGTGCTGGTACATGTGGGTATGGATACCGTGGAGATGCAGGGGAAGGGCTTTAAGAGCCTGGTGCAGGAGGGACAGGATGTCCACGCTGGCGACCCGCTGCTGAAGGTGGATCTGGCGGCTATTCGTGCTGCAGGCCACCCCACCTCTACCGCTGTGATCGTGACCAACAGCGATGATCTGCCCGAAATGAAGCAGCTGATGACCGGCGACGCAAAGGCCGGCGACCCGCTGCTGAAGTTTGGCGAGTAAAAATGATACTGCAAAAGCACCCCGGAGGAAGTTTCCTCCGGGGTGCTTTGTTTTTCAACAGAATTTCACAATCCTCCACAAGGCTCGTTTTTCTCTTGGTGAAAATTGCAAAAACGGCTAAAAACACTTTCAAAAAATTGTCACAATTCCGACTTGCAATTTACAAATTGTACGGAGAAGTTTCCACCTGTCGAAGCGTGACGGTGGAAAACCCGGTGGAAAGAGTTGAATTCCACCTAAAAAGTGGGCGTGAAATCTGCACTTTTACACTTTCTCCACAGAGTTTTCAACATGTTGAAAATGAACATCCTCTCTACAACTGGTATACAGCCCGGAATGTTGAAAACTTTCTTCTGCATAACTGCTGCGCTCTCAAACCATACTATCCTCAATGGGCCTGTAAAAACGGACGCTGCGGCGAATCTGGGAGATAAGGGGGATCTTGCCGATTTTTCTCGAACCGGGCGGAATTTTTCCGAACAAACGGGAAAAGCTGTCCAGGAAAAACTGCGCTTTTCTATGGCAAACAGAGCCGGGGTATGGTATACTTTAACCTGGATTATTTTGCAAAAACATCCCCGTTTAGGGAAGGAGAAACATACGATGATGGAAAAGAATACGCCGCGCCGCCCCCGCCGCAGCCCGGAGGAGGCCCCCGCTAAAAATGAGAGCTTGGTCTACGGCAAAAACCCGGTGGCAGAGCTTTTGAAAAGCGGCTCCGGCGTGGATACCGTGCTTCTGGCCGAGGGAATGGCCCCGGCAGTGGCCGCTTATTATACCGCCCTTGCAAAAGAGGCCGGGGCCGCCGTCAAGCGGGTCCACCCCAATAAACTGCGCCTGATGACCGGTACCGAGAGCCACCAGGGTGTGGCGGCTTTTGCCAGCGAGATCGAGTATGTTGCAGTGGAGGATCTGCTGCAGATCGCAAAGGAAAAAGGCGAGCCGCCTTTCCTGGTGCTGTGCGACGGCCTGGAGGACCCCCACAATCTGGGCGCAGTGATGCGCAGCGCACTGCTGTGCGGCGCCCACGGCATCGTGATCCCGCGGCGGGGCGGTGCGCAAGTGACCCCGACGGTGCTCAAGTCCAGTGCAGGCGCTGCTGAGCGGCTGCCGGTGGCCCGTGTGGCCAATATTGGCGAGACCATCCGCCGCTTGAAAGAGCAGGGGGTCTTTGTCTACTGTGCAGATATGGACGGCGTGTCCCTGCATAAATCGGACCTTACCGGCCCGATTGCGCTGGTGATGGGCAGCGAGGGCAGCGGTGTGTCCCAGCTGGTCAAAAAGCTGTGCGATGGTGTTGTGCGGCTGGATATGGCTGCAGAGGGCACCGGCGTGGACAGCTTCAATGTTTCGGTGGCAGCGGGTATCATCCTGTATGAGATCCGCACCCAGCGGGCAGCAAAGCTGTAAGCTACATAGGAATACGGCAGTAAGCGGGGAGGATGCCCCCCCTGCTTATGACAGGGAGGGACAAGGATGCCGAAAGAAAACCAGCGCCTGACTGGGCGGCACGAGTATACCGCTGAGGAGATCGCGGCGCAGGACGAGAAGTTCAGAACCTTTTTTACCACCACCGTAGCCCAGGTGCCGGAGGAGATGACCCGCCGGGACAGCGAGCTGGATCAGCAGCCCAAGGGACTGCTGGCCCGACTGTTCCATCGGGAAAGACCTGCTGCCCCGGATACAGACTCCTGTGAGGACAATACCGGTGAGCTGCTGCTGGGGTGTGAGCCAGAGGAGCAGGAAGCGGATCTGGAACTGGTGATCCAGCCCGAGGCGCAGCCGGAGATCAAGATGCCCCGGCAGTCCGCCCCTATCAAAAAAAAGGATGTGGCACCGGCGGTGCGGGCGGTGTCCGTGCCAAAACTTGACCCGGAACCTGATCCGGAGCCGGTCCCCATGCCGGAACCCGACCCGGAGCCGGCTCCTATGCCGGAACCTGACCCGGAACCGGCACCCATGCCCGAATCGGACTCGGTATCCCGTCCCAGGCGGTACACTGGCAGCTCCAGAGGGGCAGTGGCTAGTCCTCGGCCTGCGGCGCAGCGGGTGCCCCCCCAGGAGGAGCAGACTACCCAGAAACTGGACGAGCTGCGTGCGCTGCTGGAGCAGATGAATGGCTCTGCGGCTGCACCTGTAAAGGAAAAACAGCCGGAAACAGAGTCTGCACGCCCGACCCTGGTGTTTGCACAGGAGCACCAGCCAGAGGCGCAGCCCACCCGCACCGCTTTCCCGGAGAAAAAAACGGAGCCATCTGCCTCGGCAAAGCCCCCCCTGCGTTTGTTTGGGGAGCAGGAGCCGCCCCGGGACAAGGACGATACCATGAGCCTGCCGCTGCTGGAGCTGGAAGAGGAGCCTGCGGCTCCCGCCGCCGCAAAAGCGCGGCAGACCCCGCCGCCTGCAGAGCATGAGGCGCCCGCTTCCTCCGTTTGGAAGGAGAAGCTGGCGGGCTATGCAGCCTCCAAGCAGGCGGAACCGGAGTTCCCGGATGCACAGACCCCGGAGGAAATGGGGGAAAAACTGCGGCAGATGGGGGCTTCCCTTACATTGCGCTGTGTGCTCAGCGGGCTGCTGGCGCTGGTGCTGATACAGCTCAGTCTGACGGCCGGGGGCCTGCTGCCCCCGGTGGCCGGGCTGGACCCCATAGCGGCCCCGGCGGCCTTTTACGGGGTCAACCTGCTGGCTCTGGCGGCAGCCATGGGCGTGGCGTATACCGTTCTGCGGGACGGTCTGGCGGGCCTGCGGGGCACTCCCAGCGCCGAGACGATGCCGGCCCTGGCTGCGGTAGCGGCGCTGGTGCAGGCGGCAGTAGCGCTGCTGAACGCCAAAAGCTATGCGTCCAGCGGCATGACCCTGCTGTCCGGTGTGGCAGCCTTGGGGCTCTGCCTGGCTCTGGTGGGCGGACGTGTGATGCTGTCCGCAGTGGAAGCTGGCCACCGGCTGGCCTCCAGCGGAGAGGACTACCAAGGCGCTGTGCGCATCAAGGATAAGGACCTGGTGCGCAGCCTGGCGCAGGCGATGGAAGAAAAAGATCCCTGGGTGCTGTTCAGCCGCCCGGTGGAGTGGAGCGCTGGCTTTGTGGACCAGCATTTTGGAACGCGTGCCAGTGAGCGCCGGACCCGCAAGACCTCCTACATCTTGCTGGGCACAGCGGTGCTCAGTGGACTGGTGTTTTTGCTGTTTGGTGCAGGCATCAACGGGGCAGCCGCAGCGGCTGCATCGGTGCTGTGTATGGGTGCGCCGCTGTCCTCTACTTTGGTGGCGGCGGTGGCGGCGCTGCGCTTGCAGCGCACAGCCGCAGCAGCAGGGGCGGTGGTGCCCGGCTGGGCCGCTACAGAGGAACTGGGCGGCATCGACACCGTGCAGCTGGATGCCGACGACCTGTTTGGTCCGGACAGCGTGAACCTGGAGGATATCCGTATCTTTAAGGGCGGCCGGATCGACCGGGATATCCTGTATACGGCCAGTGTGCTGAACCAAAGCTGCAACACGCTGCGGGGTTTGTTCCGCCAGATCATTGAGGACCGCACCGATATTTTGTTCCCGGTCAAGGACCTGGAGACCCACCGGGGTCTGGGCTTTGCCGCTTGGTGCGACAACAACCGTATCCTGCTGGGCAACCGCGCCTATCTGGAACAGGAGGGGGTCCCCCTGCCGGAGCCGGAGTATGAGGCCAAGCACTCCCAGAATGGAGCGCTGCAGATCCTGTACCTGGCGGTGTCCGGCAACCTGCACGCCATGTTTGTGCTGCGCTATGTGGGCGGGCGCAATACCGCCCGGGCCCTGGCCGTGCTTCAGCGGGAGAATATCCGCCTGATGGTCGCTTGCCAGGACCCCAGCCTGACCGCCCGCCATATTGCGGAGGCATACCGCCTGCCGCAGGGGATGGTGATGGTGCTGGCACAGGAGCAGTGGGACGCATTGGCATCTGCTCCCGCCTGCACCAGTGCGGATTGCTGCATGATGCACCGCAAGGGTCTGGCCAGCCTGACCGGCGGCCTGGCGGCGGCAGAGACTGCGCAGTCCGCAGAGACCAGCGCTACGACCGTGCAGCTGGCATCGGTGTGGCTGTCGGTGGCCATTGCACTGCTGCTGACTACGGCGGGCAGCATCGGCGGGCTGTCGGTGGCAGCGGTGCTCATGTACCAGGCCGCATGGAGCGCATTGAGCATTGCCGTTTGTGCATTCAAGAGCGGACGGTGACCTTGGGGCGGGTGCTCGCCGCCTTGAACAAAAAAATTCTCAGCTGGCCTGTGCATCTGCACGGGCCAGTTTTTGTGTGGGACGCAAACAGAACGCCCCCTGCCGGGACCCGAGGTCTTGGCAGGGGGCATATTTTTGCAAAAGGGGGGGCAGGTCAAGCCTGCGCATCCATCTGCGCCAGAGTGGGGTAGCTGCTCAGTGCGCCGTACTGCTGCACACTGGCGCCGCAGTATCGGTTGGAGAAAGCCAGGTACTGTTCCAGCTGCGTTTTGCGCAGCTTGGGCAGTGCGGCGGCATCCACGCCGTCCCGGGCCATCTGCCAGAGGAAGGAGCCGATAAAAGCATCACCGGCGCCGGTGGTATCCACCGCTTTGACGGGGGTGCAGGGCGCAAAAGCCTGGGCGCTGCGGGTAAAGGCATAAGCGCCGTTGCTGCCGCAGGTGTATACTACAAGTTGAACATTGCCAACAAATAACCGGGGCAGAGCCTGCTGGATGTCCTGGCATCCGGTCAGGAACGCCAGCTCCTCGTCCGAGATCTTTACCATGTGGCTGCGGGGCAAAAATTGCAGCACAGTCTGGCGCAGCTGCTCCGGGTCCGGCCAGAGGGGGAAACGGAGGTTGGGGTCAAAGCTGAGGATGGCCCCGGCCTCCCGGGCGGCAGCAATGGCCGCCAGATGGGCGTACCGCATGGGACTATCCACCAGGGAGACGCTGCAGAAATGCAGGGCAAAGGCCTCCCGGAACCACTCCCGCCGGATCTGATCCGGCCGGTACAAAAGGTCTGCGGAGGGTTTGCGGTAAAAGCTGAAGGTGCGGTTTCCGTCCTCCTCCAGGCTGACAAAGGCCAGGGCGGTGTTGGCCTGGTCCGTAAAGGAGATGTGGCTCACGTCCACGCCGTGACCGGCCAGCTCCTGAACGATCTTGTGGCCAAAGGGGTCCTGCCCCAGCTGGGTCAAAAGTGCGCTCTGACCGCCCAAACGGGCAAATGCGCCGCAGACATTGGCAGGTGCTCCCCCTACCCGGGGGCTGAAAGAGGGGACCTCCCCAAAGGCACAGCCTGCCCGGGAGGGAATCATGTCGATCAATGCTTCACCAATGGAAAAAAGGGTCGTACCGGGCATTTTTCTCTGCTCCTTGTATAAATAGTGTGGGTTATTCTAATTCGTATACGGATGCGGCGGCTCCGTCCAGCCGGATAGCCAGCGGCCCTGCGCCGGGGTAATACCGGGTGGAGAACACCGCTTCGCCCTGGTTGAGAAAGACCTCCAGCGAGGAGGCATCCCCCCACACATCCAGGCTGCGGCAGGCATCGTCCAGCAGGACTTCCCGCTGGGTGCGTCCGCCGGAGAGCACCGGGTCGGTAAAGCGCAGCATGCAGCGGCGGTCCGGCTGGGTATAGTGCAGCTCGGCCCCCTGGGCGATGTGCAGGACAAAGCTGCCGCTGACCGGGGCCTGCAAAGCAAAGCGGGCGCTGGACAGCAGATGCGCTTGGCCGGGAGAAAGGACGGTGTTTTTTTGCCGCAGCGCCAAAAGCTCCGGGGCGGGCTGCTGTAGCAAACGGCCGTCGGCTCTCCGGGTCAGCACCCGGGGCAGGGTCATGCAGTGCTGCCAGCCGCAGTCCACGGTGGCTTGGTTGCCATAGGGGGCATCCGGCATCCCCATCCATCCCAGCAGGATACGGCGGCTGTGCGGCTCGTCTGCAAAGGTCTGGGGGGCGTAAAAGTCAAACCCGCTGTCCAAAGGGTAAAACTGTCCTAAGGTGCAGTCCTTGGTGCGCCAATCGCCTTCCAGGGCGAAATAGCCGCAGCCATAGACGTTCTGGCAGGGGATGCCCTGGGGGCTGACCAGCAGATACCACCGGCCGTCCAGACAGAACAGATCCGGACACTCCCACATATAACCAAAAGGCTCCGGGGTGGTCAGGGTGTTGATGTGGTTCCAGTGGAGCTTGTCGGCGCTTTGCAGCACCAGCACCTCGCCCCGGTCGGTCAGGGTGCGGGCCCCCAGGACCATATAATACTGCCCCTGCCAGGCAAATACTTTGGGGTCCCGCACGTGGCAGCTCAGCCCAGAGGGATAATCCCGATTATACATAAGACATTGCTTGCTGTCCAGGGTCACCCCATCCCGGCTGACGGCAAGGCACAGGTTGTGGCCCCGCCCGGCGGTGATATAGTCGTAGGGGCCGGGGTGCTTTACATTGCCGGTGTAGTACAGATACAGGGCTCCGTTTTCCACCAGGGCGGAGCCGGAGTAGGCGCCGTGGCAGTCAAAGGGCTGGTCCGGATACAGCATGACCGGCAGCGGCTCCCAGTGGATCAGGTCGGTGCTGCGGACATGACCCCAATGCTTGACCCCGCCGGAAGCATCGAAGGGACTGTACTGATAAAAGACGTGGTAAGCGCCATCGTAACAGCACAGGCCGTTGGGGTCGTTCAGCCAGCCTACCGGGGGCTGGATGTGGTAGTGCTGCCGGTGGCAGTCGGCGGCGACGGTGTCAGCGCCCAGCTTTTCCGCCAGGGGGACCAAGCGTTTCAGGTCTCGTTGCAGCGCATTCATGTCAGTGTACGTCCTCCGGTTTCCAGATGACCCAGGTCACGGCGAAGGAGACGCCGAAAGAAAGGACCATCATCAAGATGTATTGCAGGGGCATATGCAGGTGCAGCAGCACGCCAAAGATGCCGGTGACACCGGTGCCGGTAGCGCCCAGGCCCACGACGCTGGCGTACAGCGCACCGCAGGCGCCGCCTGCAAGACCGCCGATAAAGGGCTTGAAGTACCGCAGGTTCACGCCGAAAATGGCAGGCTCCGTAATGCCCATGCAGGAAGACAGCGCAGAGGGCAGCGCCATGGAGCGCAGCTTTGCGTCCTTGGTCTTTAAGGCCACCGCCAGAGCGGCGCCGCCCTGTGCGACATTGGCGGCACTGGCCAGGGGCAGCCAGTAGGTGCAGCCATAGCGGGACAGCTGCCCCAGGTCGATCAGCGTGTACATATGGTGGATGCCAGCCACCACGGTGATGGCATACAGGCCGCCCATGACAAAACTGCCCAGGCCAAAGGGCAGGGTGATCAGCCATTGCACGCCGGTGATGATGCTGTTTTCCAACCCGGTGAACACTGGCCCGATGACCGAGAGAGTCAGATAGCCGGTGACGAACACCGACACCAGCGGCGTGACGAACAGGTCGATCATGGCGGGTACGATCTTATGCAGCCGCTTTTCGATCTGGCACATGACCCATACGGCGATGATCACCGGGATCACATGCCCCTGGTAGCCCACCAGCGGCACCTCGTACAGACCGCCGAACACCGGCTGCATCACCTCCACGCCGGAGGAGACGGTCCAGGCGTTTTGCAGGTCGGGGTGGATCATGATCATGCCGATGACCGCCCCCAGGAAAGGGTTGCCCCCAAACACCTTGGCGGCCGAAAAAGCGATCAGAATCGGCAAAAACACATAGGCTGTGTTGGAAAACAGCTTTGCAAATACAAACAGCGAGCCGGAGGTGTCCAGCTGTACAAAGCCGTTGGCTGCCATGAAGTTCAGCGCTTCCATCAGGCCCATCAAAAAGCCGGAAGCCACAATGGCGGGGATGATGGGGACAAAGATGTCTCCCAGCGTCTTGATGCCCCGCCGGTACCAGGGGGAGCGGGCGGCAGCCGCCTGCTTGACTGCCTCTTTGCTGGCTTGCTCCATGCCGGTCAGCTGGATAAACGCATCATAAACTTTGTTTACGATGCCGGTGCCAAAGATGATCTGCAGCTGGCCCTGGGCTTCAAAGACGCCCTTGACCCCTTCTGCATTTTCCAGCGCCTTTTTGTCCGTCTTGGTGTTGTCTGCGATCACAAGACGCAGCCGGGTGGCGCAGTGGGCTGCGGAGAGGATGTTTGCAGGGCCGCCTACACGATCCAGCACCTGCTGTGCGATTTTAGGGTAGTCCATATTCCGCTTCTCCTTTACAATAGATCCAGAGGTTCTTCTTCATTTGCCTTGCTTTTTTGAAATCGATTTCATCTGCCCTCATTATACGGCAGCACCCTCAAAAATTCCATTCGCAGGGGGGACAAAATTTGGGTATCAGGGGTTATTGATTTCACAAGGTTTCAGGTCTCCGTGCGGGAAAAAGGGGAGTACAGCGCCTCCGGGTCGTGGTCTCCGGTGGAGGCCCGGGGACGCAGGGTATAGCCCAGCATCTGGCTGCAGGGCACAGCATGGGGGTCGTTCAGCTGCTCCATCAAAAGTCTGGCAGCCTGCTGCCCGGCGGTGTGATAGTGCAGGTGGGCGCTGGTCAGGGGCACAAAAGCGGTCTGCCCGGCGGTGCTGTCCCCTACAGAAGCCAGCATCACATCCTCCGGGATGCGCACGCCCTTGCTGCGGCAGTACTGCATAGCCCCCAGGGCAATGGCATCGGTGGCGCAGAACAGACAGTCCAGCTTGGGGGTAAGGGCAAACAGCTTTTCTGCCTGCCGAAAGCCGGAATCCATGCTGAAATGGGCGGTGGACATGCGCTCTGGGTGCACAGGGAGCCCCGCCTGCTGCAAAGCGGCCTCAAAGCCCATTCGCCGGGCGCGTCCGGCCGCTTTGTCCATCTGCGTAACGCCAAGATAACCGGGCAGGCGGCGGCCCTTATCCAGCATCCGGGCAGTAGCGGCTTTGGCGGCGCCGAAGTCGTCGTGGCAGACACAGCAGCAGCCGGGATATTGCTGGCCCAGCACCACGATGGGCAGAGGCATATTTTCCAGCAGAGCTTTGTGCTGGGGGGTAAACACGGTGGCGATCAGGATCAGGCCGTCCACGGTGTTATGGCTCAGCATCTCCATGGCCTGCACTTCCCGGGCAGCGTCGTTGGCAGTGTTCACCAGCAGCAGCCGGTAGCCCCATTCCTCCAACACGCTGCCAATGCCCTCTACCATGCGGGGACAGCTGTCGCTGGACAACTTGGGCAGGACGACCCCGATCTGCCGGGTACGTTTGGCCCGCAGCATCTGTGCCTGCAAGCTGGGGCGGTAACCGGTGGCTTTTTGTGCGGCAGCGATCTGGGCGCGCTTTTCCTCGCTCAGATAGCCGCCGTTGAAATAACGGCTCACGGCCGCCTTGGATACCCCGGCGATCCGGGCAAACTCGGTAATATTCACAGCTGGGCCTCCTTTTCCTATGCGGACGCTCCGTTTTTTCAGGAAAAAAGCGGGGCGTTTTGTTCTTGACACGTCCTTTTTTTCGTGTTAAAATAGCGCTTACTGTGTAAAAAAGGGAGGATCGGGAATGAAGCTCACCCATCAGTTTTTCCACTATGTGTTTCTGAATATTTTCGGCCTTTTGGGTACATCCTGCTACATCCTGGCCGACACCTTTTTTATCTCCAGAGCGGCCGGTTCGGACGGCATCACACTGCTCAACCTGTGCCTGCCGCTGTACAACCTGATCTTTGCAGTGGGGTCGATGCTGGGTCTTGGCTCGGCCACCCGGTTTGCGATCCTGCGTGCACAGGGGGATGAGCGTGCCCACCGCTACTTCTCCAATGCGTTGCTGTGGGCGTGGATGTTCAGCATCCCCTTTATGCTGGCCGGAGCCTTCTGCCCGGATGTGCTGCTGCGATGGATGGGCGGCGATGCGCAGATCGTGGCACTGGGCGTGAGCTATGCCCGGATCTTTTTGCTGTTCACCCCATTTTTTATGTGCAATTACATTACGTCCTCGTTCGTGCGCAACGATGGGGACCCTTCGCTGGCGATGGCGGCTACCCTCAGCGGCAGCTTGTTCAATGTGGTGTTTGACTACCTGTTCATCTTCCCCATGGGGATGGGGCTGGCCGGTGCTGCATTGGCTACGGCGGTATCCCCCATCGTCAGTATGCTGGTGTGCAGCCTGCACTTTTTGAAAAAGTCCAACCACATCCAGCTGCGGTTCCAGCGCCCCTCGGTCCAGCTGCTGGGGCAGAGCTGCCCGCTGGGCGTGTCCGGCTTTGTGGGGGAGATGTCCTCCGGCGTGACCACCACCGTGTTCAACTTTTTGCTGCTTCGGCTGGCGGGCAACGTGGGTGTGGCGGCCTATGGTGTGGTGGCCAACTATGCGCTGGTGGCTACGGCGGTCTTTAACGGCGTAGCGCAGGGCGTGCAGCCGTTGGCCAGCGCCTGCTACGGCCAGGGCCGCAGCAAGGATGCCCGCAGGCTGCTGGGTCTGGGCACTGCCACAGCGCTGGGCCTGGCGGCGCTGCTGTATGCCGGTGTGTTCGGCTTTACAGATACACTGGTGGCACTGTTCAACCAGGACGGCAATATGCAGATGGCCCAGTATGCCTTGCAGGGGATGCGGGTGTATTTTATCGGGTATCTGTTTGCGGGGGTCAACATCGTGGCCACCGGGTACTTGGGCGCCATCAACCGTCCGGCAGAGGCAACGGCGGCCTCGCTGTGCCGGGGCGTGGTGGCCATCGTGGGCTGCTCGCTGCTGCTGGGCAATCTGTTTGGCATGAACGGCGTGTGGGCGGCTTTTCCGGCGGCAGAGGCGCTGACGGCGGTGCTGACGGCCTGTCTGCTGCGGCGGGTGGTCCGGCGTACAGAGGAATAAGAGACGAGCTTGGGAAACGGCTGGCGCACTGCGCCGGCCGTTTTTATACGTACAGCTCCTGTTCCCGCAGGCTCTCCTCCGGGGAAAGCCCCGGTGCGGCGGCACGACCCACCAAGGCCCGCCATTGGGCGGGGGACTGGCCGGTCTCTTTTTTGAACACCCGGCACAGATAGTTTGCGCCGGAAAATCCGCATAGGCTGGCCACCACCTCCAGCGTGTATTCCCGATGCTGCAAAAGCCGCATGGCCGCTTCGATGCGCACCCAGGTCAGATAGCGCCCGGGAGAGACCCCCACTGCGTGGGTAAAAGCCCGCACCAGATGGCTTTTGCTTACGCCCAGCCGCTCACTTAGCTCCTCCACCCCGTACAGACCGGCGTAATTCTGCCGGATATCCTCCATGGCGGCCGCTACGAGGGGCGGCAGGGCCGGGGCGGCGGCATCGGCTTCTGCCAGCTCACACAGCAGGGCAAAGGCGATCTGGCTGTGAACACGGCTGCGCCCGGCCTGTTCAAAGGCCAGCTGCTCCATCAGCTCGGCGGCAGCGGGGCAGGTCTCGCCCTTGGCCAAAAAGGGCGGGCTGTTCAGCCCCGCCAGAAACTGTGCCGGAGCCTGGCCGGTGAGCAGGGCACAGAGCAGGTGGCTGCCCCCTTGGGGCGACAGCTCCAGCGGGCTGCGGCTCAGGATGAGCTGTCCGGCCAGGGCTGTCTGGGGCGGCAGCGCCCCTGGGTCTGCCAGGGCGACGGTGCATTGGCCGCTGGATACCAGGCATACCCACAGCCCGTCTCCTTCCAGGCAAAGGGGCGCAGACAGCTGAAGATCCCGCAGGGCAGCCAGGGCGATGGTGGTACGCCAATCGTAAATCAATATCTGACACCTCTAATCAATAAAATGCTATTTCATAACACAAAATTATCTGCTATTATAATAACAACGAAGCGGCGCACCGTCAAGTAAACGCCGCAGACCACCGTGAATTATAATGGAGGCAAATGACCTATGGCTTCGATTAGCTGCCAGCATATCTACAAGATCTACCCGGGCGCAACCGCTCCGTCCGTTACCGACTTCAACCTGGAGATCCAGGATAAGGAGTTCATCATCTTTGTCGGCCCCTCTGGCTGCGGCAAGTCCACCACCCTGCGTATGATCGCCGGCCTGGAGGAGATCTCCAAGGGCGAGATGTACATCGGCGGCCGTCTGATCAACGACGTCCCCCCGAAGGACCGTGATATCGCCATGGTGTTCCAGAGCTACGCTCTGTACCCCCATATGACCGTTTACAAGAACATCGCTTTCGGCCTGGAGCTGCGCAAGACCCCGAAGGACGAGATCGACAAGCGCGTGCACGAGGCTGCTAAGATCCTGGAGATCGAGCACCTG
>OHJZ01000949.1_pt1 | contig 13085 bp, 9 predicted proteins | sample 1568691 | NCBI WGS metagenome assembly OHJZ01 (sample SAMEA3879593, study PRJEB24766) | human gut metagenome | biome: human-associated habitat; feature: feces | place: USA | collected 1985/1987
GCAACGGAACCGGCTGACGGAAAAACGGGGGCTTCGGTGCCCGGGAACCTTTGAATCCTCGAACCCTCGAATCCGGGCACAATATGCAGGTGGTCATAGTTGCTTCTTGTCAGGGAGCGGACTCGATGCGGGGCTTCTTGTATCCTGTCCCCGCATTGCTGCTGCAGGAAAAACAAACTACGCTTAGCGGGGCGGCAACTGCGTCCGCAAAAAAAATCGGGAAGATCCGAAGACCTTCCCGAAAGGGCGACACGGCCGATCCGGGTACGAGGCGCGTTGTACCTGCGGATGCTGCCTTTTGCCCTTTGTTGTTCGAGGCGTTTTAATTCGGGATATTGTCAACCGCAGGGCTCTCCTTTTGCCACCTTTTCAATTTGCATTTCCCCTTGTGTCCAACCAGTCTTACCGGATTGGACGACTATATCGAATTATAAGCCCCGGTATTCCGCTAACTCCCCTGGCGGATACTTTGGTATAAGCATGCTTTGGATGTATATGATATGAAAATTATTCATGCATTTGGTTATTCATGCCAGTCGGTATAAAGTCCGCACCGTTTGCAGTGAAGCCGGTAAGTCCGGCGGTTTACCGCGCGGCCGCGAAGGGTCGCGTGGCGGCAACCCGGGCAGCGTAAGGTGTAGAGCAGACGTTCGTAGTGCCGGAAAAGAAAAAAGTTTATGCAGCTCAGAGCGATTGCCGCAAATCCGGTACCCGAATTTTCACCCGTGATTACCGGCAGCAGGCAACTTGCCAGGGTCAGGAAAAGAACGGTCAGCCCGAGCGTATGGATCGTTTGGTTGCGCAGGTGCCTCAGACGCCAGAGCGGCAGCGTGATGCACATGCCCGTTACGGCAGGTACGCAACTGATGCCGATCAGCAGGAGATAGTTGTTCATAACAATTATCAGGATGCCTGTCCCTCGGCATATTTAAGTGGGAGTTGTGGGGTGTGGAGATATAAAAAACGTGGGACAAAACTCTGATTTGCTCTCTGAGGCTCTGGAATAACCTGTGCAACCAAATACAGAATGAAGCCCACGTTGGAAACGTGAGCGTCAAACTTCATTCCTCGGTTGCTCTTAAAATTTTCCAGATTTTCAGAAAGCAAGGTACAAAGCTAACGCTTTTTATATGTATTTGCCGGCGCTTTTAGTGCGTGGACGGCATGAACAGTTCTTGTGGAAGGGTTAAAATACGCGCGTTAATTTCTCATAGGCTTTGGAATTTGGGATTGCACATACAAATATACGAAAAACATCCGGGATTAGCGGATGTTTTTCGTAGCTAATATCACTTATATGCCCGGGTATCCCTGTGACGGGCGGGTTTCCCCCCCCCGGGTATTTAAAATCCCCGGGATGGAGGGCTTTGTATTCTTCCAGCGAGAGGGAACGGCGTTCCTGTGACCGGCGCAGTTTGTCGCCTATGACGTGGGCGGCGGCGCGGAGCGTGCGTCTCAGTTCCGTCACGAATCCGCGGGGAGGGAAGAGTGTGCAGACCATTTCACGATCCCATTTCCTGAGGAAGAACTTGCTGTAATATTCGTCCGTGGGATTTATCAGGAAGTCTATGCCGTCTTTCCACTCGTAGCGCACGTGCATCAGTTCCCCTTCGGTGAAGGGAAGCAGTTTGTAGGGGAGCGACTGGTAGGGCAGGTAGTTCAGGAACAGTTCTCCGTAATCGTTGGCATAGTTGCCGGGTACGCGCTGTTTGTCGTAGAGAACCAGTTTGTCGCCGATGTTGAGCACAACCCACCGGTGCGATTTTTTTGGGAAAAGCCATTCTCCGAGCAGGCTCGGGGTTTCGATGTAGCCGGCTTTACCGACCCGCGTTACTTCGCGCAGGAACTGTGCCGGGTCGTCGCTGTGTTCGAGCACCTGGTTGCAGATTACGTAGTCGAATTCCTTGTCTGCAAAAGGCAGGGCTTCGGCCGCTGCATTGACCAGCTGCTGGTGGGGGAATATACGCAGGCCGCCTCTGCGGTGGGTGTCGTCGCCGAGGAACTTCTCCACGAGTACGTCCGCTCGGAACGTAGGACGATTGCCGGGCCCAACTTCGAGTACCCGGTCGTGTCTTTTAATATGCAGGTCTTGTCTGCTCTTAGGTGTGCTTACTTTCATTGGCTGTCATAAATATAGAGATTTATTATCATTTATCACGAAACATCCGCTTTATTTCTTTCCACTCCCCGTCGTTGGGCGCAGGCTCGATGCCCAGCAGCCTGCACAGGATGAGGTACATGTTCTGGTTCTGGAACGAGCCCTGCCGGTAGCCCTTGCGGAACGCGGGCCCCGAGGCGTAGAAGACCATGTGCATGTCGCGATCCCGGTTGTCGAAGCCGTGCGTGCCGCGTTTGCGTACGGGGCGTGCTTCGGCCGCGTAGTCGAGCGTCCATCCGGTCTCGGGGATGACGATGATGTTCGTCAGGCGGGTGGGGTGGGTGCCGTAATGAAAACGCCGGGGCATCTGCTCGCGCCGCCATGCCTTCATGTGCCCCGTCCTGCGGAGTATCCTGAGCGCCGTGTCGGCGTACTCCTCTTTCACCTCCAGCCCGAACGGGGTGCCCGGCACGGTGCGTATGACCTGCGTAGTGTCGAGCAGCGGCATGAGGTTGATGTAGCGCTCCGGCGAAAGCGCGGCCATGCCATGGTCGGCCGTGACGATGAAATTGATACGCTCGAAGACGGGCGAACGCCGGATCTCACGGAAAAAATAACGGAGGACGGAGTCGATGTGTTCGGCCTGGGCGACTGCCTGGGGCGACTCGGGGCCGTAGGTGTGCATCGTGGCGTCGGGTTCCTCGAAATACCACATCACCAGCTCCGGGATCTCGGCTTCGGGGCGCGTCATGGCGTCGATCACCCAGTCGGCGCGTTCGTAGTAGGTCGGTTTCGACGAATAGGGAGTCCAGACGGTCGCCTGGCGTCCGTCGATCGGGACTTCGCTGCCCGGCCACATGAAGATGTTGGCCGTGAGGCCCTGTCTTTCCGCCGTGTTCCAAATCGGTTCGCCGCTCCAGAACCCCGGCAGGCGGACATCCTCCGCGTCGAACACGGAGAGCTTGCGCCCGGCCTTCCGGTCGTAGAAATTGTTGTTCACGACCCCGTGGTGGTCGGGATGCAGTCCCGTGGCCATGGCGTAATGGCTCGGGAAGGTGTTGGAGGGATAGACCGGATATATTTCGGCATAGGTTCCCGCCCGGGCGAGCGAGTCGAGTGTCGGCGTATGGCTGCGGCCGGCGAGATCCCAGCGGAAGGCGTCCATCGAAAGGATTACGACGTATTGTTTGCCGTCGGGTGCGCCGACAGGGGCCTTGCGGGACGCGGCGCAGCCTGTCAGGAGGACGAGCAGCAGGAAAAACGTATATTTTTTCATGTGCGGGCGTTTTTGTTTGAGTAAAGATACAAAAAAAGCGCCCACTATTGCAGTGGGCGCCTCGCGGATGTGAAAAAAATTACTTTTTCATGTAACCTTTCACATAGTGGTGGTGCGGGCCGAAACGCTCGAAGGCGGCACGGTCGAGTTCCTCCTGTGCCGACGGGTCGGCTACGGAGATGATCAGGCGGGCGCGCTCCTGCAGCGTCTTGCCGTAGAGGTCTACAGCCCCGTGCTCGGTAACGAACCAGTGGATGTGGTTGCGCGTCGTGACGACGCCTGCGCCGGGCGACAGTACGGGGGCGATTTTCGAGATGCCCTTGTTGGTCACCGAAGGCATGGCGATGATAGCCTTGCCGCCTTTGGACAGCGATGCGCCGTATACGAAGTCGATCTGGCCGCCGACGCCCGAATAGAACTTCGTGCCCAGCGAGTCGGCGCATACCTGGCCGGTAATGTCGACCTGCAGCGCCGAATTGATGGCCGTCACGCGGTCGTTCTTCGAAATGATATAGGGGTCGTTCGTGTAGCCCACGTCCATCATCAGCACGGCAGGGTTGTCGTCGATGAAGTCGTAGACGCGCTGCGAACCCATCAGGAACGTCGATACCATCTTACCCTTGTCGATGTTCTTGGCTTCGCCGTTGATGACGCCGCTCTCCACGAGCGGGAGTACGCCGTCGGCGAACATTTCGGTGTGGATACCCAGGTTCTTGTGGTTGCCCAGCTGCGCCAGTACGGCGTTCGGGATGGCGCCGATGCCCATCTGGAGCGTCGCACCGTCCTCGATCAGGGCGGCGCAGTGTTTGCCTATGGCTTCTTCGGTGGCGTTCGGCTGCGTGAAGTGCGCCTCCATCAGCGGTTTGTCATCCTGTACGAAGATGTCGATCTTCGACGAGTGGATCATGGCCTGCCCGAATGCGCGGGGGACATATTTATTTACGACGGCGATCACGTGCTCGGCGGTCTCCACGGCGGCCAGCGTTGCGTCGACCGACGTGCCGAGCGATACGAAGCCGTGCTTGTCGGGCGTCGACACCTGGATCATCGCCACATTGCAGGGTACTGCGCCGCAGCGGTAGAGGCGCTGCGTCTCGCTCAGGAAAATCGGAATATAGTCGGCATAGCCGCTTTGGGTGACTTTGCGGACGTTGCCGCCCACGAAGAACGAATCGAGCTGGAATACGCCTTCGAATTTCTCGTCGGCATAGGGTGCCGGCCCTTCGGTGTGCAGGTGGTGGATGTGAACATCCTTCAGTTCGCCGGCCTCGCCGCGTGCGCACATGGCGTTGATCAGGCACTGGGGTGCCGAAGCCACGGAGCTCAGGTGGATGTGGTCGCCCGATTTGATAACCTTGACGGCCTCTTCGGCGGTCGTAAATTTGATCTGGGTAGTCATTTTTACTTTAAGTTTGTATTTTGGTTTTGGTTTGCGGTTTCTTTCGCCGATTTTTCACGGACAAAGTTCCTGATGGCCTTGTCCGTGTAAGTCCAGAAAATCGGTATGTTGCGCATCGTGATGATGTTCAGCGTATTCAGAGCAAGGCCCATGCTGATGTCCACGCGGTCGAGGGCATCGACGCCCGGGGCGATGTTGTAGAACATGACGACGACATGTTCGGGTTGTCCCCCGCGCATCGTGTAGACCCGTCCGTAGTGGTCGGACGAAGGGTAGGCCACGCCTTTGGCAAAGGCGGACGTGCCGTTGCGCTCGCCGCCCATATAGAGGCGGAAGCCGCCGTACAGGGGCGTGATGTCGAAATGCAGCATCACGGTGCCCGTGATGTTGTCCCCGGCGCAGATGACGTTCGAAATGCGGAAGTCGTTTACGAACGAGGGGGTGCTGATCTCCGAGGGCTGGTGCCCGCGGGCGAATTTCTCGACGGCTTCATTGCGCAGGGATTCGAAATGCCGCGCTTCCCGGCGGAGTTTTTTCTTCTGGGCCTTTTGCAGCGCCTTCTGTTCCTTTGCGGTGCTACCCTCCCCGGGTTGCATGGCCGATGCCGCTCCGCACAGCGTGCAGAGCGACAACAGCAAAACGGTCAGACGTTTCAGCATGGCGTTGCTATTTGCGTTTCACCTCGACCTGTTCGTATCCCTCGACGATGTCGCCGACACGGATATCGTTGAACGATTCGATGTTCAGGCCGCAGTCCTGGCCGGCCGTAACCTCCTTGACGTCGTCCTTGAAGCGCTTGAGCGAACCCAGCTTGCCGGTGTAGATCACGATGCCGTCGCGGATGACGCGGATCGGGGTGTTGCGCTGGAGCTTGCCTTCGCGGACGATACAGCCGGCCACGGTGCCGACCTTCGATATCTTGAAGATCTCCAGTACCTCGACCGAAGCGACGATCTCCTCCTTCATCACGGGTTCGAGCATGCCCTCGATGGCATCCTTGATGTCGTTGATCGCGTCGTAGATGATCGAGTAGAGGCGGATTTCGATCTCCTCCTTCTCGGCCAGCTTGCGCGCCGAGGCCGACGGGCGTACCTGGAAGCCGACGATGATGGCGTTCGAAGCGGCGGCCAGCAGCACGTCCGACTCCGAGATCTGTCCCACGGCGGCGTGGATGACGTTGACCTGCACGGTCTCCTTCGAGAGCTTGATGAGCGAGCCCGACATGGCCTCGATCGAGCCGTCCACGTCGCCCTTGACGATGATGTTGAGCTCCTTGAACGATCCGATGGCGATACGGCGGCCGATTTCGTCGAGCGTCACGTGCTTCTGGGTCATGATGCCCTGCATGCGCTGCAACTGCTCGCGTTTGTTGGCGATTTCGCGTGCCGAGCGGTCGTCCTCCATCACGTTGAACGTATCGCCGGCCTGCGGTGCGCCGTTCAGTCCCAGCACCTGTACTGGCGTCGAGGGGCCGGCGGAATCGACCTTCTTGCCGTTCTCGTTGAACATGGCCTTCACGCGGCCCGTGTAGGTGCCCGACAGGATCACGTCGCCCACGTGGAGCGTACCGCTCTGCACGAGGATCGTCGAGACGTACCCGCGGCCCTTGTCGAGCGTCGATTCGATGACCGTGCCCTGCGCCTTCTTGTTGGGGTTGGCCTTCAGGTCGAGCATCTCGGCTTCGAGCAGCACCTTTTCGAGCAGTTTGTCGAGGTTAAGGCCCTTCTTGGCCGAAACCTCCTGATCCTGGTATTTACCGCCCCACGACTCCACGAGGTAGTTCATCTGCGAGAGCTGCTCCTTGATGTGGTCGGGGTTGGCGTTGGGCTTGTCGATCTTGTTGATGGCGAAGACCATCGGCACGCCTGCGGCCTGCGCATGGTTGATGGCCTCGATCGTCTGCGGCATGACGCTGTCGTCGGCCGCCACGATGATGATCGCAACGTCCGTTACGGCGGCACCGCGGGCACGCATGGCCGTGAAGGCTTCGTGGCCCGGCGTATCGAGGAACGTGATCTTCTGGCCGTTGAGCTCGACGCTGTACGCACCGATATGCTGCGTGATACCTCCGGCCTCGCCTTCGATGACGTTGGTTTTGCGGATGTTGTCCAGCAGGGAGGTCTTACCGTGGTCGACGTGTCCCATGACCGTGACGATCGGGGGGCGCGGCACGAGGTCTTCCTCCTTGTCTTCGCCCTCGTCGTTGATGGCCTCCTGAATCTCGACCGAAACGAATTCGACCTTGTAGCCGAACTCCTCGGCGACCACGACGAGCGCTTCGGCGTCGAGGCGCTGGTTGATGGACACCATCAGTCCCAGGTTCATGCAGGCCGTGATGACCTGCGTGGGCGACACGTTCATCATCGTCGCCAGCTCGCTCACGGTCACGAACTCCGTGACTTTGAGGGTCGAGCGTTCCTGTTCCTCGCGTTCGAACTCTTCGTTCATACGCTCGGCCACGGCGTCGCGTTTATCCTTGCGGTATTTGGAACTCTTGCTTTTGGCACCCTTAGCTGTCAGGCGTGCCAGGGTGTCCTTTACCTGCTTCGAAACCTCCTCGTCGCTCACTTCGGGGCGTACGATCGGCTTGGGTGCGGCCTTGCCTTTGTTCTTGTTGCGGCGGCCTTCGCCCGGTTTGGGCTGGTTCTGACCCTGGGCGCCGGGACGGTTTTGTCCGCCCTGCCCGGGGCGGTTCTGGCCTCCCTGGCCCCCTTGTCCGCCCTGCTTGTTGCCGCCGCCCTGCGCATTGCCCTTCGGGGCTTTGCTGACGTCGACCTTTTCCTTTTGCAGGCGCTTGCGCTTGTGCTTGCCGCCGGCCACGAATCCCGACACGTCCATCGTGCCGAGTACCTGCGGCCCGGTAAGGGTCACGGTCTCCGGACGGAAGATGTTGTCTTTGGGAGCGGCCGGTTCCGGCGCGGGGGCCGGGGCTTCTGCGGGCTTGGCGTCCGGTTGCCCGGGAGCCTGCGCTGCGGGTGCCGGCGTGGCCGGTGCGGCGGGCGCAGCCTGGGCAGCCTGAGCAGCAGGCGCCGCATGCACCGGCGTTGCGGGTGCGGCGGGGCTTGCCGGTGTGGCAGGGGCTGCCTGTGACGGCCGGGCTTCCGGGGTTGCAGGCATGGCCGGTGCGGGTTGTGCGGCAGCCTTGGGCGCCTGGGCAGGTGCCGGTGCTGCGGGGGCCGCAGGATGCTGTGCGGCGGGTTTTTCCGCTTCCGCCTTCGGGGCGGGCGCCGGCGCAGCCTTGGGTTTGGGCGACAGGTCGATCTTGCCGAGGAACTTCGGCTGCTGGATTTCGTCCTTGACGCTGATTACGTTGCTTTTGATGACCACCTCTTTTTCCTCCTCGCGCTCCTGCTTCTTAGCCTCTTCGAGGGTGATGGTCGTCTGCTTCAGGGAGATGCGCTCGCGGATCGACTCGCGTGCATTGCCTGCGGCGCGGTTCGCCCCGAACTCCTTCTCCAGAACGGCATAGGTCTCCGCGTCGACCAGCGTATTGGGCGACCCGTCGCTCTTGATGCCCTTCTTCTGCAGGAAGTCCGTGATGGTATTCAGTCCCACCTTGAACTCCTTTGCAACCTGAATGAGCCTTAATTTTCTTTCGTTACCCATATCTTGTGTTTTCCTTTCTTGCTTATGTTACTCTTCAAATTCGGCCTTCAGGATTTCGACGACCTTCTGTGCCTGTTCCAGCTCCAGGTCGGCACGCGCGGCGATCTCCTCTACGGGCAGCTCCAGCACGCTCTTGGCCGTGTCGCAGCCGACGTTCTTCAGGGCGTCGATGATCCATCCGTCGATCTCGTCGGCGAATTCGGTGAGGGCCACGTCCTCTTCTTCGACCTCGCGGTATACGTCGATGTCATACCCCGTGAGCATCTTCGAGAGGCGGATGTTCAGGCCGCCCTTGCCGATGGCCAGCGACACCTGGTCGGGCTTGAGGTAGACCGAAGCGGTCATCTTCTCCTCGTCGATGGTGATGCTCGAAATCTTGGCGGGGTTCAGCGCGCGCTGGATCATCAGCGACGGGTTGGCCGTGTAGTTCACCACGTCGATGTTCTCGTTGCGCAGCTCCTTGACGATCGAGTAGATGCGCGAACCCTTCATGCCGACGCATGCGCCTACCGGGTCGATGCGCTCGTCGTAGGACTCCACGGCGACTTTTGCGCGTTCGCCCGGGATGCGGACGATCTTCTTGATGGTGATCAGCCCGTCGAAGATCTCGGGAACCTCCTGTTCGAAGAGGCGTTCGAGGAACTGGTTGGCCGTGCGCGAAAGGATGATACGCGGCTGGTTATTGTTCATCTCGACCGACTTGACGATAGCCTTGATGGTGTCCCCCTTGCGGTAGAAGTCGTTGGGAATCTGCTCCGCCTTGGGCAGGATCAGCTCGTTCTCCTCGTCGTCGAGGATCAGCACCTCCTTTTTCCACACCTGGTAAACTTCGCCGGTGACAATCTCGCCGACCTTCTCCGAATATTTCTCGTAGAGGCTGGCCTTCTCCAGGTCGAGGATGCGCGATGCCAGGTTCTGGCGCAGCGACAACACGGCGCGGCGGCCGAACGAGGCGAGTTTGATCTCGTCGGCATATTCGTCGCCGATCTCGTAGGTCGGGTCGATGGCCTTGACCTCCGACACGGCGATCTGCGTATTGGGATTCTCGACGGCGCCGTCCTCGACGACGGTGCGGTTACGCCAGATTTCCAGGTCGCCCTTCTCGGGGTTGATGATGACGTCGAAATTCTCGTCCGTCTCGTACTGTTTCTGCAGTGCGTGGCGGAAAACGTCCTCCAGCACACCGATCATCGTGCTCTTGTCGATGTTCTTCAGCTCTTTGAACTCGGCAAAGTTGCTGATAAGATTGAGATTGTCCATTGTGTCGTTTATCTTGTTTTCAGTTTATGCTTGTTTTTGCCTGCGGTTCCCCGCAGTTTGTCCGGGGTTGTCCGGCGCGAGTGCCTATTTGAAATCCAGCCACTCCCGCGCGGACTTGATTTCGCCGAACCCGTAGCGGCGCGTCACCGTCACCAGTTGCTTGCGTTTCTTGCCTTCGACGGCCTGCTTCTCCTCGTAGGAGAGGGTGATGCCCTGATCGTCGGCCGCGTCGAGTTTCGCCAGCACCTTGATGCCCGAGGTGAGCAGCACCTCGACCGTGTTGCCGACCAGCTTGCGGTACTGGCGCAGGCTTTTGAGCTCCGACCCGATGCCGGCCGAAGCCACCGTCAGCGAGAAATCCTCCTCGTCGCGATCCAATTCCTCCTCGATCGAGCGGCTGAGCCTGACGCAGGCGTCGATGGCCACCGAGGTATCGCTGTCGATGAGCAGCTCGATGTCGTTGCCGGGCGTGCAGGTGCATCCCACGACGAACATGTCCGTCCCCTGCAGGTTGCGCTCCGCCGCCTCGATTATCTTTTTTGTGTCGATCATAGCTGAATACCGGTCGTGAATATGTATAAAATAAGGGGACTCCCCGTCCCCTTACCACTTGCTTTGTCTTTCGACATTGCAAATATAGTGAAAATTTCTAATATACCAATATTTATACGGAAATTTTACTCCTCTTTCGATACGCTTTCGTAGGGCTTGATGATGCCGCGCTTCGATTCGCGGATGAACCTCACCAGCTCGTCGCGCTCCTTGCTTTGGGGTACCTGCTTCTCGACCTCCTCGCAACCCGACATGTAGTTCAGACCGCTCTGGAAGAGGATGCGGCAGGCGTCGTGGATCTCGCCGATGCGCTCGGGGGTGAAGCCGCGGCGCGAGAGTCCGATCTTGTTGATACCCGCGAAGCGCATCGTGTCGTTGCGTACGATGACGAACGGAGGGGCGTCCTGCCCCAGCAGCGCCCCGCCCTGGATCATGGCGTGGTCGCCGATGCGCGTCCACTGGTGTATGGCGGCATGGCCGCCGATCACCACCCAGTCGCCGATCTCGACCTCGCCGGCCAGCGACACGCGGTTGGCGATGACGCAGTTGCTGCCCACCACGTCGTCGTGGGCGATGTGGACGTAGGCCATGAGCAGGTTGTGGTCGCCCACGACCGTCTTGCCGCGCGATGCCGTGCCGCGGCTGATGGTCACATACTCGCGGATGTCGTTGTAGTCGCCGATCTCGGCCGTCGTGACCTCGCCTGCGAATTTCAGATCCTGCGGCAGGCAGGAGACGGAGGCTGCGGTATGTATCCTGCATCCTTTGCCGATGCGCGCCCCGTCGTGGATCACGGCGCCGGGCCCGATCCAGCAGTCGTCGCCGATCACGACGTCGCCGGCGATATAGGCGAACGGTTCCACCGTAACATTGTTCCCGATTTTGGCGTCGGGATGGATGTATGCCAGATTGCTGATCATCGCTTACTTGTTGTTTTTGTTTTTAACGACCTGGGCCATCAGGACGGCTTCGCATGCGAGGGTTTCGCCTACGAAGGCCTTCGCCTCCACGACGGCCACGCCGCGGCGGATAGGCTCCATGAGGTGGATTTCGAACTGGAGCGTGTCGCCGGGGACGACCTTGCGCTTGAATTTCACGCCGTCGATCTTCATGAAATAGGTCGAGTAGTTCTCCGGGTCGGGCACGTCGCCCAGCACCAGGATGCCGCTGCACTGCGCCATCGCTTCGACGATCAGCACGCCCGGCATGACGGGCTCTTCGGGGAAATGCCCCACGAAGAAGGGTTCGTTCATCGTGACGTTCTTGATACCGGCCACGTCCGTCGCGTCGCGGTGGAAGATGCGGTCTACCAGCAGGAACGGCGGGCGGTGGGGCAGCATGCGGCGGATATCGTTGATGTCGTAAACCGGCGGTTTGCGGCAGTCGTATTGGAAGCGGGGTTTCTCTCCTTCGCGGCGGATAGTCTGTTTGACTTGCTTCATGAACTCCGTGTTGGCGAAATGGCCGGGGCGGGTAGCCCATACGCGGCCCTTGATGCGCACGCCCAGCAGCGCGAAGTCGCCCAGCAGGTCGAGCAGCTTGTGGCGCGCCAGTTCGTTGTTGCAGCGCAGTTCGAGGTTATTGAGGTAGCCCGCCTTGATCTCGATGTCGGGCTTGTCGAAGATCTTTTTCAGGTGCTCCAGCTGGTCGGCCGGGACGGGGTTTTCGACCACGACGATGGCGTTGTCCAGGTCGCCGCCCTTGATGAGGTTCATCTTGATGAGCGGCTCCAGTTCGTGCAGGAAGACGAATGTGCGGCAGGGCGAGATTTTCTCGGCATAGTTGTCGCCCGGGTTGAAGGTGGCGTACTGGTTGCCGATGACCTTCGAGTTGTAGTCCACGTGTACCGAGACGGAAAACTCGTCGTCGGGGTAGAGGATGATGGCCACGCCCTTCTCGGGGATCGTGTAGACCATTTTTTCGGTCACGTGGTAGAATTTGCGTTCGGCGTCCTGGTCGACGACGCCCGCTTCGGTGATGGCCTTGGCATAGGCGCAGGCCGAACCGTCCATGATGGGGGTCTCGGGGGCGTCGATGTCGATGACGGCGTTGTCCACGCCCAGCGTCCAGAGCGCCGACATGATGTGTTCGATGGTGCTTACGCGGTGGCCGCCCGATTCGATGGTCGTGCCGCGCGAAGTGTCTACGACGTAGTCGCAGAGTGCGGGGATTATGGGTTGCCCTTCGATGTCGGTGCGGCGGAATACGATCCCCGTGTCGACTTCGGCGGGATTGACGGTCATGGTTACCTTGACGCCCGTATGGAGGCCCTTGCCGGAGAATGAGATCGGGGCCTTCAGCGTTTGTTGTTTTGTTGACATAAGCAGTGTTTCCGATTATTTACGCGCAAAGATAAAAATTTTTTCTTAATAAAAAGTACGTATGCGGTTATTATAAAAAGTAAGGGTTTATAGCGACATCGCCGCGGGCGGGGGTGGATATTTCGGAAAAAAACAGTATTTTTGTGCGGAAAAAACAGGAAACACGCCATGCCGACGCCGGAACCGGAAAAACGAGTCAAACGCCCCCGCCTGCGCCTGCCTTTCGAGAAACGGAAGCAGGATGCCGGTTCGTGGACGTACGACCACCGCATCGGGTTGTGCGTGACGCTCATCGCCTACCTGGTGCTGATGATCGCCTTCGTTTCGTCGAAGATCGTCGTCGGCCGCAAGCCCCATACCCAGGGGATGTATATCGACCTGCAGACGCTGGCCGAGCTGGAACAGGAGCGCGACAGGCTGGAACGGCTGGCGCGCGAACGGCAGGAGAAAGACCCGATCGACTGGCGGAGCATCCAGAACCAGGTTTCGAACGAAAACGCGCTGAACGAAAAGCTCAGGGACGACCGCGGTACCAATGCCGCGGCGCTCAACGATGCCGCAGCTGCGGCCGAG
>OHJZ01000951.1_pt1 | contig 13063 bp, 9 predicted proteins | sample 1568691 | NCBI WGS metagenome assembly OHJZ01 (sample SAMEA3879593, study PRJEB24766) | human gut metagenome | biome: human-associated habitat; feature: feces | place: USA | collected 1985/1987
CCGTCGCCAGGTTATAGGTATTCTGTTCACGCCCGATGCTCGGGGTCGGCTTGACCGCCGCGCGTACCACGATCTCGTTGCCGTTGGTGATTCCGCCGTTGATGCCGCCCGCGTTGTTGGTCGCAGTGGTGCCTTCGACGTCGAGCAGCGGGTCGTTGTTCTGCGAACCGCGCATGCGCGCCCCGGCGAAGCCGCTGCCGAATTCGACCCCCTTGACGGCCGGGACGGCGAACAACAGGTGGGCGATCAGGCTTTCGGCCGAATCGAAGAAGGGTTGTCCCAGTCCCAGCGGGACGCCCTGTACGCGGCATTCGATGATTCCGCCGACCGAATCCCGGTCGGCCGCCGCCGCGCGCAGCACCTCGTCGAAGCGCGCGGGGTCGGTGCATCCGCCGATCTCGGTGATGCGCGTGTCGAAGGCGATGCCCGGCGGGAGCATCTTCTTGGCGACGACGCCCGCGGCGACGAACGCCACGGTCAGGCGTGCCGAGAAATGGCCGCCGCCCCGCGGGTCGTTGAACCCGTTGAAGCGGTGGTAGGCCACCAGGTCGGCGTGCGAAGGCCGGTAGTGGCGGGCTACGGTGGCGTAATCCTGCGAATGGGTGTCGGTGTTGGCGAATTCGATGGTGAGCGGCGCCCCCGTCGTCATGCCGTTGTAAAGCCCCGATACGATCTGCGGGATGTCCGGCTCGCGGCGCGGCGTGGTGCCGCGGGCCCCGCTGCGGCGGCGTGCGAGGTCGGCTTCGAAATCTTCCGCCGAGAGCGGAATACCTGCGGGAACCCCGTCGATCGAGATGCCGATCTGCGGGCCGTGCGACTCGCCCCAGATGGCGAGCCTGAAATTGTGTCCGAAAATATTCATGGCGTTCAGATTCTGATTTTTTCCAGGTCTTCGAAGAATCCGGGGTAGCTCTTGGCTACGCATTCGGCGCCTTCGATGGTCATTTCCCCGTCGCAGAGCAGTCCTGCGACGGCCATCGACATGGCCATGCGGTGGTCGCCGTGGCTCTGCACGCGGGCCTGGCGGATTCTGCCGCCGCGGATGCGCATGATGTCCTCCTGGGAGGTGTCCACCTCGATGCCCGCCTTGGCGTACTCTTCGCGGATGGCGTCCGCACGGTTGCACTCCTTGTGTTCGAGCCGCGAGGTGCCGCGGATGACGCTCTCGCCCTGGGCCGCCGCCGCGAGCGCTGCGAGTGCCGGGAAAAGGTCGGGGCAGTGCGTGGCGTCGAATTCGAAGGCGCGCAGGGGACGGTGCGAGGCCGTCACGGAGTCCTCGTCGTTGATGACCGCGGCCCCGGCCCGCACGAGTGCCGTGCAGATGGCCGTGTCGGCCTGCTTCGAAAGCATGGAGACGTTCTTCACGGTGACTTCGCCCGCGACGGCGCCCGCCACGAGCAGCATGGCCGCGGCGCTCCAGTCCCCCTCGATGCTGAAAAAGGCCGGGCGGTAGCGCTGTCCGCCCTCGATGTAGAACTCCTTGTAGTCGTTATGGCAGATTTCCACGCCGAAACGTGCCGCCGTGTCGACGGTCATGTCCAGATAGGGGGTCGAGACGGCGCTGCGGACGTGGAGCGTGGTGTCGTGCTGCGAGAGCGGGAGCGCCAGCAGCAGCCCCGTGATGAACTGCGACGAAACCGAGCCGTCGACGTCGATCTCCCCGCCCCGGATCGGGCCGCGCACTTCGAAGGGCAGGTAACCGTCGTTGTCCCGTACCCGGACGCCGAGGCGGCGCAGCGGGTCGATCATCATGTGCATGGGACGCCGTAGCAGGGTGCCCCGGCCTTCGATGGTGACGGGCATCCCGCAGAGCGAGGCGATGGGGGTGAAAAGCCGTGTGGCGAGCCCCGATTCGCCGACGTGCAGCACCTTCCCGCGGGGATGCAGCCCGCCTTCGATCGAAAGGGTCGAGGCGTCCACGTGCTTTACGCGGGCGCCGAGCGTCTCGATGCACCGCAGCGCCGAGCGCGTGTCGTCGCAGAATTCCAGGTTGCGCAGCACCGAGGTCTCCCCGCAGAGGAGCGATGCCGCCAGGGCACGCTGTGCATAGCTTTTCGAACAGGGCGGCGTCAGCGTGCCTTTAACGCGGCCCAATGGAACCGTCTTGTCCATTGTGTAGGTTATATGCTTTTATGGGCACCGGGGTTGGCCGGCACCCTGAAATTAAAATCCTCGCCTCTATTCCTGTGTTTCGGTCTCCTCCCCGGCCTGCTGCGCCTGCTGTCCCTTGCGGTTCTTCATCTGCTGGGTCAGCTGGTGGCTCTTCTTGAGCTCGAAATGCTGGCCGAGGTAGACCTTGCGAACCATCGGGTCGGCGGCCAGTTCCTCGGCCGTACCCGTCTTGAGGATCTTGCCCTCGTAGAGCAGGTAGGTGCGGTCGGTGATGGCCAGCGTCTCGTCGACGTTGTGGTCGGTGATGATGACGCCGATGTTCTTGTGCTTGAGCGTCGCCACGATCGACTGGATGTCCTCCACGGCGATCGGGTCCACCCCGGCGAACGGTTCGTCGAGCAGGATGAACGCCGGGTTGATGGCCACCGCGCGCGCGATCTCCGTACGGCGCCGTTCGCCGCCCGAAAGCTGGATGCCGAGGCTCTTGCGAACCTTTTGCAGGCGGAACTCCTCGATCAGCGACTCGACGCGCTCGGTCTGGTACTCCTTCGAGAAATCGGTCATTTCGAGTACGGCGCGGATGTTGTCCTCGACCGACAGGCGGCGGAAGACCGATGCCTCCTGTGCCAGGTAGCCCACGCCCATCTGGGCGCGTTTGTAGACCGGCTCCTTGGTCAGTTCGGCGACCTTGCCTTCGTCGTCCTCGAGGAAGATGCGCCCCTCGTTGGGCTTGATAAGTCCCACGATCATGTAGAAAGTCGTGGTCTTGCCGGCTCCGTTGGGGCCGAGCAGTCCGACGATCTCCCCCTGGTTGACGTCGATCGAGACGTGGTCGACGACGGTGCGGGCCTTATATTTTTTGACAAGTTCGCTGGTGTATAGGCGCATTGCGTTCTCTCGCTATAAAATTTTTACAAAGTTATGCTTTTTTCCGAAAAGTTTTTTAACTTTACATTGAAATTTCTGATTTTAGAGTAGAAACGGCGAAATGAAACAATTTGAATCGTCCCTGTTGCATGACAAGCTGAAGGAGTACTTCGGCTTTTCGTCGTTCAAAGGGAACCAGGAAGCGGTGATCCGCAATGTGCTGGAGGGGAAGGATACGTTCGTGCTGATGCCTACGGGCGGCGGGAAATCCCTCTGCTATCAGCTTCCGGCCATGCTCATGGAGGGCGTGGCGATCGTCATTTCCCCCCTGATCGCGCTGATGAAGAACCAGGTGGACGCCATGCGCACCTTCTCGGCCGAGTCGGGCATCGCCCATTTCCTCAATTCGTCGCTCAACAAGACGGCCGTCGCGCAGGTGCGCGCCGACGTGCTGGCCGGGAAGACGAAATTGCTCTATTTCGCCCCCGAATCGCTGACCAAGGAGGACAACGTGGCCTTCCTGCATAAGATAAAGGTATCGTTCTACGCCATCGACGAGGCGCACTGCATTTCGGAGTGGGGACACGATTTCCGGCCCGAGTACCGCCGCATCCGCCCGATCATCAACGAGATCGGCGCTGCGCCGCTGATCGCCCTGACGGCGACGGCGACGCCCAAGGTGCAGCTGGACATCCAGAAGAACCTCGGCATGTCCGACGCCTCGGTGTTCAAGTCGTCGTTCAACCGGCCGAACCTCTATTACGAGATACGCCCCAAGGGGGACGTCGACCGCGATATCATCCGCTTCATCAAGCAGAACGAGGGAAAGAGCGGCATCATCTACTGCCTGAGCCGCAAGAAGGTCGAGGAGCTGACCGAACTGCTCGTGGCCAACGGTATCCGCGCGCTGGCCTACCATGCGGGCATGGACGCCGCGACACGCGCCGCCAACCAGGACGACTTCCTGATGGAGCGGGTCGAGGTGATCGTCGCCACGATCGCTTTCGGCATGGGCATCGACAAGCCCGACGTGCGCTATGTCATCCATTACGACATCCCCAAGTCGCTCGAAGGCTATTACCAGGAGACGGGGCGTGCCGGCCGCGACGGCGGCGAAGGTTACTGCCTTACCTTTTATAGTTACAAGGACATCCAGAAGCTGGAGAAATTCATGCAGGGCAAACCCATCGCCGAACAGGAGATCGGCAAGCTGCTGCTGCTGGAGACGGTGTCCTATGCCGAGAGTTCGATGTGCCGCCGCAAGACGCTGCTGCACTACTTCGGCGAGGAGTATACCGAGGAGAACTGCGGCAACTGCGACAATTGCCGGAATCCCAAGCCGAAGATCGACGCGCGGGCGGCGCTCAAGATGGCGCTCGAGGCGCTGCGTGACATCGGCGACAAGTTCAAGGCCGACTACCTGATAAACGTGCTCACGGGCAAGACCACGGCGCTCATCAAGAGCTACGGCCACAACAAGAGCAAGTGGTTCGGGGCGGGTGCCGAGCACGACGCGCGTTTCTGGGGCGCCGTGCTGCGCCAGGCGCTGATCCTGGGGCTGGTGGACAAGAATATCGAGAATTACGGGCTGATCTCGGTGAACCGCAAGGGCGAGAATTTCATCGCCATGCCCTTCCCCGTCACCGTGACGCTCGACCACGACTATGACGAGGAGGAGAAGGAGGCCGAGGCCGTCGTCCCGATGGGCAAGGGCGGCGCGGCGGACGAGGAACTCTTTGCGATGCTCAAGGATTTGCGCAAGAAAGTGGCCATGCAGCACGGGCTGCCGCCGTTCGTCATCTTCCAGGATCCGTCGCTCGAGGACATGGCCGTGCAGTACCCGATCACCATCGAGGAGATGCAGAACATCACCGGCGTGGGGGTGGGCAAGGCCCGCAAGTTCGGCGAGGAGTTCATCAAGCTCATCAAGGCCTATGTCGAGGAGAAGGAGATCATCCGTCCGCAGGACATGATCGTCAAGTCGGTCGGCAACAAGTCGGGCAACAAGATCTTCATCATCCAGTCCATCGACCGGAAGATGGATTTCGAGGACATCGCCCGTGCCAAAGACCTCGATTTCGACGAACTGCTGACCGAGATCGAAGGCATCGTCAACTCGGGTACGAGGCTCGACATCTCGTACTATCTGAGGGACTTTATGGACGAGGACAAGATCGAGGACATTTACCTCTATTTCAAGGAGGACGCCCAGAGCGATTCGCTCGATGCGGCCATCGACGAACTGGGGGCCGACTATACGGAGGAGGAGATACGTCTGGTGCGTATCAAATTCATCTGCGAGCAGGGCAACTGATGCCCTCTGTACACCTGCCATCCCACGGCTGTTGCGTCACTGTTCCGAGGATTGACACTAACTTAATAATACGCCTATGAACAAAAAGACTTTTACTGTTGCCGTGATTTTCATGATCGTGACGCTCGTGTGGCTCGGAGTCAATATATTCTGGGCCTTGTCGAACAGCAATTGTATATTCGACCTCGTCGTGGCCGTATTGTTCGTGCTTGCAGGCGTCGGGATGGTGTATAACGAATGCCACAAGCGCAAGCGCAAGCACCTCGACGAGGTGAACAAATACAAAATACCGTAACCTATGTGTGCCATGCAACGGTTCCTGACGATCATGTCCGTGTTTTTCTTCGTGTGCGGCGTCGTTTCGCTGTGGCGGATCCTGTCCGACGACGGGCGGGATATCTGGTACGTGCCGCTCGTACTGATCGGTGCGTCGGGGATTCTGGCCGTCCGCGCCCGGAGCATGGGCCGCAAAAATACGCAAAACGAAGACTGATATGAAAACCAATGTGATGCAGATAGTCCGCCTCGTGATGATGATCGTGGCGGTGGCCGGGATAATCTACGCCCTGGAGTATATGGAGCGCGGCATTGCCGTGTGGTTCTGGATCACGCTGCTCGGCGTGGGTTTCGTGGGGCTGCTCTATACGTTCCGCCTGACGCAACGCCGCGTGCGGCTCGAACGCCGTGCCCGGGAGCGGCAGGAAAAGAAAAAATCCCGCCGGTCGAAACGCTGACCTTCATCCGCCGGACATCGTTGCCCGGCGGTTCCGTTCGCGGTTCCGTCCGGGGATTCGTTCGGGGATCCGTTCGCGGATCCGGCGGGCGGGGCACGCTGCGGATGGTGGGGCGGAACGTTGCCGGGGTAAAGGTGGTGAGATGGTAATTTACAAGGACGATATTCTGATGCTGCGCACATGGCGCGCGGCGGATGCGGCGTCGCTGGCGGCCAATGCCGACGACATCACGCTGTGGAACAACGTGCGTGACCTTTTCCCGCATCCCTATACGTTGACGGACGCCCGGGAGTTCATTGCCGCGGCGGCCGGGAAACCCTGCCCGGTGGATTTCGCCGTCGTGGCAGGCGGCAAGGCCGTGGGCGGCGTGGGGTTCGTGCCCGGGACGGATGTCGAACGCTTCGGCGCCGAAATCGGCTTCTGGCTCGGAAGCCGCTGCCGGGGGCGGGGCATGATGACGGCGGCCGTCCGGCAGGCCGTGGAGTGGATGTTCGCAAATACCCCGATAATTCGTATCTTTGCCGCGGCTTATGCCACCAATCCCGCATCGCAGCGGGTGTTGGTGAAAACCGGGTTCCGGCATGTCGGGACGTTCCGCAAGGTTTTTTTCAAGAACGGGGCGTTCGTAGACGGCTGTTATTACGAATTACTGAAAGACGAAGATGAGTGAAGTAAGGGCAAAAAAGGCGCTGGGACAGCATTTCCTGGTCGACCTCAATATCGCGCGCAAGATTTGCGATGCGCTTTCGGGGGGCGTAAGACCGGGGGCCGGGGCCGCGGCGGATGCCCGGACGGGTGCGGATGGATGTGCCGATGCGGAAACCCGGACGAGGGTGGCTGGATATGCCGGAGCTGGGGCGGAAGCCCGGACGATGGCGGCTGGAAGTGCCGATGCCGGGGCGGAAACCCGGGCGAATGCGGCTGGATATGCCGGAGCCGGGGCGGAAACCCGGAACGGGGACGGTGCCGGGATAGCGACCGATGCCCGGCTCGCGGCGGATACGACCGCTGCCGGTGCGCCGGCGGCCGCGGAAGAGGAACGGGGCGGCGCAGTCCCCTGCGACGTGCTGGAGGTCGGCTGCGGGATGGGGGTGCTGACGCAGTACCTGCTCAGGCGCGGCGACATTACCACCTACGGCGCCGAGATCGACCCGGAGAGCGTTGGGTACCTCCATGCGCATTTCCCCGAGTTCGCACCGCGGCTGATCGAGGGCGATTTCCTGAAGATGAACCTGCGCGAGCGTTTTCCGCGGGGACTGAAGATCATCGGGAATTTCCCCTACAACATCTCCTCGCAGATATTTTTCAAGGTGCTCGAGCACCGCGACCTGGTGCCCGAATGCGTCGGTATGATCCAGAAGGAGGTCGCCGTACGGATCGCGGAGCCTCCGGGGTCGAAGGAGTACGGCATCCTGAGCGTGTTGTTGCAGGCTTGGTACGACATCGAATACCTCTTTACGGTCAACGAAACGGTTTTCAACCCGCCTCCCAAGGTCAAAAGCGCCGTTATCCGCCTGCGCCGCAACAGCGTCGGGCGGCTCGGCTGCGACGAGGCGCTGTTCGTGAAGGTGGTGAAAGCGTCATTCGGCCAGCGCCGCAAGATGATCCGCAACTCGCTGCGGGCGGTGTTCGGCGATTTCGGCGGCGCAGAACATCCCTTTTTTACGCAGCGCGCCGAGCAGCTCTCGGTCGCCGATTTCGTGCAGCTGACCGACTGGGTCGCGGCCAACCGGAAATAATCGCGGCGGGTCGTGGACGTCGGATACCGCAGTTTGGGTGCGGGTTCGAGTCGTCGGATGCCGGGCAGGGAAGGGCGGACAGTGTGTACTGGAGGCGGAAATGGAAAAGCACCGGGAGCCCGGTGCTTTTTTCATGCCGTTCGGCGGGCGGGGTATTGCTCCGCAGCCGCAATGCGCAGGCGTCTATTTTCTCAGGTCTCCCGCAATGACCGTCACCAGTTCTTCGCGGGAGAGGTATTTCCGAGCCAGTTGCTGCACGTCGGCCGGCGTCATGGCCTGTATGCGGCGGATGTTCTCGTTGATGACGGTATGGTCGCGGCCGCAGAGGATGTTCTCGATCGTAACGTCGGCAATGCCGAACGGCCCGTCGAGGATACGCATCATCTCACCGACCATAATGTTCTTCACGAGCGAAAGTTCGCCCTCGGGCATCGGCTCGGCGCGCAACCGTTCGATTTCGGCGTAAATCTCGCGCAGGGCCTCCTGCGTGACCTCCGTCCCGACCTGTGCCGCTACGGCGAAATAGCCCTCCCGTTCGAAGTTGACCATGGCGGCCACCACGCCGTACGTATAGCCGTGCTCCTCGCGCAGGTTCTGCATCAGGCGCGAACCGAAATAACCGCCCAGGGCGGATGCCACGACCTGCATGCCGAGGAAATCGGGATGCTGGCGCGGGAAAAGCAGCCTTCCGATGCGGATCGACGACTGTACGGCGCCCGGATGGTCGACCCGCGCTTCGTGCTGCGTCACGGGTGCCGGGAACGGGATGCCGGCTTCGGGTTTGCGCCGCGGCAACCGTTCCGCCAGCGCCGCGACGGCCTGCCGTTCGTGGTCGCCGATGCGCCCGCTGCATATCGTGAACCCGTTGTCCGCCGTGTAGTGGCTTTCATAAAACGCCGCTACATCCCCGCGCGTGAGCTTATCGTATTGGGCTTCGTCGGCCGAGATGCCGTAGGGGTGCGAGGGCCCGAAAAGGGCGCGGGCGAAAGCCTCGCGGGCCTGGGTGTCGACCTTCGTGCGTTCTACGGCCAACCGCTGCTTGCGCTTGGCACAGTAGGTGTGCAGTTCCTCTTCGGGGAAAACGGGGTGCAGGAGTATCTGTTCGGCTACGGCGAGCGTTTCGTCGAAGAATTTGGAGAGCGTGCAGAAGCTGATGTAGGCATAGTCGCGGTCGATGTTGACGTCGTAGTACGAGCCGTAGTAATCGAGCCGTTCGGCGATCTGGTGCGCCGTCATGTCGCGCGTCCCCTCGGCGAGCATGTTGGCGGCGGCCGATGCCGAGAAGGGAACCCGCTGCATGGCCGAACCGGCGCGGAACACGAAGGTGATGCGCAGCACTTCGAAGTCGTCCGAGGCGAGCGTGTAGAGCGCCGAGCCGTTTGCCAGCAGGCTCTTCCCGGCTTGTGCGACCTCGACGTCGGAGGGTATTACGAGGGGTGGTTGTGTCATTTTTTCGCTTTGTAAATAAGGGTGGAACAGTTTTCTGGGCGGAAGGTGCGGCGGCTGAAGGCGAGGATGTCGCCGGTCGTGACGGCACGGTAGGCCGCGACCTCGCCGTTGACTAACGGCAGGTCGCCCAGCATCTCGTAGAAGCCCAGGTTCATCGCCTTGTTCATCACGTTCAGCTCGCCGAAGAGCGTGTTGGCCTCGAACTTGTTTTTGACCTTCTCGACCTCGTAGTCCGATGCCGGGATGCTTTGCAATGCTTCGATTTCGGCACGGAAAGCCGCTTCGGCCTGTTCGGGAGCGGTGCCCGGCAGCAGTTGCCCCGTAAAGACGAACAATCCCGGGTCGATGTCGCCCGAAATGTAGGCGTTGACCGAGGCCAGCAGGCGCTGTTCCTGCACCAGGTGTTTGTAGAGCCGCGACGAGTCGCCGCCCGACAGGAGGTCGGATACCAGGTCGGCGGTATAGAAATCCTGCGAGGTGCGGCTGCCCATGTGGAAGGCCATCGACAGGGTCGTGGCGGGCACGTCGCGTTCGACCTCCTCCCGGCGCGGCGCCTCCTGATCCGGTTCCCGGGGGATGGGCTGGGAGGCCACGGTGCGGTCGGCGAGCGGGGCGAACCACTTTTCGGCAAGGTCGAGCATGCGCTCCTCGTCGAAGTCGGCCGAGATGGACAGGATGGCGTTCGAAGGATGGTAATGGGTGCGGTAGAAGGCCTGCACGTCGTCGAGTGTCGCCCCGGCGATGTGGTCGGGCGTGAGCCCGATGGTCGCCCAGCGGTAGGGGTGGACTTTGTAGGCCAGCGCCCGCAGCAGCATCGGCTGGTCGCCGTAGGGCTGGTTGAGGTAGCGCTGGCGGAACTCCTCGATCACCACGCGTTTCTCCGCCTCGAGTTTTCCGGGGGTGATGTCCAGCCCCTCCATGCGGTCGCTTTCGAGCCACAGTGCGGTCTCGATATTGTCCTTGGGGAGGGTGATGTAGAAATCCGTATAGTCGTTGTTGGTGAAGGCGTTGTTGTCGCCGCAGGCCATCTGCACGGGCAGGTCGAAATTCGGAATTTCGCGCGTGCCGCGGAACATCAGGTGTTCGAACAGGTGGGCGAAACCCGTGCGCGCGGGGTTCTCGTTGCGCGCCCCGACCTTATATAATATGTTTACTGCGGCGAGTTTCGAAGCCTTATCCCGGTTGACGACGATAGTCAGGCCGTTGGCCAGTGTTCTCTTCTTGTATTCGATCATGGATGCAAAGATATAAAAAAAGCAGCGGCAGGAAAATTAAGTGACGCCTCATTTGAAGATGGATTCGAAGACTATGAAGTTTGGGGATTGTGAATCCATTACCCTGCCGCTGCGTGTGGAAAACGCTTCGGCAGAAAACGGGAAGAGTGGTGCCGAACCTGTGGCCCATGGCTCTGGTCAGCCTCTATCCCACAAGTCACAGCACGCACCCTTCTGGGTACGACCTGTATTGTGGGATAACAAAAAATTTACCAGATTTTAGGGCCCCAATACTATCGTTTATACACGATGATATGTAAAGAACGAATTATGGAACAAAATTAGGAAAAAAATCCCGATTTGCAATCCCCGCGCCCGAACAACCTATTCATAGGCCTTTATTTCCCAGTGTTTCGCCGCGTAAAATTTGTTGACGGCCAAATTTTTACCTATATTTTTCCGCCGTGCCGCGCCCGGGAGAAAAAAATCCGCCGTTTTTCCGGCCCGGGATTTGCCCTGCCGGCTGGGATGGCGCTCCGGATGCCTGCGGGGCCTGTCCGGATTGCGTCAGAGGGGGCGTGCCGGGTAATCCGCTATCGGATAATAAGTTCGGCAACTCGGTGATTATCCGTGAGTTCGCTGTTAAAAAAATAACAACGAGGTTGTTATTCCAATAACATTCCGAATGGTGAAAAAACCGGGTGATTTGTCAGAAAATCGGACTGGTTTTTCCGCTGGAATTGTTATCTTTGCAACGCATTTTGTCCCGAATCCAGGAAAAACACACAATATCATCTAAAATTTTAACAAAATGGCAGAAAAGAAATTTATCACTTGTGATGGTAACTACGCTGCGGCACATGTTGCATACATGTTCTCGGAAGTTGCGGCGATCTATCCCATCACGCCGTCGTCGACCATGGCCGAACTCGTGGACGAGTGGGCCGCCCAGGGTCGCAAGAATATTTTCGGCGAAACGGTGAAAGTTGTCGAGATGCAGTCCGAAGCCGGTGCCGCAGGCGCCGTGCACGGTTCGCTGCAGAGCGGTGCCCTGACGTCGACGTTCACCGCGTCGCAGGGTTTGCTGCTGATGATCCCCAATATGTATAAGATCTCCGGCGAATTGCTGCCGGGCGTGTTCCACGTCTCGGCGCGTGCGCTGGCCGCACAGTCGCTGTCGATTTTCGGAGACCACCAGGACGTCATGGCCACCCGCCAGACCGGGTTCGCCATGCTGGCCACCTCGTCGGTACAGGAGGTGATGGATCTGGCGGGCGTGGCGCATATCGTGTCGCTCAAATCGCGCGTGCCGTTCCTGCACTTCTTCGACGGCTTCCGTACCTCGCACGAGATCCAGAAGATCGAGCTGATCGACGAGGCCGCCCTGACCGCCATGCTCGACCGCGATGCGCTGGCTGAGTTCCGCCGGCGGGCGCTCAACCCCGAGCACCCCGTCACCCGCGGTACGGCGCAGAACCCGGATATTTACTTCCAGACCCGCGAAGCAGTTAACAGTTATTACACCGCACTGCCGGAAATTGTTGAAAACTACATGAACGAAATCAACAAAATTACCGGACGCAATTATGGCCTGTTTAACTACTACGGCGCACCGGATGCCGAAAACATCATTATTGCCATGGGCAGCGCCTGCGAAACCATTCAGACCGTTGCCGAAAAACTGAACGCCGAAGGCAAAAAGGTTGGTTTACTTGCCGTTCACCTGTACCGTCCGTTCAGCGTTAAGCATTTTATGGCAGCAATTCCGGAAACCGTTAAACGCATTGCCGTGCTTGACCGCACCAAAGAGCCGGGCGCATTCGGCGAACCGCTGTACATGGATGTGCGCGGCGCGTTCTATGACAGTGAACGCAGCCCGATGATTATCGGCGGCCGCTACGGCCTTGGCAGCAAGGATTTGACCCCGACCGACATTCTGGCGGTTTACGAAAACCTTGAAGCCGAAAACCCGAAAAACAACTTTACCATCAGCATTGTTGATGACGTTACCAATACTTCTCTGGCAGCCAGCCACGAAATTGACGTTACCGGCGAAGGCACCAAGAGCTGCAAGTTTTGGGGCCTCGGCAGCGACGGCACCGTTGGCGCCAACAAGAGCGCAATTAAAATTATCGGCGATTACACCGATATGTACGCTCAGGGCTATTTCTCCTACGATTCCAAAAAATCCGGCGGCATTACCGTTTCGCACCTGCGTTTCGGCAAAGAGCCCATCCGCGCTCCGTACCTTATCAACGCTGCAGATTTTGTAGCCGTACATAACCAGTCCTACGTTGATAAATACGACGTTACCGCAGGGCTGAAAAAAGGCGGCACCTTCCTTCTTAACTGCAACTGGAGCGCAGAAGAACTGGAAAAACATCTGCCCGGGCAGATTAAACGCTATATTGCCAAAAATGATATTAACTTCTATATTATTGACGCTGTAAAAATTGCACAGCAAATCGGCCTTGGCGGACGCATTAACATGATTATGCAATCGGCGTTCTTTAAACTGGCCGACATTATTCCGCTGGAGGATGCTGTTAAATACCTGAAGGAAGCGGTTGAGCACAGCTACGGCCTGAAGGGCAAAGACGTTGTTGACATGAACAACGCCGCTATCGACATGGG
>OHJZ01000952.1_pt1 | contig 13059 bp, 10 predicted proteins | sample 1568691 | NCBI WGS metagenome assembly OHJZ01 (sample SAMEA3879593, study PRJEB24766) | human gut metagenome | biome: human-associated habitat; feature: feces | place: USA | collected 1985/1987
CATATTTGTCCGAAAAGAATGGTCTGGCACCACGAATCTGCAGGATACATTTTCCGCCATCCATGACTGCAATCTCATCTTCTGTCATCAGCTGTTTGCCCGTTTTCTGATAATTCAGTCCAAAGGATTTCTGATTACTCCTCGTCTCCGAAGTGTTATACAGGTCAATAGTTTCCTTCCCCAGAAGCTCGCTCATTTCCTTTAAGGTAGTTTTCTCTTTGCCACCAAGGAAAAGCGTAGTATCACAGTTGCCCAGAATCGTATCTGCGCTATCTTTGTACATTGCCTTTAACTGGCTCTGTGACTGCAAAATAATAGAAGCAGAGATTTCCCTGCTTCGGATAGTTGCAATCAGCTTGTCAAACTGAGGAATTTGTCCGATGTTGGCAAACTCATCAGCAATGACACGCACATGCACCGGAAGTCTTCCACCATATACATCGTCTGCCTTATCGCAAAGCAGATTGAAAAGCTGTGACTGTAACATGGCAATCACAAAATTAAATGTGGTATCCGTATCAGACATAATCAGAAACAAGGCTGTTTTCCTATCCCCGATCTTATCCAGTTCCATTTCATCATAAGACATGATCTCTCGAAGCTCTGCGATGTCAAATGGGGCAAGTCTGGCCCCACAAGATATCAAAATACTTTTCGCTGTCTTTCCAGTAACAAAATGTCAATAGTTTTTTAATCACTTTTCTCAAAAACTTTTCTCAAAAAGGCAAAAAAATAGAACGTACAGTTTATTTCCATACGCTCTATCTCACATTTCATATTAAATTTGCTTAGTTCTTTTCATCTTACTAGACTGGAGCTTTATTCTTCTGTATCTTCTTGATATTCCAATATATCACCTGGCTGACAATCTAACGCCTTACAAATAGCATTTAATGTAGAAAAGCGAATAGCACTTACTTTACCTGTTTTTATTTTTGATAAGTTTACATTTGCAATACCAACCTTTTCGGATAGATCATTTAGGCTTATTTTTCTATCTGCCATTACCCTGTCTAATCTTAATATTATAGCCATAGCTTTACTCCTACAATGTTTCATCAATTTCTTTCTGTAAATCACAACCATATTTGAATATCAATGTAATACTTCTAAATATTAAAATTACAAATATGCCCTCAAGAATTGCTAAAAAACTAATATGATAATATGGGTACAAAGGACATATCATTGAAACAAAAGTGAATACAGCAATTATATTGATACATTTTGTAGTATTCGCAGTAAATGGAGACTCCTGTTTTGATATGCAATGAAATAATTTTTTTGCATATCTAATAGCTAGAAATATACAACTGCATTTTACAATAAAGCAAACTAATAAAATAATCCATTCACTAAATACCAATTCCATTTCTGCATTTATCATCTGTTTTGCTAAATATCCAGGTAGTGTAAGCTGACTTAATAATGTACCACCTAAAAGTAGTACAGCTCCAATATCCACAATAATTGCAATTATACTAGCAATATTGAAAATAACGGAGATAAAATGTGTTGATTTTTTCAAAGTTATTTCTTTCATGAGTAAATGCTCCTTTCATTTCTTAACACAAAGTATATCACGAAATGAATGTTTGTCAATTAAAATTTAATGTTATACATTAATTTTTTTATTATATACATTTTTGATTTTAAAATCGATAATTTTAAAAAGCAGGAAGACCTTTTATGGCTTTCCTGCTCGATGATACTACTTTAAAGGTAGAAAATTATATAATTGTTATTGAGTTCTACAAACTGGAATTTGTTACTCTTTTGTATCGTAAATAATTTTGCCTGTAAAGTAAATTGAAATGTCCATTTGAACTAAATCTTCTGTTTCTAAGATAGATAAATAACCAGAATACAATACTTGATTATACCCATATAATTCATCTACAATTTCAAAGCTATAGTTTTTGTATCTCTTTATAAAGTGTTCCAGTTCTAATTTCTCACCGTTGAATTTTCCATAGTTTCCCCATTTGCTCTGCAACATCACGCAGGTACAATCAAAATCCACACCTTCGATTGTGATGTTTCCCTCGACCTGTTCAAAAGGTTCTGTAAGTTTTTCATATCCGTCCTCAAATTCAAGTGCTATTGTTTGATCTTGAATTATAATCTTTTTGACCCGCATATCATGCAGACTATATGGAATGGGCGGATTGTGTTTATATTCTGTCCTCATGAGACCTCCCCGTCAAATTCTAATTTGTTACTCGCATGATATCATATTTTTTCTTTAATTACATCCCCCTAATTTTAATACACTGCCATTCGGCTTGCTTCTGTAACTAGCATCCGGTTAATTTTCTCCTGCATTGTTTCCGTTGCATCTTCATTGAAATGATAACGAACAACATAGACCGTCTGTCCTATTTTCTTTGTAAATATGTTTTTCTCTGTTTTTGTATTCATCATTTTTTCCATAATCATTTTTTTCCTTTCCTTTTGGATCCCGGCGAAGAGCCATTCCATTTGTCTCTGTCAGGACATTATTATTTAAACTCGGCTCAAAATAAGCACTTGCAGTTTCATAGGCTACCTATATATAGGCTTCTCTTTTATGCTTACAAAAATCCTTGTGATCACAGCACTTTTTTACCATAGAAGGCATTTTTTATATGCTTATATCTTGTTATACTGAGAAGCCCGACAAGGAGTAGGCACTTAAAGGTTATTCTCAGGCCCTTTATAGGCATTAAATAGGCACTTAAAAATACCTGTTTCTCCAGTGTTTATCATACTTTAGGCACTTAGGCACTTCATTTTTAAAATTAATAAGAAAAAAACATATACTTATAAAACCCATATATTTAAGCAGAATATATTTTAGGCTTTTCTAGTGCCTAATGCCTTTTCCAGCCAGATCAATAATTGACATCTTTCGTCCTCACCTTGACATGGATCCCACGAAATCCTCGGCAAAAACGACCATTTCCTACCGAGATATTCTTGTCATAAGTCATTCCATAATCAGATGACCGTTCCTTAAATCTCCTTGCAAAGGATCTTTCGCTTACGGGTACATCCAAGTTATCATTGCACCATCTGCAATAAGCAATATATAAATCTTTTGACGTAGCATGAGTGCCTTTTTCCAGTCTGATATATCCGGTTGATTCCAGGAACGATAGGATATTGTCATCATCCTCCTGCATTTCATCCATCAATAATTGGGATTTATTACTGATAGTAAACTGATAATCATTACGAATCAGTCTCTCTAATCCCTCAATACACCATAAAACTATGCCTTCCACTTCCTCCATCATCTTATCTGCCAAATAGGGATCATTGATTCTATCTGGCGGTACATCTTTTGTTTCCAGAATAATCTGACGTCTGTAAAAACCTTTACTCCTGTCAAAAAGCGACTTCAATGTACCATTTCCAAATGCCAGTATTCTGCAAACAAGCAGTCCCTGATAGCTTTGTTGGTTTTTTTTCTCTAAGTCCATTTCATCCTCAGCTGTAACAATTGCTTTAATCACATTAGTTGATGGTAATGCTTCTGTTTTCATATCATCATCCAAATACAACAGCTTGCCTTCCTGATCGGCTCTGGCAAACTTGTCGGTTTCCAGTTTCTGAAGACTTCCTGAATTCATGTTATGACCAAATATTCTTTTTAAAATTCTGCCAATACGGCTTTTACCTTCACCACCTTTTCCGATAATCAGCAGCATCTTCTGACCTCTATTGCTGGGAATGAGACAATATCCCATAAACTCCTGCAGGCAGACAATATCATCCTCTTCGAGCAATCCATCCAGGAATGCTAGCCATTTTTTTGGTTTAGATGCATCCTTGTTATAATTAACCGTCAATCGGTTTTGCGTCCATTCTTTCCGATTGATAAACTTCTGATTTACAAAATAGGTTCCATTCCTAAAATGAACCCGATCTTCTTTTATGGGAAGCGGATCTGAACGGGTGTACATCTTAAATCCATTTAAAATAGCCGTTACTTTAGATGAAATCCCGCTGGTCCAATAATGTTCAATAATATCCAGAATCTCTTTCTCCATTTCATCATTTGGAATTGAACGGTCTATATCATACAAGATTCCATTGATACACTTAATTTCATGTTGCTGTAGAATTGTCTGATACAGAAGGATTTCATTGATATGCTTGCCATCGAACCAGATTGGCAGTTCCATTTTGGATAAATTCTTTTCCACCTGTGTCTCTTCGGTTACTTCTTCAACTTTTTGTAATGCTTCCAGACGTGCAACCAGGTCGTCTGGAAGATTCTTCCTTAATTCGTTGCTCAATGCTCTTCACCTCCTCCTGACAGTCCAAAATCAATCTTGCACGATCTTCTAGTGAACCACTAAGAAGCACATCCATCTTGTATTCAATAAGTGTGTATTTTTCCATTGCTTCAACAAATAACGGATGCCAATCATCATCTTCAATTCTGGGAGCATAATCAACCTTCCATTTCTTTAAAAGATGGTAGTAGTCACTGTATACTCGAAAAAAACGAATCTGTTGTTCGTGAAAGAATTGATCCAGTGTCTGTTTCTTTTGTTTTGATTTTGGGTAATCTTTCGTCTTGTTATAGCTTTGGTATTTTTCATAAGGTACAGAAAAATCTTCTGCCAGTTTTTCAGCTGAGTCTTTTACAGAAAGATTGAAATATTTGGCAACAAAATCAATCACATCTCCATCTGCCTGACAGGCAAAACAATGATATCTTTTATCAAGCTTCATACTCGGATTCTTGTCTGGGTGAAACGGGCAGACGGCCATTCCATTTCGTCCTACTTTGATTCCATAATATTCTGCAGCACTTCTTGCAGTAACAGCTTCCTTTACAGCTTCAAATAATTTCATACCTGCTCCTTTCCGAGAAAATAAAAAGCACTCCCATTGATTCAATAACAAATACAACGGAATGCTCTATATCTCTAAATCACTAGAACGTGACTCTCCTTTATTCAATTTTCTTCTCTCTGCCTCTTCTCTCTGGATTTTTGCTACATTCTGTGCAAGTCTTTCCCTGATAGATGGCTTCACTTCCTTTTTGATTTCTTCTACAACAGTTTTTTTCTTCTCTGGCTGTTTTAACTGGTTGGTGATCCGTATGACCACTTTCTCCATTGCTGTTTCTATTTTTCTTATCAGACCATCCAGTCTTTTTATTGCATAATCCTTTTCTCTTTTGGAAGCCTTGTGTTTCGGATCCTGAATCCACTTTTTAGAATCTTCTGCCAGGCGAATATCATCTCTTCTAGTAGCCAACATTGCTTCTTTTGCAACTTTCTCTACTGCCTTGTCGTATGCTCCACTGGATACTTCGTCAAGTAAAGTTTCCACATCTTCAATACGGACTGTAAGCTGTTGCAATTCCTCTCTCTGTTCTTCAATCAGATCACCCTGCTTGAAAATACGGTCGGAATTATTAGCGAATTCTATATCCTGCTGTTTTATTTTTTCTTCCTGAGACCGAATAATTTCTTCGTTTGCACGAACATGACTTGACTGTTTTGCAAGCTCCAAACGATTTTCGTTTACCTTATCAATCTGCAAAAGGATTGTTTCCTTCTGATCCGCAATTTCTTCTTTCTGCTTCATGCGGATATAATCTTGTTTTTCCAGATATTTCCGTCCACCATATGATGGTTCTTCATCAAGTTCCAATCCATGCCGTTTACAGATATCTAAAAACATTGTCCGACAGGCAGAATCAAAAACAACCTTGCGGTTATTTGTCTTTGATCTCTTCTTTTCCGAATTTGGAAGTTCAAATCCAAGTTCCTTCAACGCTGCTTCCTGCTTCGGCTCAATCTCTCCATATTGGTTTGTAGCATCGAAAACATGACGCTCATGGATATGAGGCGTTGCTTCGTCCATATGCAGTGACCAGTCGATGATATGCACATTAGAACCAAACCGTTCATCGAACTCTTTCTTAAATTCATCAAAAACTAAAACCAGCAGTTCCACAGAAGCGTGTTCATCTATCGTCCCAAGCTGATAGATACTTTCTTCCGGACAGGTCTTTTTGTTTTTCCAAACATCTTCTACTTCTTTGCATCTGTCGGGGTGTCTGGCTTTCACATGTCTTTCATTTTGCTTCATAACGTAATTTCCATAATGTTCTTCATAGAATGCCAACTCAATTTGTTCAAAAGAAAAATTATCCTCTTTTCTCTGATCTTCCATTGTGGTATATCCCTGATAACAGTCCCAGTAAATATTTTGTCGAACTCTTTCATTGTCGATATGCTCACTGTGTTCTGGATTAAATCTTCGATCATTGTGAAGTGGATTATAAACTCCATTTTTCCCAGACCTACCGTTATGCCTTGTTCCTTTCATTTCACATTTTTCCTTTCTTTTAAGTTGTTTTCCCGAAGGGATTGCAGCGAAGCTGCTAAAAGGCTCTGTCGCTGTTACAGATAGTACCCAGTACCATATGGCGAAACGCCATATCACTGGGCAATGGCTGCCGCCCTTAACCTGCTAAGGGCTTTGCCCCTTAACCCCAGCAAGGTGTTGCCACCCTTTGCATTCCTGGCACAAAGGACTTCCAGCCCTCTGCACTCCCGGCAGACAAAACGAAACTCCTGCCGCTGTCCCTTCGGCATGTTCTCCGTTCTGTCTATTTTTCAAAAATCCTCTATTTCGGATTTTGTAAAATAAAAAAGCCGACGCAATTTCAACCTCATACAAAAGTCCAAATACATCGGCTCAATCCTTTGACCTGATCGGTCTTTATTCATTTTTCTGACTGGCTCATACAGTCCATTTTTAATAATGAGCAAAACAAAAGGCACTAATCCAGACCGTTACTGTCATCATGAATGATTCTTTCTAATTTGTTCATGCTGATGCAACTCCTTTCTTTGGTTCTGTAGGTGGAAGCAATGATACTGGAACGAACACACCTTTTGCAATATCTTCCTGACGGATTCCCTCTTTTTTTGCGTCCATCGCCGCTTTCTTTTTGGCTTTCGTACGTTCATAGTATTCTTGCTGCTTGCCATTTGCTTTTCTTTTCAAGTAATTCTGATGAAGCCTGTCTTTTCTGGCTTCCCGCTTCTTCATTTCTTCAATTTCTTCTAGTGTCATTTCTACCTCACCGAAATGTGGAGGTAAATATTTTCCAATGAAATTGAAATAGATTTCCACTTCCTGTGTTGTTTCAATGCTTCCTTTTCGATCACGCTCATGAACCACAATCTTTTCAACAAATTCGTTCAGCATATAAGTAGTCAATTCATCAAAGTTTTGGTATTTATCAACCAGAGCAATAAACTTCTCCGCCGATCTGCGACCTTCTTCATAGCCTGATAATTCAGCTTCCATATCTGCAATTTCTGCCGACAAATCTTTCTGTTCTTTAGAATACTGTCCGTCAAGAATCGCATAGCGTTTATCTGGCAGTTTTCCAAGAATATTGTCCTCATAAATTCTACAAATCAGTTTTTCCAGTTCCTGCACACGCTTTTTTGCTTCTGCTAATCTGCTTTTCAATCTCGTAATCTCACTGGACTGCTGTGAAGTCTGTGCCTTTTTTACTGTTTCCAAAAATTCTTCACGATTCAATTGTGAATACTCTGCAATAGCCCTTAACAGTTCCTTAATGAGTTCTAAAACCACATCAGCATTAATTCTGTGCTGTGTCCGGCAGAGTGTCCCAACCGGAACTTTAGAATATGCAGAACAAGTATATTGTGGTACTCGCTTGCCATTATTTACCCGGTGTACATACATTTTGGAACCACAATCTGCACAGTACATCAGACCTGTCAGTGGGTGGGCTTCTCCCCATCCATCTGGATATCGTTTCACATTGCTTCGAATTCGCTGAACATTATCAAAAGTTTCCTGATCTATGATTGCTTCCTGTGTATTTTCAAATACCGTCCAGTTATCCTCAGATACATAATGGCTTTTCTTATCCTTGAAATGCTTTCTGGTTTTGAAGTTCACTGTATGACCAAGATACTCCCTTTTCTTCAGAATACCTGCGACGGTAGAAGAGCCCCATCCATAAGGATCTTTTATTTCTTCTACTCTGCCTTTCCATAATCCAGCATCTTTCTTTGCCATATGAACAGCTGGTATCTCAACCTTATCCTCTTTCAGCGCCCTGGCAATCTGATATGGTCCGTATCCATCCATTGTCATGTGAAAGATTCTCCGTACAACTGCAGCTGCTTCTTCATCAACAATCCATATATTCGGATCATCCTTGTCTTTCAGATATCCATACGGTGTTGTGCTTGCCACATGCTTGCCGGATTTTCCTTTAGCCTTGAAAGTAGATTTTATCTTTTTACTGGTATCCCTTGCATACCATTCATTCATGATATTTCGGAATGGAGTAAAATCATCGTCCTCCCGGAAGCTGTCTACGTTCTCGTTGACTGCAATCAGGCGGACATTCTTCTGTCGCAGCAATTCCATATACTGTCCGACTTTCAGATAATCTCTTCCCATTCGGCTCATATCTTTAATCAGGATCGTTCCGACTTTCCCCGATTCCACTTCTTTCATCATGGCAAGGAAACCTGGACGATCAAATCTGGTACCCGATATACCATCATCAGTAAAATGAACAAGATTGGTAAATCCATGTTCTTTTGCATATTGTTCTAATAATTTCTTCTGGTTTGAAATACTGTTGGATTCTCCGTTTAATTCATCATCACGACTAAGACGTTCATACAACGCTGTCAAGAATCCCTGTTTCTCTGTCATAGTCAGATGTCCTCCTTCCTTCGTTTATTGATTTCCTGTTCTCATCCCATATCCGTTCCTGTACCGGGTTCTGATGTTTCCGGGACGTATTAACCATAAAAGACATGCTGAATGCCTATTCAACTCTGGTATCACTATGGGCAGGCTGTTTCGTTTTCAAGGTTCGTGTAAGAAGTAAAAAAGTTCCTTACACTAATCGAAATGCTCAGAGGTCTTTTTACAGGCTCTTATTGCAATTTTTTTGATTTTGTGCCAACTTTTTAAAGTTCCTTACACAATCTCTTTACTGACGAAACAAAATACGGACATATTTTGAATTTTTACAAAATACAATTTTGTTCTTTAAGGTAAAAAAATAAGCCTCAAGAGACTTTTTAATCATTTTGGAGCTCCAACTCTTTAAAATTAATTGATTAAGAAGTCTCTTCAAACTTACTACACCAGCCGCCATTTTGTATTTTTTATACTGTCTGACCGCAAAGTGTTGCGGATCTCTTTCTTCCAGTTCCTGGAACATCATATCCACTGGATTCTGGTAAGTTTCATCCTCTTCACGGGTTTCGCTTTCATTCAAAAGATCAAGAAGGGTATTCAGATTCTTTTCCTCTTCATCCCCTTCATACCAGATAAAAGCAATCAATGCTGTGTAGAGCAATTTCTCTGCTTATAGTGATAGGTAATCCTTTGAAGTTATCGCCGGATTTTCCCCCACTCCACACCGGACGTGCGACTTTCACCGCATCCGGCGTTCCATCGGTTGTTTTCACAAGCATTTAATCAATCACCAAATGAAATGTTAGTTTTCTATTGCGGACAAACCAGCCTGCTGGCGCAGACTGTTCACTTTTAACATCAGTTCCTTTGTTGCCTTGATCGTGTCGGCTATCTCTTTTAGCTCATTCTTAGGACACTCTTGCAGGAGTGGAAGAAATCTATTATGGAACAAAATCATATTTCGATAGCGTTCCTTGCCGCCCAATTCTGCCGGTGTTTTCAGCCAGCATACTATGTCAGCCGCATTTTCAAAGAGTTCCCCACTTAGCGCACATTTTCCACGTTGAGCCGAGAATAGTGAAATCCTGCTGTCAGTAAGTTCTGTGCTTCGCCCCATAGACGGTTGATTCCTCAAACCTGATAGAACAGATGAGTTCATACTTAGGTTCGTGTGTATCAATGCCCGTCCCTCTACCGTGTAACTGCAAACCGCCGCTTTCTTTGCCATCGGTATCTTGTTCTTGATGTATGCGATAGGGTAGATAGGTTGGTCGATTCCAGATACATACCGTATCATTGCCGACTTTCCAAACCGTTCTTTTTCGCTCTCGGTCATTGCGCCGCCCTCTCGAACAAGTCTGCACCCGGTTTCTGTATTGAGCCGATTTGTTAAAACTGTCATGACCTGTCTGTGGATTTTCCTGCAATCAATGCTGATGCAGGTGGCAAGTTGAAAATAATTCTGTATTCCCAGAACCATTGAATTGTACAGCCGTATTTCGTCCAAAGGTCTTTTTCCCTCTGAAGGTCGGGCAATTCGTTTCGCCTGTTCCACCAGTTTTTGCCTTTCCAGTTCCAACTTTTTGTCACAGATATGAGATTGCACGATGTACTTCCTGCTTTTCGGTCTGACTCGTATCTTAAACCCAAGAAACTCTGAATAGCGTTTTCTAACATTGACTATCCTTGTTTTCTCTGGCGATACCTCCAACCTCAGCCTCTCGGTTATCCATGCCGTTACAGCCTCTTTCGTTCTCAAAGCGTCCTCTTTATTCCGGCAGAAAATTCTGAAATCATCTGCATATCTCACGATATACATTTCTTTCAACCCTGTTTTCCTCATTTTGAGGAATGCCTTGCTCCGGTCAAAAGTAATCGAGTTTCTGATTTTCCTCTCATACCCGTATTCCTTTACAAGAGGGTGGTTCTGCCATTGGCTCTCAACCCATTTGTCCAGTTCATTCAGCACGATATTGGCAAGCAACGGTGAAATGATACCGCCTTGCGGAGTGCCTTTGTCTGGAATGAGTGTAGTGCCGTCTGGCATTCTAATCGGTGCTTTCAGAATCCGCTTGATAATAAAAATCAACTGCTTGTCGTGTATTCCCATTGCCCATATTTGCCGCATTAGCTTGCTGTGATTTACGTTGTCGAAAAATCCTTTTATATCAAACTCAATCACATAATGCAGGTTCATGCGTTGAAGCATGGTGTAAGTTTTCTGCACGGCGTGTTCCACGGAACGGTTCGGGCGAAAGCCGTAACTGTTGTCGCTGAATTTCGCTTCGCAGATTGGCTCTATGACCTGTTTGATACATTGCTGTACCAGCCTGTCCCAGATACAGGGAATACCTAACGGTCTGGTTTTTCCGTTTGGTTTCGGAATGTCTTTGCGTCTTACCGGCTTTGGGCGGTATCCGTGCTGACTTCCTGTGACAATAAACCTCACTTTCTCTGCAACTGTTTCGGGCGGTAAACACCCGATGTCACTGATGTTTTTGTTGTCTGTTCCTGCTGTGTAGCTTCCTCCGTTTGCTTTGATGTTCCGATATGCCAGAAGAATGTTGTCCCGGCTCAGAATTAAATCCATAAGGTCGGTAAAATTTTCTCCCTCCAAACTTCGATGATAGAGTTCATCAAAAACTGGCTGCATACTGTAATACTCGGCATGACGTAAGTCATCTACACATAGAGTTTTGTTTTTCTTTGGCATAAGGCATCACCTCCTTTTTGCGAAAGTGACCCTTTTGGTCTTACTCGAATCCTTATGTTGGATTGAATAATGCCTGCTTATCTCAACCGACTTGTGGCCATTCCTCCGTAGCTCACATAACGCAAGCACATCATAGGTTCGACCACTACTTTTCAGCAGCAGTTCGTCTGCTTATTGTTTTTCGTCAGACTATTCCTTGCGGAATCTGCTGCCTTTCCTCGTTCCGATAGTTCTATCTGTTCATACATACCCGTAGGTTCCTGCTATAGACCTGTCGGCTTGCCTGTGCCTGTAACACAGCATGGTCGTTCGTAGGATCAATTTCTACTAAACCACACCGACTGCGCATTAACGCACCCACACATTTCTGCGTGGTCTTCTTTTAGACCTGTACATTCGCAGGTTCGTCAGTCCGCCCGCCAAAGCGAACATTCTAACCATAGGTATCTTATAGACTCTCGGCTTATAGGTAACACAGTCTGCCTCCAGACCGCTTTCGACCACTTTAGGCAGTGGTTACGGTTACTCTCAGCCTTTGTCATGGGGCTTCGTACACCAGCCATTACAGCTAATGCACGCCCATCAAGGGTAGGCGTTTCAGGGCGTTACCCCGTCATTCCACCTATCAAACTACCAGTTCTCCGAACAACGGAAAACCGTTGCTCGTGCGCAGACTTTTTACCGTCTGCGAACGAGTCGCACTCACCCAAAAATCTTCGGAAGCTTTTTCCCCTTCTCCTTTGGTATTTACAATGATTGTTGTCACCAGCTTCAGGATATCTTTTTCAGACCGTATATAAGCAAATGGATTGTAATGAAGGGACTTGGAAAAATTGATGGTATTCAGAACCTTAATCACATATGGCTCATGTACCACTTTTCCAGATTTATCTTTCATGATATTTCCATTCTTATCTTTCTTAGGTGGTCCCTTTGCTAACATCTTCCCGCACTCTTCAATCAAAGTGCCTTTCGGATCTGTAATGACCATAGAACAGTTCATCTGCATGACCGATGGTTTTACGAAAAAACGTGTCTTACCGGAACCACTGCCGCCGATGACCACTATATTTTTATTTCTTGCATACTTCGGCTGCTTCGGTCTGCTCTCCATGGTCAGTGCTTCTGTTGCTGTCAATGGAATGTTCATCCATGGATCTTCCGACATATAAGGCTTGATATCCTCTACGGTTCCCCATCTGGCTGAACCATACTCGATGCCTTTCCGTAATTTCTTTGCATCTGCCTGTTTCTGCCAGACCAACACTTTCAGAACGACTGCAACAACAATACCTGCTAGCAGATCTTTCCAGTTATTGCTTAACATAAAACCAGCAAAAATCCGGTCTGCGTGTTCCATTGCATATAAAAGTTTGTTCCCCATATCTTCTCCCGGACTGTTCCGGTAAAGAAAAAATGCCCGGTCTGCATAGAAAGCAGCCAGAGCATAAGGGATATTTGTAAGAACCAGTTTCTTTTTATCCAGGGCGGACAGCTTACCCCCGATTTTATTCTTCCACTTCTGCATCAGAGTTTTGCCGCTTTTCTTTTTCATCGACTCTGCTCCTGATGCCGGTTCTTTACTTTGTCCTTCGTCTTCTTTGGCATCATTGCCCGGTAAGCTGCAA
>OHJZ01000964.1_pt1 | contig 12869 bp, 18 predicted proteins | sample 1568691 | NCBI WGS metagenome assembly OHJZ01 (sample SAMEA3879593, study PRJEB24766) | human gut metagenome | biome: human-associated habitat; feature: feces | place: USA | collected 1985/1987
GGTCGAAACCGAGGTCAAACATTTGTTCGATTATTGGAAAAGTGGGTCAAATACGAAATCCCCAAAATCTATGCACTCTATCTGGTTAATGTCATACTTTAAATAATTCCTTTTCGCTGTATTAATTGCTTGCATAATTAAATACACTTTTTTCTCTGAAATTTTAATAGAACCCTGCACCATTGTGAACAAGTTTGCTTCTCCTGCTGTATCAGTTTCTTTACCTCTCAGAATCATACTACACGGGAATGTACAATCTGTTGCATAGAAATGAATTGCGGGGCTATCAATAGTGCCTACTTCCAAGGGAGTACCGTCTAGTTTTAAGCCCGGTATATTTATCTCACTTAGTTTAAATTCCAAGCATCTTACTTTTGCGGTTCCATTAAAAATGGAATATCTGATTTTAGCACCACCCTTACCCGGAATACTTGAAGTTTTTGTAAACGTTGTACCATACTCAATACTGTTAATTGGTTTAAAGTAAAGCCCGTCAAACGCCCCAATCACCATATTGAGAATATTCTTATGACCCTGTTCGGATGGATGCACACCATCATTTGAAAAAGATGATTCATACAGCATACCTTGATATGCCGGTATAACACTAAATCCTAATTGAGCAGCCGAATACATCCAGATTTTAATTGCTTTAATTACACTGATGTAGGTTGTTGATGTATGAATCCCCTGTTGATGACCTTCCCATGTCCACCCCATGGGACAAACAACCACGTTTTTACAGTTTTCAAAATTGCTTGCTATAGCACTCTGAAAATCAATCATGCCCTGACTGATATCATTTTCAGCGGAGTTTCTGTCGTTGTAACTTCCGCCCACAATTATTTTGACAACGTTTTTCTTTTCATTTGTTGTCATTGTGCCTGCTAATGTGTTTATCATATTTGTATATGTCTTTGTTCCGTCAGCTTTAAATCCATATCCACCAATGGCACTTAATTTAACAGTGTATCCATTTTTCTCAAGAGCGCTTTTGAGCATATACGCCCATGAATATTCTCTATTAGCGATATTCTCACCTGCGCCATAGCTGTCACCTAAAATAAGAACCGTAGGTTTATTAACTCTTGCTAATGCTCCTTGTAATAACGCATCTGAAATGATTTCCGAAAGTTCGCCACTAGCTTTCATTTCATCCAAGGTTTTTCGTATTTCTTTATTAATTTCAAGTTTTGCAAAATAATCTGTTACAAATTTCTTTAACTCTTCAAAGTTACCTTGTAAGTCGGTAAACTTTCCTTGCATTTTAACCCATTCTTCTGTTAGGTTTTTCACGGTTTCAATAATCCATGTCAAGTTCATTTCATGAAAATTTGTATACGGAAATTTAAACATTTTCTTACCCCCCTCAATATACTATTAGGAAAAATTCTTCTTTAAACATTTCAGTAATTTTACTCAGTGCACTCATAGATTTTTCAAGTTTGAAATCCAACACCTCAAGTTCTGACATTCCCGTAGACCTTGTTTCTTTTTCCGTTTCTGTCGTTTCATTTTTAGAATTTTTTGTGTTGTCATTTTTTTCATCATAGTTTGCTTTTCCCCCATAAGTAATGGTTGTGCTTCCCCTATCCACAAGTGATGTTGAGTTAAATCCTGCAACTTTTTCAGCTGTTGAATCAGAACCACTTGTTCCGCTATTACTTTTCTGGGTTAAATTTTCTTTATCTTCCGTTGTAGATTTTCCTTTTCTGTCTCTTGTAATTGTTTCCGTTTTTACACCCTCTGTTGTAGAAATGGCAAGTTCTATATCATAGATAATTGAGAATAGTCGTTCATTTATAGAAGCCCATGAGTTTAGAGCTAAAGCCATTTCAGTTGGTGATGGTATTAAAACTTCCAACTCAGCGCATTTTAAAAGGACATAATTCTGAATATTATCCTTTCCAATATCATTCACCATATTGATCGGTAAATGACTTATGAAATTATCTTTCAGCAGATTTTCATTCCATGCTAGTAGCCCCCGTAAATAAAGTTCTCCCGGCATTATTTTCGCCCCCTTCATTGTGACGTAATTTAACGTCAAGATTTAGATTAAACATTGTATTTGTTTGGTTAATTCCCTCTTTTAATGTTTCAAGCCATAATTCTGCTTTTGTGAAACACTCAATATTATTGCTGTTCACCTCATCTACAATCATACGTTCTTTCTTGTCACTTCTCACGTTTGGTATGCCAACTTCATTGCAAAACATTTCTTCCCAACGTCTCAATGTATCCTGTAATTCAGGAGCAATAAAATTCTTTTTCAAATCATTATTGAAAAAATCTAACGGAATATTTTCGTTCCCCATCTTCAGTTGTTCATCATAGAAAACGCCAAGTTCACCTCTCATCACCTTATCAAGAATTTTCTTCATTGACTCAGCTTGACTTTTTCCTCTCACTGCGAAGAGAAATGAAAGTTTGCTGTTCATAATGTTCATTTCACACGTTTCCGCAGTCATAGCCATATTATCGGCATAGTAATTTACAATATCAGAAACACCGCTGTAATCTGGCTGTAATCTGATAATGGAACATTGAGCACCAATTTTAGGTTCTAAAATTCCCGTTAATAAAGGATTCACAATTACAGCGTGTGTGGGATTATAGTAGATATTATATCCTCTCAATCCGCAATGCTGACATATAACACCGAATTTATCTGTATTTACAACTGCTAGATAACCATTTAAAAACAGTGAATATAAAAAATAATTTTTATCCCACGTTTCAGGCAATTCAAACTCAAATACAGACATAACTTTTTCAAGTAAATATTTTTTGAAAAACATAAACATCTGCGTGTTTTTCGTATGAAGAGTTGACGGACTGTAGGAAGAATTAAACAAGTTTATCATTTCATAACTGTATGGCATCATATCATCCCCTTATAAATATTGAACTCCAATATTGCGCGTAAGTGTATCTCTCCGGCTGATTCAGACTTGTTGGTCTCAAATAATTATACATAAACGCATTAGTAAGCGTTTTCAGGTCATAGTTCCCAGTAGCCCACTCACGCCATGTCATATTGTAACTTGAAGTCGGATACCATTCCGGCTCAATACCCCTGTCAGCGTCTCCAACACTCTCCTGATATTCAGCGAATAAAACAGCGCACTGTTTTCCACCGTCCCACCAGTCATCATGTTTTCCGTATAGAATATCAAGAACTGACAGTAATTTTGTTCCCGGCGTCCACTGTACAAGTCCTCTGCCCGGGCCATCTGACGTTGTGCCACCGCCCACTTCAATGAGACCGGGATTCATGGTACTTTCCTTTTCCATATTTCCTAACAACGCCATTCGAGCGGTTGGAGACCAACCTCTCTCCTTAAAATAATTGTTAATATTGGCGGCATTTTGTCGCATTTTGTCTCTTGTAAAATACCCGTTCACAGTATCGGTGACAAGTACATTCCATTCACCGGACGGTAAAGGAATCTCCCCGCCGCTACCCCCAGAGCCACCAATGGAAAGACCTATTAATAATGCTGAGTTGTCATTTCTGATGTTTCTATGCATAATAAACGCCCCCTTCTAACAATGATTTAACTCTTGATATCTCATCTGAATAAGCCCCTGTAATATTCATGTCCCCATGTTCTACCAAATAATATCCGGTTCCCAGTGACTTAAAAGTACCACGTTTCATATACGGTCTTCCATTTTCACTGTTGTCCTCGTCAGTGACTGTTAGGAAATATTGAAAAAATGATATCCAACCGTCAGTTCCTATAGTTGAACCGTTAGACCCTTTTGACGACACTGTAGGAAGAAACTCATTTACAGCGTTCCCGATATATCCAACTCCTTTCATGAGTTGAACGGAAGCAATACTACCGAGTGCGGCTACAGATGATATTATACCCTCAAGAGGATTGTTTTTAGCTTCATTTATTTGAACAGGAACGCCATACATGCCAGAACTATAGCCAAGTAGTGCATTATTATTAGTAAACGAAATGTCGTATACACCTGTTCTGGGGTCTATTCGGAAATCGACATTAATTGGGGCGTTAATATTTATTTTATTGGTGTCAATTTGCATCACACCAAACAGTCTCGATGCTATTTCCAACCTGTGATATGCACCATGATTTAGATAATCACCTCTAGAAGCCTGAGGATGACTTGATAATGTCACACTCCGTTGTAGTTTGTATGCTAAAAGTGCATTCAATTTTGTACACACCGCAGGAATTTTCCAATATCCTAACGGAAGTTCTGACACTTCTGTTCCGCCGGGTATACCGAAAGGCATCCACATACAATTTGACACGTATTGGAACGGGTTCATAACAATTTTAACAATGGAATCTTTTATTCCCGATTCTTTGATATCAGCCCAATCTATGTCACCGAATGCTTTCTGACAGAACGTTGTGAAATCTGTTACTTGAAATTGATAATATTCTAATGCACCCTCTTGACCTACTACTGTCAGTATAATGAACCCTGTTATCCAACCTGTGCTTGCACCTTCTGGCAGTACACTAATTTCTTGAGCCTTTTTTGTGTAACTGGATTTTGCGGGGTAAAAATTATCTATTACAGAGCCATCAAAAGTGGCACTGCTTCTTAAAATGTAAAATTCTTCTTCTATGATTTCGCTTTTGAAGCTAGCTAAAACATCACACTCTAATGAACAAATCCATAGACCCTCTTCAAACGTCCAGTCTTTTACAAAATAATATCTGTTAAACTCTTCAATATAACAGTAATTCAAATTAGTTGGATTCCCAGAAGCATCGTTATATTGTACGCTCAGCGTTGGACTTGAAATAGAAGAGGGGCTACGTAAAGCCCCTGTTCTAGTCACAACAGCAGAAGAATTTGGAGGAATCCATGTGGAATTTTTACGTTTTCCCACATTGTAAAAATGAACTCTCATGCTGTCACCGCCTTATTAATTTAATAAGAACACAACTCCATTTTCGGTGAAGTCGTTATAGTATCTGTCATTGAAATGCCAGAAAATATTACTGTATCCGCCTCTCGCATTAAACGGTGACGGTGCAGACCATTTGCCATAAGTCGTGATGCCAACCGCTTCCTCGTCAAATAACACACCGAAAATGTTAGAAGTAGCTGTGCCTTCAGTGTCAGAAACAACGTTTCCTGTTGCGTCCATGTATGATGCCTTCACGTTAATACCGTCTGGACTGTCAATATTCTGCCAGAAACCTACTTTCTCATGATCGGCCATTTTCAAATAGCTGTCGTTAAAGATAGATGACATCACGGTAGCATCAATATTGTTTAGTTCCTCTGAATACAGATACAATTTCTGTTTATTGTACGGTGTATGTCTTGAAATCTCTTTTCCTGTCACGTTAATATGAAACTTTTGTGTTCTTTCAGTCATCCAATCAGACACTGTTTTGATGTAACCTGTCGCCCACTTCATGAACGGAACAAAGTTTTCTGGCTGTTTTACTGTGTCAGCGGTGAGTGTAGTTCCTGCGACATCATTATATTTAGTTACAAGATGAATAACATTTGCGGTGTCACCTTTCACTTTACCACCAATAAAGTTGGCGAGCGTCATTCTTGCTGTTGCTTCATGTGCTTGCTCAATTAAATCAGACGCGTTTGTCACAATCATAGTGACAAACCTCTGAAATTCCTGTTCATTCTGTAAAGCAACGTTTAACTGCTCTCTAAACAGTGTAACCTGTCTCTGATATACACTCTGCCCATAAAAGTTGGTCTGAAGTACTTTCGGAATGGCAACTACTTGGTCGTCCACACTCGTTCCGTCTGTTAAGTCGTACCGGTCATCCTTATTCCAATCAGAATCCGCAATATTGAGTTTTCTTACATGGTTTCCAAACCTCATGTTATCCTGATATAAACCCTTAAACTTTCTTGAATAAGGTCTGATAGAAAAAATAGTTCTACTGAGAACCTGAGAAATTGCATTTAATAACGGGTCTATTCCTAGCTCTAGTGCTGTAGTGGCAACTGATGTAAAATCACTTGTTGCAATCGCACTAACTGTGTTTTTTCCTGTTGCCTGATTTACAATTTCATTCAAAATAGCAGCTGAATTAAAGTTCGCTACGTTAGGCGCGCCCGGTGTTAATTTAATAGCTGTCCCCATAAAATCACTCCTTTAATGGTGGGTTAATAATTGAAGCTAACATATCTTCCGTTGTCGGCGGTTCGGGAATCTGAGAGTTACTCAGGTTACCAACCTGAATCAATTTAGTAATTTCATCTAATCGGTTGTCCAGAACACTCATACGCTGATTGAAAACATCCTGTGCCGGAACCGGTGCTGATACTGATACCGGTGCTGATGCCGGTGCTGATGCCGGTGTTGGTGTCTGAATCGGAGCCGGAGCCGGAGCCGGTGCTGATACCGTACCTGCAATTTTAATAATGTCCTGTTTGCTGAAGCCTGCCCCTGCAAGAGCTATGATATCCTCGATTTTCATGTATTATCACTCCTTTTTTGTTAAATATTTTTTATTACAGAAACCTGCGTAAATCTTTCCGCTGTCTGAGTATTCACAGAGATACCATTCCATGGTGATATCTGTAAACCCGTAACAGAAGATTGCACGTCCCTTTGGCATTTCCACGATTATATCTGCGTTTGTATCTGGCTTATCACGCAACAGCAGAGGGGAACTCTTTGTATTTATTTTATATTCGCCATATACGTCACAGTCTGGGATAATGTCAATCATTCCGTACTGTTCTTCAATATTCGGGTCTAGTAAAATTTTTGCACCTAACGGCATCGTATCACTCCTTTGCGTCCAGTTTGTCTGCGAGTTTCTGAATTGCCATTGTATTATTGTTTAAAACTTCTGTAAGGTTATGTATTTCTTCTTTATGATTTTCAGTTTCCTTGTACCATAAATAAAAGGTTACTGCAAGACATGATACCGGAACTCCTAGAGAACTGAATAACTGACTTATTGCCTGAATCCATTCCATATTGCCACTCCCTTCTTTTGAATTAGGGGAAAGTGTTGAGAGCCAACCAAACTCATGTACACGGGTTCCGCCCGTTGGTTTTGTACCACTTCCCCTACAATTGCATCATATCACATCTTGAAATAGTTGTCAAGTAGATATTTTGATTCTATATCAGAAAAACTGACTAGTCCATCTAAGTACATCCCCCAGACCCATATAAACTTATGCCGGAAAGCTGTCAGGTCTCTTGTTGATGTAGAATACGTAATCTGGGGCGAACCTTGTAGGTGTTGTGTAATATACAGTTTTTCCTTGCTTTTGTGTGTGTATATGGTTATTTCTCCAATTGTCACAATGGGGACGTACTCATTTATGGGTTCGGATTTAATGTCCGAATAGTCCTCAGCGTAGAAATCATTCTGAATTGACATCTTGTAAAAATCACTGTCTTTACCAACCATTCTGTATACAGCTGTCTCAGATTTTGCCTGTGAAATTGGAGAGTTGGCTAAATTTATGAGGATGATACCCCTGTCAGGTAGATAGCTAAATTCCTGTCCTGCTTTGTGCATATCGGTAACTTTGCGGATTAAACCTAGTTTTGCGAATATGTCACAGTTCGCATTTTCGCTGTTAGATGCACACACGAGTTGTAAAGGTTTATCTCCCACAAGCTCTCGATTTCGGTTTATAGTTTCATATCCATTTAAGAGAGCAATTGTAGCGTTTTTTAACTGTGGTTCTGTCTTTTCTGGGATGAACTCGTCATAAAACATCAATTCAACGTCAGATGCCCCGAAACCTCGTAAATTGGATATGGTGCCAAGTGCCGCCGAATAGCCTAATGGTTCTCCTGCGTTTGTGTATTTTTTCGTTTTTTCGTCAAAACTTGTGTCATAGAAACCAGAATACATTTTATTAATTGGTGATGGCGTAATGCGTCTGTTACAGTCTGTATTGTATTGTTTAAATGGATTAAATTGCGGTGTACGTATCATATCTATCTGAGTTTGACGGGTTCGAAGGTAAATGAATTTTTTATTATTTTCTACAGCGTGTTTCAAAATACCATACGTTTTCCCCGTTCCTCTACCGCCCCATATAAATATGAAAGGGCATCCTGTTTCCAAGATACCCTTTATATTCACATAACCATTACTGTCATACAGTTCAGGCTTTTTCATTTCACATATCCCGCAACAAGAAAGTTTCTTCCACGCTGAGATTTTTTGAAAGATACAGATACTTTTCGGAAGTCCTCACCGCATTTTTCTGCCATTGTGATAATACGCTCAAAAGCCTGAATGAATGAGGTTGAGGTTGTCACGTAAACGTTGTGTGTTTCTGCTTCCTCGATTGACAGAGTTTTCACTACTTCACCCTTTGAGTTTTCATCTTCCACAATAGCGTAGTGATCGAACTCCACAGTTGTTCCGGCAGTGTCGGAAAGACGAATTCTATTCTCATCTTCGAACATTGCGAACATTAACTCCATTGTATACTCGTTTTCCTGAATGTTTGTTTCAATAATTTTCATGTTATTTTCTCCTTTTTTCTTTTTATGCTGTTTTACTCACAGCTGAGAGTTGTTTCGGATTGCGACATGTTTGGTTCTTACTCTACTTTCCGTAGTGTACAAATTCGGCTTCTGTCATAGATGCTTTTACAACTTCAGTATCCATGGAAACTTTCACAGCCTTTACTCCTGTTTCAGCTTCATAAGATTTTTTAATCTTTGTAGCTGTCACGTTTGCGCCGTAGTAGGTTTTTTCTACAGACTGCCCGTTTTCGTCTGTAATCTTTGCTGTTACTTTTTCAATGCTTCTTGTAATCATGTTTTTTCAACTCCTTTTTATTTTGTTTTTGTTACAAGTATATAATAGCATATGTGAGCATATATGTCAAGCCTTTTCTTTAGTATTTTTTAAAAAATCGTGCCATAAATCAACGCTATTGAGAACATTTAAATATTCCAACGTGAGACCAACGGTATATTCAGAGGGGCGTATAACCACGTTTCTGGTGATGTATACGCTTTTATCCGGATTATCTGTGTCGGGGCTGTAATACCCATAATCTGAATCATTATAAACAGATTCCGTGCCACCCGCTTCCCGAAACGTAGTTCCGATTTTCAAAGCTTCCAAACCGCCCATTCTCTGCAATTCTTCTGCACCTTTTTTCTTTCCTACGCCTGCTATCGTGATTTCAAGTTTACCGTTTTTTTCTTGAGCATATTTTTTTGCCCCTAAGGTTATAAATCTGTCGGATGTCCCTTCATACTCGTATACGCCGAGATAATGTTCCACTCCTTTTGGGTCTGTAGCATGACCGCCGCTTTTCAGTGAATCTGCCATCAATCCTGCATTCAGTTCATCAAACTCTTTTTGGATTTCTGAATATCTTTCCGTCACTAGTATTTTACATGAATCGGTATCACAATAAACAAAATCCTCACCTGCAATGTTTACGGCAAGCTTAAGTCTCTGCCGGGCGTGAGCAGTTACCCAACAGCCCCATGCATACAGCATAAACGCTCTTTTGTTGTATTTAGTCAACTTTTCCCCTGTATCCCCGTCCTCAACTGAAAATGGTTTTTCGGTGTTACTGTAGATGATATCAGGCTTAACAGGGTTCTGTGCGGACATGCCATATAGTGAGTTTATCAATTCTTTTGCCAAGGCGTACTCAATCTCTTTTCCCTCTACATCTTTTAAAGACGTTTTATCTGTGAATAATCGTTTTACCAATTCTCTTAAAGACTCCGGGAGATACCCATACCCTGCCGTGTAAAAATCAGTGAATTCAACTTCATTCCATACGTATTCCTTTTTCACAATTCCAAAATCAATATCATTCAGCGTGCACGAGTATTCATCTGCCGAAAGTAAACGACCATTATCCCAAACTGATTCATTACTTATGCAATAACCCTTGTCTTTTGTCAAATAAGGAGCGCCGTAATAAACATCTTTTTGTCTGATGTTCCGGAAATGGAACCGCCCTACATAAGCTTTGTGAAATTTTGTCCACCTGTCAATGTCCTCTATACCGCAATTTCCCTGTCGCACAAATTTTGTCATTGGAAATTCACAATTTAGCATAACATCCGGATAGGAACTTGCCCTGTCGAATGACGCAACGTTGCTAAGTATTTTCCCAACGTGATATCTGTTTGCGTGAGTATCACCGCCCCTGAATTCCTCTCTAAGAAGCGTGTATAGGCTTGTATCACACATCATGCTGTGCAGTTTTTTATAATTGTACTGTTTCATAGCTTGCCTTGCTTCTCGCCTGACGTAACCTGTAGATGTTAATGGTAGAGTGTATAGAGTATCGTTATTATCCATCAATCGTTTATGCATTGCCTGTAATAATCCTATCACATCATTACACCCGTATTTAATTTCCCTAGTTGATAATTCCGTCCATGGGTACCGTCGCTTTTCATAATCAAAATCTTTCAGCTTCTGATTCTGTACTCCGCTATCGCTCAAAAACTTGTCAAGACTTTTGTGTGTTTGCATGTACGAGCACCTAAACTCCAAATTCCCTTGCATATGATTTCCTGCCCTAATTCTGAGTATTTTTCGAGGTTTGAGAGAAAACACCTCATCCGGCTTTATTTCTATATGCGAGCGCATAAACTGAAATTCATATGATAAATTGTGAACAAAAATCATTGTGATAAGGTGCTCATCTTCGATGCCGGTAAACAATTCTTCAAGTTCGTTCCAATCTCTTCCATAGACGCATATTATTTCATTACCGTCAAGCAATACTGCAAATTGCCATAAATACATAATGCTCTGCTCAATTTCAGAAAGTCGTGTAGTTTCGATATCGAAAGCGCATATGCAGTTTCGGTATGACTGTTTTGCGAAACGTTGTTTTCCTCTCATGTTAGGTGTTCTATATATCTGCTGTATTCTACGTATCAATTCCTCTCTTTGCTTTTTGCCATTCCCTATACTGATTGAGTAATTCATCACCAGATTTTTCACCTCTATCAATAAACAACTCTAGCGCCTTTGTGCTGTCATATACTCGCCCAAGTGAATAATCCCGAACAGATTCCATGAACTCACCAAACTCGTTAAGTTCTTTATAAGTCTTAAATTTAATCCCTAACTTTTCAAGTTTTGCCATTTTTCGTTTGGCAATTCTCCTTTGCCCTGATACACTGTATAAATCAGATTTCTCAGCCTGCTCTAATGCTGTCATTGCGCCCCGTCTCTGACGGGCGGTTTTTATCTGGCTTTCGGGTGGCAATTGCTGTAGCATGTATTGTATATTACTCTTTGCGCCCATGCCGAAATTTTTGTTTTGCGCTAAGACTTTAAGCTTTCTTATAACTTTAGTACGGCGTTTTGCATAATCTGTCATCATGCCACTGCTCACTCTCCCTTTCCTCTCGTTCTACATCGTGAATATGCTTCACGTGAAACATTATCGCAGAACGATTCAGTATTTGTGCTTTGCTCAAGTTGTTATGTTTTGCCAACTTCTTTACTTCTCTAAAAGCTTTATCTGTGAGGTACACACTTGTGTCATATTTTGGTGTAACCCGACTGGACGTGAATTGAAATCCCGAACCACCGAACTCAAGAACTGAATACACAGCATGCTCTAAATATTCGCTCACTGTTGTCCCGTATTCTTCTGCCCAGTTGTATATTCTCATATCTAATCTTACTGATAATTTTCTCAATGTTTTTTCAACTCCTTTCTTTGCTCTCGTTTTCTTCTGAGTTTTTCTTTTCTCCTTTTCTCCCTTCCCATTTCATCTGTCGTACCGAGGATGTACCCTGACACAAACATCATGATTAAAGCTATAGACACGTAAATTATATCACTTGTGGTTGTTGCTATCATTTCATCACCTCCAATAAATATTTCTACGCTCTGCGTCTGAAATTATATTGATATCGCTATATTTCGCATATGCCCCGTGAGTATGCGAACCGTCTCCCGAGAAATACACCAAATATGATTCCAATAAGACAAAATCATGAATACCCATTTCAATGCCATTTATAAAAACAGTACCCCCAAAATATCCTTTTTTAATCTTCTGTAACAGCTTTTTCAAATCATGGTTAAAATCAATAATTAAACTGCGAATACCTGTGTATTTGATTTCAGCACCGATACCGTAAAACTCGATACTGGTCTCTCCTAGAATAGCGTCACACCCTTCAAATGTTACGAAGTCATTAATTGTGACCAACACGTCATTGGTTTCAGTGATTTTTTTAAGTTCTTCTAACTCCTTAACAGGCTCAATAGGTGTTATGTGCGTATCTTCAATTCTTGACGCACCGTTATATATCGGCGCAATGTAACGTATAGACCCGTCTGAAAACCTGTGAAAACCATACTTGCCATTTTTGTTCATGTACTCATCAAACTCACGAGTGTGTTTTTTAATTAATTCGATTGTATCCGCCATTTTATGCTCCTTTCCCCCCATTGTACCGATAGGACAGCTGTTTATTTTAATATTTTTATAACCCAATCTGTATCATCTGATAAAAGATACTTGCCATAATTTTTCTCTTGTTTCTGTCGTATATAAACAACACATGCGCATCATCATCAAAATACAGTTTAACGGAATCATAAAAGAAGCAAACGTTGTTTATGAAAATACTTGAGCATTTTTCATTGTTTATCATTCTAAAACTCTTGTTGCATTCTCTAATCTTTTCAATAATATCTTTTTTTGTCATTTTATTTTCTCCTTTTCTTGTTACTATCTCCTTGCTATGATTATATAATATCACATTTATACCGCGTTGTCAATAGTTTTTATAAAATTATACCGCAATTATTTGTTCGCCTATAGCGCACATCATGTCCGCCGAAGACAAACACATATGTCCGCCGGGGAAAGACAAATGTCCGTCCACCACGGACTTGAGTAT
>OHJZ01000980.1_pt1 | contig 12670 bp, 7 predicted proteins | sample 1568691 | NCBI WGS metagenome assembly OHJZ01 (sample SAMEA3879593, study PRJEB24766) | human gut metagenome | biome: human-associated habitat; feature: feces | place: USA | collected 1985/1987
TTTCTTAGCTTCACCTGCCTCTGTGAGAGCTGCCTGAGCACCACCGCCGATACCACCGCAGATCAGAACATTTACACCCTGCTCAGCAAGCAGACCTGCAAGTGCACCATGTCCTGTACCGTTAGAACCGATCACTTCACTGGAAACTACTTTGTTGTCTTCCACTTCATAAACTTTAAAAGACTCTGTTTTTCCAAAATGCTGAAAAATCTCTCCATTATCATATGTTACTGCAATTTTCATTTGAAAAATCCTCCAAATTATTTTTTATACCCATTCAGTCCAGTATAAACTGTCTGCGACTCAAAAGCAAGGCTATTTGATCAGGTAATTCTCAATTCCATTTGCAATTCCCCGTACCATTTTTTTCTGATAAGAACTCTGCTGCATACGGCGGTCTTCGGAAGGATTACTCATATATCCCATCTCGATAATCGTTGTCGGAACTTTGCTCCAGTTATTTCCGGTCATAGAGTCTGTTTCCCAGACGTATTCTTTTCTGCATCCTGTAGCTGACACATATGCATTGAGCACAGCCTCAGAAAGAGCTTTGTTTTTTCTGTACATAGATGAAATATAAGGACTGTTTCTGGTTGTACAGATAGTCAGTGCTCCACTGATAGAGGAATTATCACTTCCATTGGCATGGATACGGATATACGCATCCGCGTTTGCCTTATTTGCCACTTTTGCGCGGTCAATACAGCTGAGAGCTACTTTACTGTTGGTTCTGGTCATTACTACCTTAAAACCTCTTTTCTGAAGAAGGGTTCTTAGCTGAAGACCAATGCTCAGGTTAAGCTTATATTCCTCCACACCTGTAGCAACACCCTGGGTTCCGGAAGTATCTTTCTCTTTCAGCTGGCTGGAACCAGGCCCAAGAGGTTCATAACCGCTGGCAACGACAGCAGAATGCCCCGGATCCAGTACAACAACAGGAGTCCAGACACCTTTACTGTTGATCTTTCGTCCATTTACAGTCTGATTGATACGCATTCTTCCGGTCTGTTTGCCAAAATACCTGAAACGATTATGAATACGGTGCCACCCTGTAAGCATAGCACCGTCTGCGGCAAAACAATAATAATACTTGCCGATTTTGTGCAGGTCTGTCAGCTTTTTACCATTCTTATAATAGTATTTTTTTCCATCGAAGGTTTTCCACCCGGTGAAAGTACTGCTGACAGATGCTGCCTGGACATCTGTAAAATCTACAGCAGGTAAAGCTGTGACCAGGAGAAGAATACACAAGAGCCAGATAAAACATGATTTTCTTTTCTTCATACATGACTTCCTTTCATATAGAGATATTTTAAGTGATGGTTTTGTATGTTGATTATATCATGTAATTGTCTGGGAGTGTGGAAAAAAGCATATAAAAAGAACGACTCCGATCGCAATGACCGGAGCCTTCTTTTTAGGAATCTGTATTAATTACCCAACTGGATTATTTCACTTTAGCTGTTTCAAGATTGGACCATGGGCTGAATACTTTCCTGTTATCAATGGATGTTCTGTTGAATGCATGCATTCCAACTATCCTAACACACAGGGATTACCAGTTGCAAATAAAATTTTTAATTGAACTTATTTAAGTAATATGCTATAAATAAGTTTGAGGTGATGAATATGGAATATAATTTTTCAGAGGATCTGAAGTCTATACGAGAGATTCTGGGATTTTCTCAAAGTGAACTTGCAGAAAAAATCGGAGTAGAGCAGGTGACGATCTCAAGAACCGAGCTGAAAAAAACAGAACCATCGGCAAGGCTTTTGGAAGCAGTATATTCGTTTGCATTTGATAAAAACATAAAGATAAACAAATTAAAGGAAATGTTCTGGAGAGATGATTTAGGTGCAAATGAAAAATTGCTTTTTCATGGCGCTAAAACTGAAATTGACGGAGAGATTGATATTCATAAGGGAAGAAAAAATAATGATTTTGGGCAGGGATTTTATACAGGAGAAAGTTATGAGCAGGCAATATCATTTGTTTCAGGGTTTGGTAATTCTTCCGTATATTATATCAGATTTGATGACAGAAATCTGAAATGCAAGAGATATGAAGTAAATCAGGAATGGATGATGACGATTGCTTACTATAGGGGAACATTGGATGAGTATAAGGATCATCCGGCAGTAAAGGCACTTATAGAACAGTCGCGGAACTGTGATTACATAATTGCTCCAATTGCAGATAACCGTATGTTTCAAATCATTAATTCATTTATCGCCGGAGACCTTACAGATGAACAGTGTAAACATTGTCTTGCTGCCACAAATCTTGGGATGCAGTATATTTTTCTGACTGAAAAGGCTGTATCCCAGATAAAATTAACAGAACGATGCTATATATCAAATAATGAAAGGGAATACTATAAAAATATAAGACTTGAAGAGTCAAAACTGGGTGATGACAAAGTTAAATTAGCTAAAAGGCAATATAGAGGGCAGGGAAGATATATTGATGAGATTCTGTCATAAAGGGGTGACCAATATATGAAAAGGATGAATAAGGATGGAGTGCTTTTATGTGAACTTCAGGCAACAGCATTTGAAAAGTCAATTGATAAAATGGAGTCAAGTTCAGAGATTTTTATCAGGCGATTTATGAGGAGTCGAATAGCTAAAAGGCTTGATGATGGATCAGTACTGGAAAGTAATATTCAGGCAGAGGATATCCTGCAGCTGGTTAATGAAGAATATGGGTTTTCTAATTATGGTTCTGTGAAATATACCCGTAACGAAATGTATTGGATTGGATATATTTACAGGTATTTTGTAATAACCTACGAATTAACTTCCATGCAAGTCTATAAGATCGTAAAGCCAAAGGAACTGAAAGGGCTGTTTTTGCCATATCATACAATGGATCCATCTCAGGCTATTGAACGAATATTGGAAGCAAAAGGCCTGTTTACAGATGAAAAAATGGAATTGGAACGTCAGTATGAAATATTCAAAAGAATACGAAATAAAAAATTATAAGGGGCTGTCCTGAAATTCACCAATGTTAAGATTTTCACCGTATGATAAAGTAAAGTTCTTAGCAATATCAATTTCATTTCCGTTTAATGTAGCATAAATTTCATCAGCTGGTACTTCCAGTGAATATCCTCTTCCTGTCGGAATCAGCGAAGAGGAATACCTGAATTGTCAGATATCCATACTCAGAAATCCTATTATCGGAAATGTGTTCTTCCGGCTGAAATATATTGAGAAATTTGGAACCGGAATCATGAGGATCAATCATGCTTACAGGAACGCACTGATAAAACCATCGTATCAGTGTTTTTCTAATTCTATCAAAGTAATTCTTCCTGTTATAAGGGAAAACTATGACCTGAACGAAGCCGAACAGATACTGGTCAGAATCCTTAAAAAAACAGGTGCAGGCAGGGGAGTCAGATATACCTTGAAATAGCAGAAAGCAATATAAGGATAAGCTTCTGTGGCAGAAGCATCAGAATAATGTTATAATTCTTATAAACAAGAAATAACAGGAATCAGTTTGGAAGAAAGGTGGTTTTTATTTATGGGGTTATATTTGAATCCAGGAAATGAGGGATTTTTTGAGTCAGTTTCTTCCCAGATTTATGTAGATAAAACAGAACTCATTCAGTATACAAACCAGGTATTTCGAACTAAGCAGAAGTTTCTTTGTGTAAGTCGTCCAAGACGTTTTGGAAAGTCTATGGCTGCCGAAATGCTGGCAGCATATTATCAAAGAAACTGTGATTCACAAAAATTGTTTGCCAATATGAACATAGCAAAAGATCCTTCATTCCCAGTGCATTTAAACAGATATAATACAATTTTTTTGAACATGCAGGATTTTTTCAGTCGCACACATAATATTGACAGGATGTGTGAGCTTTTCAGCAAATATGTTCTTCGTGATCTTCTGAGAGAATATCCTGATCTTGATTATCTGGATCAGACAGATCTGATTGATGTGCTGCAGGAAATTTATAGAGAGTACAAAATTCCATTTGTTTTTATTATTGATGAGTGGGACTGGATTTTCTCAGAAACCTGCTGAAAGACAGAAACTATGTCGGGCTTACTTATATGACAGGAATTCTTCCGATCAAAAAGTATGGCTCCTATTCTGCATTAAATATGTTTGACGAATTTTCCATGACCAATCCAGGCGCACTTGCTGAGTATGTTGGTTTTACAGAGAATGAAGTGAAAGCGTTATGCAAGCAATTTGATATGAGTTTTCAGGATACAAAATGTTGGTACGACGGATATTTTTTTGAAAAAATCGGACATGTTTATAATCCCCGTTCTGTTGTAAGTGCCATGCTGAGCCATTTCTTTGATAATTACTGGAACAAAACAGAAACATTTGAGGCTCTGCGAGACTATATTGTTATGAATTATAAGGGCCTGAAAGAAGCTATTATCGAATTACTTGCCGGAAAAAGACTGGCAATAGATATTGGCTCGTTTAATAATGACATGACTACCTTTTCAAGCGCTGATGATGTATTAACGTTGTTTATCCATCTGGGATATCTCGGATATGATTTTTCCAGAAAGGAAGTGTTTATTCCGAACAGTGAGATCACAACGGAATTTATTACTTCCATACGAGATGCCGGATGGCAGGAAGTGATTACAGCAATAAGAAATTCTGAAGAGTTACTGCAGGCAACATGGAAACTGGAAAATAAAGTAGTTGCTGAGAAAATACAGGCGGCACATTTTGAAACTTCTATTTTAAAGTATAATGATGAGAATGCATTGGCTTGTGTACTTTCACTTGCATATTATAGTGCTCGTGCTTATTATACAGAAATCAGGGAGCTGCCGTCCGGAAAAGGCTTTGCAGATATTGTATACCTGCCCCGAAAATAGCACCTGGACAGGCCGGCTATGATCATTGAATTGAAATGGGACAAAAGTGCTGACAGTGCAATCCGGCAGATAAAAGAACGCAATTATCCCCTGGCATTGAGTGGTTACTGTGGAAATTTATTAATGGTTGGAATTAATTATGACACGAAAACAAAAATACATGAATGTATTATTGAAAAATTGGATATGTAAATTGTAAAAAGAAAGGCTCCGGTCGCAATGACCGGAGCTTTCTTTTTTAGGAATCTGTATCAGTTACCCAAATGGATTATTTCATGTTAGCAGGCATCAGATTTGACCATCTGCTGAATACTTTCTTGTTTGTATCCGGGTCTTTTGTGAAGGAACGCATTCCTACTACCCAGTTTTTCTTTGGTACCTTCTTGAACTGTACAGTAACTTTGTTCTTGTTGATGTTCAGGATCTTGTGATCTCCATAACGGTATGGACGTAACTCACCGTTGTCGTTCTTGGAGGATGTTCCCAGAACTACATCATATCCTGCTACATTAGAAACTTTGTTGTATGTTACGGTAATAGTAGAACCTTTCACTTTTACCTCTGTGATGACTGGTGCTGCCGGTGTTGTTGCTTTTACTTTGAATGCTTTTCCTTCAGACCACTCACCGAATACTTTCTTGCCGTTCTTGTCACGTGTCCAAGCGTGGCAGTATGCATAGTAGGTTCCCTTCTGTACATATTTGAATGCTGTAGAAGTCTGTACCTGGTTCTTGCTGATCGCATCGTAATCTTTGCTTGTTGTGCAGTTTTTATCTGTAGAGATTACATAATCGTAACCGGAAGCGCCTTCTGCATCACCGGAAAGGATCACAGTTGCTTTGTTGCCGACAACTTTGACACTGCTGATGACTGGTGTTCCGATCTCTGCAGCACTTTCAACGATGTTGAACTTCACTGTCTGGCTTCCTGTGTAGTTCTTATTGGAATCAAGAGCTTTGACTGTTACAGTACCTTCGCCGATCGCTTTGTTATCGCCGTAAACTACTTCATAGTCTTTGCCTTCTGTCAGTTTTACAGAACCGTTCATTACAGTAACTGCCGGTTTGATCTGCTCGCCGGTTGCTTCCTGGTTTGCGATCGCTGCAACGGTTACGTCTTTCAGGTCTTTTGCTGTTACGCCGTATTCTACTTCTTTTACAGAATCAACTGTATTCAGGTTCTTGTTATCTTTATATGTGATAACTACTTTACCTTTATCTCCTACATTTGTAGCAGCCGGTACATAATTTACTGTATAGTCTGTGCCTTCTACCAGAGCTGTTTTTCCACCTGGAACAGTGATCGTTACGGATGGTTTTACAGTCATTCCGCTTGAATAAGTAGTATCTCCGAGAGTCACATCAGATGCTGTGATCTTGGCCGGTGTGATATCAAATGTCTTTACAAGTTCTCCTGCATAGCTTCCAATACCTACAAATTTGATCTTAGCTTTGCTTCCTGCTGTTGTGACATTTACTGCATTTTCATAAGAAACCATGTAATCGGTTCCCTCTGTTAATTTTGCAAGTTCACCTGTGATTGTGTAATCAGTTCCTTTTACAAGGCTGATTGCTTCACCTGTGTAAGTCTTGCTCAGTTTATCGGACATTAAGGTTACAGTTCCACTTGGAAGTGTTGCATTTGTGATCTTGAAGTTTGCACTTACGCTTCCCTTGTATGGAGCTTTACCTGTAACTGTGATAGTTGCTGTTCCGGCTTTCTTGTTGTCGGAGAATGTAACGTCATAGTATTTCGGATCTACTACGTTGCCGCTCTTATCTTTTACAACATATTTGCCTGCTTCCAGGATGATTCCCTTTGTAGAAGCTGCCTGTTCTGCACTGTATGCAACGCTTGGAAGTGTCTCAAGGCCGTTTGTTGCAACGATCTTTCCACCTTCAAGACTTGGAGTACCAACAGTGTATTCTACCATCTGGTTTCCGGCGTACATCTGTGGGTATTTTGCTTTATCAGCAGAAGCGATTGTTTTTGCTTTAACGTTAATCTTGCCTTTATCGCCTTCATTTACAGCAGCACGCTCCACTTCTACTGTATAGTAATCGCTGCTGATCTCATACTCTTTGCCATCCTTTGCTGTATAAACAACTTTAACAGTTGGTTTAACAACTTTTCCGCTGTTGTAAGATGCATCAACAACTTTAACAGTGATGTCTTTATCGCTGAGGTCTTTTGCTGTTAATTCAGCTGTGATAGGAGTTCTATCAGTGTTTCCAGCTGTCTGGACAAAGTTTTCATTTTTTCCATGTCCAGCAACTTTATTCTCTGCAACAGTTGGAGTATATTTAAGGGTTTTATTGGATATATCTGTTCTGTCAAGCCAGAAATCTTTGTCTAATACAAGGTCATAGGTCTTGGTTCCTGATTTTTCCATCCATGCTTTGTATACATCTTTTGCAAGAATGTTATAGTTGGTGATATCAGCACCTTTATCACCTAATGCCGGGTTAAATGGAACGATTAATTTATTCGCGCCAACAGTATTAGTAACTGTAGTTCTGTTATCTTTTACCTGAGTATCATCGTTAAATGTTGCTGGCTGGATCTTATAAGCATTGCTCAAAGTCATCTCTGTATTGGCATAATTTCCAGCACCTGTGATAACATAAGATACATCCCCTGCATTTGTTCCGCCCTGGATAAGTTTGTATGTAAAGTCTCTATCTAAGAAGAGCTTTGTACCATTTTTAAATTCAATAGAACCGTAGTTCTTCTTTAACAGTGTTTTAAGATAATCCTGTTCTGTACCATTGTAGATCAGGTTATTTCCATCTGATAAAGCATTTAAGAATTCAGCTTTGAATTCATTGATATCGCTCTTAGTTGCTTCACCTTTACGAGTAATGGAACCTGTATAGTTCTTGGCTACTACTTTTCCAGTGCTTGCAGTAGTATTGGCTGTAATTTTGATTTCTTTCTTGATTGCAGAGTCAGACCAGTTTACGCAGGTGATCTCAAATTCATCGCCTGCAAGAAGGTCATTGGTCTTGTTCGGATCTGCAACGGTATCGTACATTTTGATCTTGGCATTTTTAATGCCGTTTTTCTGTACATCTGTTGCAGCTGCTTTCCATACTTCTTCAGGGATTACAACTTCGAAGTCGGCATCATGTTTTGCCATGTCCTTCTTGGTGATTTTAACTGCATCACCTTTAACATTAGAACCATCTTTAACATATACTAAAGTTCTGTCTGTAACATTTACACTTAACGCATAATCACCAACATCCGGTCCGATCTCCTGGATTGTATAATCAGAAGCAGGAAGTGTCTGACCTTCGTAAGTTACTTTAGTTACTTCTGGAGTAATCTTCTTACCTGTGTATTCGTATGATTTAGCTTCATTGTAAACAATTGCATATCCTTCCTGAGTAGTTCCTGGAACAAGTGTATATTTTAAAGCATCAGCTTTATATTCACCACTGGTGTATCCTGTTGCATTTGTTGGTAGAATAGTAATAGTTACCTTTACTGCTCCAAGATGGTATAACTGGTCATAAGTTAAAGTATAGTCTTTTCCAAGTGTAAGTGTTGTATTTTTACTACCATATGTAACTGTAATATCTTTATCTGTTAATTCGTTCTTTTTAGATTCTGTACTAAATACTTTGTCTGTTGTAGCAGTAGATGCAGCGCCAATATTGATGGTAGGATGAACATCATTTTTTACTAATTCTTTTGCACCAATAGTAACAGCCTCTGAATAAGACGCTTTTTCTTTTTCAAAGCTGTCTCCTGAATAAACAGCTACACGTACCTGTTTGTCATAAAGAGCAGCAATATTATCAGGTACTTTATATGTTCTGTCAGATGCCTTGGTAAGGTTATACCATTCACCTTTAGCGTCTGTTGCTTGCCACTGATATTTGAATACAGTTCCTTCTGGTCCCATCTTATCAGTTTTAGCTGTTAATACTGTTCCAGCGGTAATCTTATCTTTATTAACACCAGCGTCGATAGTTGGAGTTCCTGTTAAAACAGTTGCGGATTCAACAATTTTAATAGTTTTTCCAGTTGTAATATCATCAGCACCATCTTTAACTTCAAGCCCAAATACTTTACCAGCATCGCTCTGTTTAAGGTCATATGAAACGGAAATAACATTGCCGCCGCTCATTGTATTTGATGCAACTTCAGAGTTATCAGACTTATCAAAAAGTTTAATGCTTGCCTTACCGGTCACATTACCTGAAAGAGTTACGGTTGCAGTAAGTGTCCCCTGTGTAATAACTGCTTCATTTTGTATGGTCTGTCCATTCTGCTTAAATACAACATCCGTTGCTTTAAGATTTGTTGCTGTTGCATTTTCAACGGTGCTATCCTCAACGTCATCTACTGCCGGAGCTTCAGCTTCAGCTGAGAATGCTGTGGCATCAGAACCGTCGCTGAACTCGGAAGCCCAAACTGGTACATTAGAAGTGGCAAGCATAGCAACAACAAGTGACATGCTTAATGTCTTTTTTGCCATGCCCTTCTTTGTGTTTTTAATCTTTGTCATGATTATAGTTCCCCTTTGGGTAGTGGATAGGTTAATTTTTGATTAAAAAGCACATTCTTTGATTAGAAATTCATGCACAACCCTGAAAAAATAGTTATTTATAACTGACTTTTTTACGTATTAGAGCGGTATTTTTATAGTTATATGCTCTTTTACAGCTGACGAAATAAAAAAAAGAACAAATTAAACAAATCGACTCTGCACTTTTCAGATTTTTAATAATTTTTATAGTTCCTTTCGTGGAAACAAGGTAATAATTATGCTATATTGATAACAGAAATAAATCAACGGGACGTGCTGGATACGGCGGAAAAAAATAAGATCAAACCGGATACCATACTGAAGAACTTCTGGAGAGACAACAGACATTTTGCGGATCTGTTCAATGCAGTATTTTTTAACGGGGAACAGGTGCTGAAGCCGCAGGATCTTACAGAAGCAGATACGGATGTTTCCTCCATGCTGAAATTTAATGGTCATGCGGAAACAGTACAGAAGATCCTGGATGTTGTAAAGAAGACGGCATATGGTGTGGACTTTGTTCTCTGGGGACTGGAAAATCAGGCAAAGATCCATTATGCGATGCCGCTGCGTCATATGGTCGGAGATGCGTTTTCTTACATGAAAGAATATGATGAGATTGCAGCAGTAAATAAGAAAAACGGGGATTTCCATTCAGCGGATGAATTCCTGTCAGGTTTTAAGAAGACCGACCGGCTGCATCCGGTAATTAGTCTGTGTGTATACTATGGAGAAAGTGAATGGGATGGTCCGTTTTCCCTGAAGGATATGCTGGAGATCCCCGAAAAGATAGAACCACTGGTATCGGATTACCGTATGAATCTGGTCCAGGTAAGATCAAGTGGGGAACTGTGTTTCAGTGATCCGGATGTAAACATGGTGTTTGATATGAGCCGTCTGATCTATGCCAGGGATTATGCGAAGATCAAAGAAGTCTACAGTGACCATGATATCCCGGCAGATCTGGGCGTTGTGATAGGTGCTATTACAGAATCACAGAAACTGATCGATCATGCTATGGAATCGGAGCAGAGAGGAGGGCAGATCAATATGTGTAATGCATTGGAAGAGTTAAGACAGGAAGGTGTCGAAGAAGGCCGTCAGAAAGGCAGACGGGAAGGCAGACTAGAAGGAAGACAGGAGGGGCGTCAGGAAGGTCGATGGGAAGGTATCCTTGAAGGTATTCGTGCGACTGTAAGGACCTGCAGGAATTTTAATATCAGTGAGGCAGATACGGTCAGAAATATCATGAATGAATTTTCCCTGTCACAGGAAGAAGCTGTCAATTATGTAAAAAAATACTGGTAAACTGAAAACCTTATCAGTAAGAGCCTTTGGTCCATCTGGTCCGGGGCTCTTTACTTATACCAGAGTAAAATATAATACACTATTTTCGGGATTCCGGTATCTAACTAGATTTTCACAAAAAACAGAAGAAGTTCTTTCTGGTTTATCTTCAAATCATCAATTTTACTCCAAAAAAGTGGCAAGATTTTTTTGATTGAACTTTTTCTTCCTGAAATTGAATTTTATCATGGTTCTTTATGAAAATATATTCTGGTAAAAATATTAATATCTCTATATAGATAGATAATTAAGGAGAACTTTTATAAAAAACAAAAAATAGAGCAGTCTACTGTTTGTTTCTACCGGATTTTATTGGATATTTTTAATTTTACTCCAAAAAAGTGGCAGGATTTTTTTTATTGAAATTTTCCTTTCTGAAATTAAATTTTATCATGATTTTCCTGAACTTTTTTTGAATAAAAGGATTTTTTTTCACTCGATTCATGGATACTTTTCTAAAAAAAATGCTGATTTGAACTTTTGAAAAAAAATGTTCTGGTCAGAGGATTGATTTCGCTGTATAGATAGACAATTCCATAGAGATTTTTATAAAAAACCGGGAATTTATCCGACTTTCACCTGGAATTTTCAAGTTTACCCAAGTATAGTGGCAGCTTTTTTTATTTTTACAATTTTATCTTTTAAAATGAACTTTTTTTGAACTTTTACATTGTAAAGAAACATATTTCTCTGTGCTATAAGATGATATTTCATAGAGATAGCCAAAAGGATGGGAAGGTATCCTTGAGGGCATTCGTGCGACTGTAAGGACCTGCAGGAATTTTAATATCAGTGAGACAGATACAGTCAGAAACATCATGAATGAATTTTCATAAAAACAGAAGGAGTTCTTTCTAATTTTACCCACAATTTTAATTTTACCCCGTCAAATGTGTCGTTTGTTTTTTTCTTTTGCTTGAAAGTGAATTTCATCACCATATTTTGACTTTTGAAAAAACAGAGAAGGCGATTCTATGTAAATTCTAAAAAAATATGTTTCCTTGAATATCTAAAAAGAAAGGCTCCGGTCGCAATGACCGGAGCTTTCTTTTTAGGAATCTTGTTGCGAATTTTCTTCTGTTATGTCATGAGCCAATATTTCTTCTATCTTCTTTTGTAAATCATCAAATGTTAACCCACATTGCGGACACTTGGATATCATATCATGCCTACAACCACATTCTGGACAATTGATGACATCATAGTCTGTATTATATTTTCTATATCCTAAATCTTCCTGCATTAACCGTGCTAATAGAGTAATTTGCATATCGTATGCCCATTTATTATTTACAATTAATCTTGGACCTGTTTGAGGCGCATAAGCAAAGGACGCATATTTTGCCAATACTAGGTATTTATTAAATATCTTATCTGTTGAATATAATCTTAACTGAGGCGCTATTTTGCTAAACTCCATATTTTCTTTTTCAATATTTGCCAGAATCTGTTTATTATGGTTTACCATCTCACGAGTATAATCAAATCCACGTCTTATTTGCAACAATCTACCAATAGCAGCAATATATACCTTTTCTTTCTTATCTATATACAATGATTTTTTTTTATCTTTATTCTCCTTATTTTCTTTTGAATTATCAATCAGTTTATTTACTAATTGAAATATACAATTTATCAATGTAGCCAATCCAGCTGAAATAATTGCAATTTGTATTGTTTCATTCATATTAATGTTCCTTCCATTTTTATTTACAATAGTTTTATACACACTATAACAATGAACTTTATAAATAGCAACAGTTGTTTATTTTCATCAAAAAGATTTTTCATTCATATTGTGCTCAACCAAAAGAAAGACTCCAGTCGCAATGATCGGAGCCTTCTTTTTTAGGAAGCTGTATTATTTACCCAAATGGATTATTTAACAGTAGCCTTTTTCAGGTTTGACCATGGGCTGAA
>OHJZ01000981.1_pt1 | contig 12663 bp, 6 predicted proteins | sample 1568691 | NCBI WGS metagenome assembly OHJZ01 (sample SAMEA3879593, study PRJEB24766) | human gut metagenome | biome: human-associated habitat; feature: feces | place: USA | collected 1985/1987
ATTTTCGGTCACGGCAGACAGCACGCATGTCCGGGTGGCATGCAGCTATACATGTGGGGAAACAGGCGATGAGGTATTGGGCATAGATCCTTCGGAAGTATACGAATGTAATGAGTTTGCAGAGGAAGACATCCGTGACGTGGAACATATTTACCTTATGTACCATGTGGCGCAGGACAGCGATACGATGGAGGTTACATACGCTGCCGGTGTGAACCCTAAGCTGGTGTTTGTATGCCAGAATATTGCGGATGTCAACAGCATCAGACCGGATTATAAGATGACGGTGTTGCCGCAGGGTTGCCCGATGCCGTCTGTGGCATCAAACCTTGGCAACAAGTCGTATCCGGATGATCCGGCTGCGGTGACCAACAAGGGAGCAATTTATCAGGACAGCTTTAAGCTGCCGGCTGGGTCGGTTGCCCCTCTGGTGGCAAGCAGCGGGGGAGTGCGAAAGGTCGATCTGACGGTCTGTGTATATAAGAAAGGCAAGGGCGGAAACAATCCGGATAAGGAAAAGTACCGTTATATTACGGTCAGCACGTCGAAAGGAGAGTAGCGATGAAAGGAAACCGGTTCAAACAGGATAACCGTGGCGCCTCCCTGCTTGCCGTACTGGTTCTGATGGTTGTGGTAAGCCTGATTGCCGTGGTGATCACGAAGATTACGATTGTCAATATTGAGATGAAGGAAGTGGAACGCGGCACGAAAAAAAATTTCTACAGTGCGGATGAACTGATGGATAATCTGCGTGCCGGTGCAAGGGAACTTGCAGAGCAGTCACTGGAGAAAGCGTATGCGGATGTCCTTGAAAATTACCTGACGTATTCTGCTTCCGGAGGGGACGTGCAGAAAGTATTTGCCACCAGATATATGGACGGGCTGCAGAAGCAGTTTGCAGAAAACCACACAGATCCGGCAGTTGGTGCGTCGGATACCATGGACGCTTCCGGCAACGTGGCGTACCGGGTTTCCGGCTATGATACGGATACGGTAAAAAGCTGCATCAAAGAAGCCGCAGACCAGGGATGTTATATTCCTGCCGCGGATCCAAAATATGAGGTGGATTACGGTGCAGGGACGTTTACGTTAAAGGGTGTGCAGATCCGGTATAAGGATGCACAGGATTATGAGACAACGATCAAAACCGACCTTGTGTTTTCCACTCCGAAGATGAATTTCTCCGGCAGTGGGCAGGTGCAGGAGTTTATGCGTTACGCGCTGATAGCTGACAGACAGATCAACATCGGGGCACAGAATGTGACGGTGGATGGCAATGTGTATGCCGGGGCAGACGGAATTTATGCGTCCACAGGCGGAAACGGTACGATCAAGGGGAAGACGGTTCTTACACGCGGGGATATCGTGACGGAGAGCGGATCAGACCTGACGGTCGGGGACGGCAGTTCCTCGATCTGGGCGGAAAATATAAGGACATCGTCTGCCGGGACAAACGGTGCTTCCTCTATCCATATGAACGGAAATATGTATGTGGCGGATGATCTGGAACTGGCTGGCAGGGGGAGTTCCGTGACTTTGCAGGGCAATTATTACGGTTATAATTTTCAGAAAAATTATGGCGTACAGGATCCGGATTCCGCGAAAAAGGCAGAGTTTAGCAGTGCCATGATGGTCAATGGAAAAAGCAGCCATCTGGATATCAAAGGGCTGAATTACCTGCTTTTGGCAGGGCGGACGTTTATTTCGCGAAAGCTCGATGCCAGTAACGAGGATATTCTGATGGGCGAGTCCATCTCAGCGCGGACGAACCAGCTGGCATATTATGTTCCACTGGAATATGTGTCGGGAGATGGCAGAAGTCTGGATCAAAAGAAGTATGCGGCATATACCGGAATCAGTGAAAGTACGCTGAAAGGATATTTAAACAGCAGCCGGCAGGTGGTTCCCTATTATTTTCCGGGTGGGGTCTATTATTACCTGAATTTTAATTCGGAGAAGTCTGCGAATGACTTTTTTTCCGAGTATTATGCGAACAATCAGGGGAAAACGGCACAGTATGCCAATATCTATCTGGATGAGGATGCATTGATTGTGGATTCCAATACGATTATGACGTTTTCCGGGGACATTTTAAAACGGGCGGCTTCTGCAGATATGCTGGAGGTTGGAACGTATACGATTGCGCCGGACAACTGGAAAGACAGCAGTGGGTTATACTGGAAGTACTGTTCGAAGCTTGCCGTGCGCTATAAGTCGCTGGAACTGGGACTGACGGATCAGGGGCAGGGAGTGACCGAAGACAATGTCCGTCTGACATCTACGGATGCCAGTGGGCATGAAGTGATTGACAAAACGGTAAATCCGCTGTTTGACTATCTGATTGACCGGAGTGCATTTACCACAGAGGTGGAGAAACACAAGGCATCCCCGACGGCTTCGGAAACGGTGTATTCTCCGGCTGCGGATGTATACCTGATTGAAAATGCCGGAACTTATGCACTTCCAGCTACGGTTACAAAGGGAATTGTCATTGCAACCGGGGATGTCAGGGTGTCCGGTCAGTTTGAGGGAATGATTATTTCCGGTGGGGTGATCTCTTTTGATTCCAACGCTTCGGTACGGGGAAACAAGCTTTTGGTTTCCCAGCTGTTTACCGAGGACCAGAAACGGGATACTCCGCTGTTTTCCCAGTTTTTCAAAGGCTGTTCTTCCCTTGCGGCATCAAATATTTCCGGAAACCTTGATCTGGATTCTTATTTGAACTATGATAATTGGAAGAAGAACGGGTAAGGGGTGTGCCAATGAAGAAACGAAAACTTTTGGGGCAGAATGGAATTACGCTCGTTGAAATCATTATCGTTATTGCGATTATTGGCATTCTTGCAAGCACGTCTGTCATGATGATCGGGCATCTGCACTATGCCAATACGCAGAAGGTGGTAAGGACGCTGGATTCTTCGCTGGATGCGCTTCAGGTTAGGACGATGAGCAAAGCCGGCAGTTCTTATCTGTATATTTACAAGCTGGACAATGGATATTATACGCGTGTCCTGTCCGATAATCTGGGCAGTTTTGACGATACAAAGCTGACATCTGACGGGACGAAGCTGTGTAATAATACAATTAAAATCCGTAAGGACAGCAGCACCGGGGAGGAACTGACAGAACCGGGTGCCGGTGGGACATTTATTAAGATTGCCTATAAGAAAACGGCATTTTATGACGATTGTACAAATGTGAATGCCATTTATATTGATGGTGTCCCGGCATACACAATCCGGCTGGTGAAAGATACCGGCAGGCATTTTACGGAGCAGTAACTTTTTAAAGGGGGTGGCAGTGTGCGAAAAGATCATAGTGGAATTACGTTTGTGGAGCTGATTATTGCGATTGCAATTTCAACGATTATTTTTGGCGCTGCAATTCTTTTTCTGGGGATGGCGCACAAAAATTATAACCATGCATCCGCACAGATTGATTTACAGTCGGAGTCACAGATTCTGATGGAACAGATTGGTATGTGGGTGATGGAGGGAAACCGGGTGGAAAAGCTTGATCCTTCGGTATCCGGTGTAGAAGGAATAGTCATATATAAGATTCCGGGGACACCTTCGATAACAAATCCGGCAGGTGCCGCAGCCCCGGAGGCTGCAAGCAAGCGGGTGATCTGGATCTCTGCAGGTGGAAAGAAATTATATACAAAGAAAATGGCTGTGGCAGATCCAAAAACCGATACAACGGTGATTTCTGCAGATACGGATGAGGTGCAGGAAAATCTGATCGGCGAATATGTTACGGCATTTACCGGCACAGTAAATGCTTCCACGGAAAAGGCATCCGTTGCGGTTTCTTTTGATATGCAATATCTGGAACAGAAGTATACGATACAAAATGAATTCAAGCTGAGAAATGTACTCAGGTAAGGAAGGGGCGTTCGCATTGAAGATGGTAAAATGGCATCGGCAGAAAAAAAATAACGGAAACAGGAAAAAGAGAATTGCATCCGCAGTCTGTATGCTGGGGGTGCTTGTTGTCTGTCTTGGGATTGTCGGGTACCGGAATAAATTAAAGGCGGATGAGAAACTTCCGGTGATGACAAGAGGAGTCGTTGACCAGATAGAGCAGATTCCGGAGTCGAAGCGCAACATTTACGATGCGAATGCCGCAGCGGCAAAGCTTGGAACAAAGGAAAACCCGTTTCTGATTCTTGAAATTGTGCCTTATGAGGAATACGCAGAGTTTGGATACCAGATCAGTGGATGTGAACCGGTAAATGTGGAAGAGATGCGTTATGGGGATGGGGATCTTACAACGGTTACATCCATAACCGGTGCAAAATACGAACAGAAAAAGGCTTATTTTTTCCCGGATGAGCCGGAAGGGGACATTTCAAAATATTCTGGAAATATGCGTGTCTGTGATGATGGCATGAAAGATGCAGAATATACCGGATACTATGAGCGCGTCAAAGATGGGGAAGGAACGTTTGTCCAAAAAATTGTAAAAGGGGAAGACGGAAATGAAAGCTTATCGTTTGTCAGACAGGATCATGGAAATATTATCTGGCATACAGTAAATGATTTCGAAAAATCGGATGATAAAGATCAGACATTTGATGAAAGGACGGATCGTGAACTTACCAATGAGGGCGACCGGATTTATACAAAAAGAAAAAGTACCGGTGATAAATCAAAGGATAATATCAATGTAACAGAGAATTACTATCTATATAAAAACAATGATTATTTTTTAAAGGACAGTATCGGCTGTAAAACACAGGAGGAAGCAGACAATTATTCGGTGATTATTAAAACGATTACACCGGAAGAGCTGAATGCACAGCCGAAATGGGCAGATTATGCGGATCTGTATGTGGTTTCCCCAAAGGTACATTCCGGGGGTGATAATATCAGAGAGATCTGGAGAAAACACAACAGGTACGGAAAGCATTCGTCTGTTTCTTCGTATACGGATGGATTTAATGGATCGAAAGATATCGGCTGGGATGTTGTCAAGAAAATGTATAAGAAGATCAATCAGGAGGAGAACTATGCCCCGATTTTTATGGATTCCGGGGTGTATATAGCTACACAGGGATCTTTAAGTGGGGGAAAATCGGTTACGTTTCATATTCTGGACTGGAATATGAATCCAACCATTTATACTTATACCGATACGGGCTATAACAATAATATGTATAAACTGGCAGTCATGCTGTTTTCCATGGATTCTGAACTGTTTCAGCGGTTGTATCTGGATGGAGAAGATGCCTTGATTCAAAAGAAAGAAATTAATGGAGTTGAGACTGGTGTGTTTACTGCACAGACGGGCGATGCGCAGACATACTGGTCTATGTTTACATTTCTTCCGTCCGATGTGGATGGACGTGTGATCGGCGAGAACTGGTACCATTACTGGACGAAGCAGGATAAATGGGAGAAGTATATGACTGCCGGAAATATTTCTACCGATGAAAATCAGGGATATTTAAATGGCAGACTGTTTGTGTTTAAAGGGGATACAACTTCCACACAGGCATTTGGCACGGGGACGGTTCCAGCATCGGATCCGAATTCTAAGTTTACGGATTTTAAGGAGTTTACGGGAAATGATCCCAAGGCGACACCGGCAGATGCAGTCCGTTATATTCTCGGATATAAAACATCAAAGGATCATGTGGATGGAGAACTGCGGATATTGGATATTGAGCCATGCTATGACCGAAAGAACGGGTACTCGCTGAAAAAGAGTTATATCCAGCTTATGATTCCGAATTTTATCGGGGATATTAAGATTACCCATATGACTACGGCAGAGTTTATTGGTTCCACGGAGGATCTAAACAGCAAGTACAACATGATTTATCTTGGGCTGGATCAGGGCGCTTACAATCTGGTAGAAAAGGATGTAACCTATAAAGATGCAGATGGCAATGTGAAATGGATCAAAGAGAATCAGACGGTGTGGAATGATACTTCCATGAATGGGAAAATATATTTCCATTCCGGAGATAAAATGACCAGTGCAGAGTATAGCAGGTCAGACGGCATAAGCCGTTCGGTCAAGTTCCTGTGGGCTGGAAGCGGAAATAATGTTATAGAGGATACGACACTCCGTTTCTCGGGAAATGACATTACAAAGATTAAGAAAGCGGAACTGGAGAACTTTTTACATGCCGGTTATCCGGTTGTTGCGGTTGATGATCTCTATTGCCTGTCCGATAAAATAGATGCCGGTTCAAACCTTGCAGATCTGGTCAGGGAGAGTAAGAAGGAAAAGAAAACCATTTACCAGACGTCAGATAGCAATGGGCTGATTGCAAAGGTAAAAGAGGTCTGTCCGAAAATTACGTTTACAAAACTGCCAAATGAATATCAGGGAACGACTTCGTCTGGGGGGAAAAATGATACGTCTGTTTCCGTAGATGACAGTCAGGCAAATTATCTGGATGTGGACGGTTTTGGCAGATCAAAACTTGATTTTGGTTTTCAGGTGACGGATGTGCCATCCGCACAGTATCAGTGTAAAGTTTATATTGACCAGAATCAGGATGGTAAATTTGAAGAGGGGCTGGCAGATGTGGATGGCTCCGGGGATGCGGATGATTCGGATGATACAGGGGAAGTTTATTATGAGGGAGATGTTTTTACGGCAGGAGACGGGGAACAGAACATTACACCGGTAAAACTTTCCAAACTGTACTTTGGGCTGATCCAGTGGAAGATTGTTGTATACCGCAAGGATAATCCGGACATTCATTTTACACGTACCGGCTGCTCGGTTGCAAAAAACCAGACCGGACAGAAACGGGAGATTAAGGTGCTTCAGATTATGCCGGATACGGATACTAATAATAAGGGGTATCTGAATTTGCACGAAAATACGCTGTTTACGAAATATTATAATGCATTGAATGATTATAATATTACCGTGGTAACGACTACGGTTTCTAAGTTTCAGGAGAATTATTTCGGGGAGAAATTTGTGTATGATTATTCCAGGGATATTTCAGCCCAAAAGGGAAACGAAAATCCAGCTAAAATGTCAAAAAAACAAAAGGAACTGTATCATACATACAATATGTTTATTCTGGGATTTGGCGATACGTTCCATAAGGTAAATATGTCGAATAAAAACGGTGCGATTGATTTCCTGAAATATTTTATCGCCTCTGGAAAAAGTGTTTTGTTTACGCATGATTTTACTTCTATGCATAATGTGAACAGTGGGGATTTCGGATATTCTGCCAATACATATCTGCGTGATGTCATGGGAATGAACCGGTATAAAGCTGTGAGTGGGAAGCTGACCGAGAGCGAACGAAAGGAACTGCTGGCTTATCAGGCGAAACATAAGTATGATACAATGACCCAGACAACAGTTGGCAGCGACGGTACACTTTCTACAACGGCACTTGGTAATACCCAGGGATTTACTTACTATGCCATGAAACGTCTGGGATGGGAAAAGAAAAATACGGATCAAATAATCCCATACCGGTATATGATCAGAAGTTATAAAAATGATGAATATATCTGTGGCGTGAATAACAATAACGTGAAATTGACAGGATTTAACAATAATAATGACCTGACAACGCGTGCAACGAAGACAAATACGGGACAGATTACGGAATATCCGTTTAAAATTGACGAAACACTTAAAATTGCATCAACGCATGGGCAGTGGTATCAGCTGGACATGGAAGATCCGGAAGTTACGGTCTGGTACTGTCTTTCGGATAATGAGAACGGAGATCCATGTGCATGGGCGGGTACGGCTTCAAACGGAGATGGAACCGGTGCCACCTATGGGGCTTCCCCGAATGATGCCGCCAATAATTACTATATTTACAGTAAGGGAAATGTTTTTTATTCCGGAGTAGGTCATTCTACGGTAGATGGAGATATGGAGGCAAAACTTTTCATTAATACGATGATTGCCGCATACCGTACCACATATGAGCCACCAATGGTCGAGATCCTGAATGAAGAGGCGGAGCTTTTAAAAGAGGAGTCCGGAAATGGAAGTGATCCGAATCTGGTGTATAAGATGAACTGGATGAAAGAATATGGAAATAACCTTGACGGCACTAAGGAAAAAATTCGCTTCAGCCCGGTCGAACTGAATACCGTCAGAACGAAGCTGACCTGTTCGATCCAATACAAAGATGGAACTTACGTAGATAAAATTTACAAAAAAGACGGAACGTTGATTGAGGGAAAAGCAACGAAGGAGAATCCTAAAAAATATGTGTTTGAAAACCTAAAAAATATGGGTGAGTATTACTTTATTTATGATACAACAGGGGAAAACAAAAAGAAGGAAGGGGATATTGTTTTTGAAATTTATAACAATAAGTCCAAAAATCCGGATGGAACACCAAGGGTGGGAAAAACTACTGTGAAAATGGAATCCCAGAATTTGTTTTTGCTTGATTAGTATGGGGATTTAAGAAAAGACACACAATGTGAGAGAGTATCGCATTGTGTGTCTTTTTTATGATGGTCATAGGTAGAATACATTTTGCAATTACATATATGCAGTATACGTAAAGTTTTCCTTGCCAGGAAGGTGGGGGATATGCTATGGTAAACATATCTTTTTTCAGTGGCAGTTTCTGCCAGAAATCCCATTTGTTTTGTTGTATAAGTGAAAGATGTGAACTTTAATGTGCCTTTGACGGTCGGGTTTTGACAGTCAGGTTTTGACGGTCTGAGTTTGACGGTCAGGGTTTAACAGTCTGCAATTTTTATGCGTTGAAATAAAAGCAAAAACCACATATAATATAAGGAGAACATTTGGAAAAAGAACAAACGAAAAATCAACAGGAGAAGAATCAACAGGAGAATCAGAAAAAGTCCCAAAAGCTGCAGTGGCATCCGGCATTCTGTTCAGCCTTGCGCCTGGAACTGCTGGAGGATGCAGAAAATCTGGAATTTACCGATGAGTTCCAGCTTACGGAGAAACCTTTGCAGATTGACTGTACGGTTGTAAAAGTAAAGAGGGACTGCAAAATAAAAAATGAAATCGGGAAGATTTTCCGGAAACACAATATTTTTGAATATAAATCCCCGATGGATGAGTTGAACATTGATACTTTTTACAAGGCGGTTGCGTATGCGTGCCTGTATAAAGTATTACCAAATCATGTGGATGAGATTCCGGCAGAGGAGATTACCATTACACTGATTCGAGACCGCAAGCCGGTGAAGCTGCTGGGGGAACTGGAAAAATCTGGGTATGAATGCCAAAAAGAAACAGCCGGGATTTACTATGTCTATGATGTGATGTTTCCGGTGCAGATCATTGCATCATCGGAACTGGACACGGATATGCATGTACAGCTAAAAGCATTGACGAATCATCTGGAGGAATCGTTGATGCGTCAGTATTTATTGCAGGTGAGTACCTTTGAGGGAAGGGAGAAGAATCTTGCAGATATCGTGCTGCAGGTCATTGTAAACAGTAACATGGAGAAAGTACTGGAATGGAAAGGAAGTGAAAGGATCATGTGTGAGGCATTACGTGTTTTGATGGCAGATGAATTGAATGAGGAGCGTATGGAAGGTCAGCGCGAAGGAAGAGTGGAAGGTCAGCGCGAAGGACAGATTCGTGCATATGCATCCCTGGTGCAAGATGGGATCATCCCCGTGGAAATAGGTGCGGAAAAAGCGGGAATGTCTGTCGATGATTTTACAAAAGAAATGAAGCTGGCAGGTTATGTAACCCCTGCGGTATAAAATCAGAACATAAAATGTGTGGTGCCCGTGGTTGCACCACACATTTCATTTTAATTTAAGAAAAGTTTTATATAATAGGAATTGTTCTGGAAATCAGTTCGTGATAGTATAAAAGCTATGCATATGAAAAGGAGTTAAATCATGGGAAAAATATTTAAAAACATGCTCCCATACTGGAAATGGATTCTGGTTATTGTGGCTTTTCTTGTGATGCAGGCATTTTGTGATCTGTCCCTGCCACAGTATACATCAGATATTATCGATGTCGGAATCATGAGCAGCGGAGTGGAGCATATTCTTCCGGAAGAAATGACACAGGAAGATTTTGTGTCAGCACAGCTTTTTATGACCAGCAGGGAAAAGAAAACATTTGCCGCCTGTTATAAGGAGCCGAAAAAAGATGGAAACTATGTGAGAAATTGTGAAGAGGATACGCTTGACGATATGGATGAGTCTCTGTTGGAGCCGATCGTCATGGTATATCAGATGTCCCAGATGAAGGAGTCCGATATTGACGAGAAGGCTTTCACGGGGAAAATGGGAACGGATGGGACGCAGGTAGATATGAAGCAGCTGATGCAGGCACTGGCAGCCGGCCAGGTACCGGATCAGCAGATTCTTGAGATGCGAAAGCAGGTGTCTGGACAGATTGATGCGATCGGATCTTCTACATTGAAATCCATGGGTGTGACCTATGCGATCTCCTGTGATAAAAATGCAGGTGTGGATGTAGATGCCATTCAGAAACATTACTTATGGACCACCGGAGCAAAGATGCTTGGTTTTGCGCTGCTGATGGTTATGGCGGCAGTGGTTGTCGGATATTGTGCTTCCCGTGTGGGAGCATCCATCGGACGGGATCTGCGTGATAAGACATTCCGCAATGTTGTACAGTACTCCAATGCAGAGATGGATCATTTTTCAACGGCATCCCTGATTACGAGAAGTACCAATGATGTACAGCAGATTCAGATGGTGACTGCAGTATTTCTGCGAATGATTCTTTATGCTCCGATCATTGGAATCGGTGGTGTGATTAAGGTTGCACAGACCCATGCAGGAATGGAATGGGTGATCGCGCTTGCGGTGCTTGTTATTCTTGGATTTGTAATGCTTCTTACCTCCCTTGCCATGCCGAAGTTTAAGATTATGCAGAATCTCGTGGACCGGCTGAATCTGGTTTCGAGAGAGATTCTGACAGGATTAAATGTCATTCGTGCATTTGGACGGGAAAAACGGGAAGAAGAGCGGTTTGATGAGGCCAACCGCAATCTGACAAAGACGCAGTTGTTTACCAACCGTGTTATGACATTTATGATGCCGGGAATGATGATGATCATGTACTGCATTACGCTTCTGATTGTGTGGATTGCCGCAAAGAGGATCGATGGCGGATATATGCAGGTTGGTTCCATGACGGCATTTATTACTTACACAATGATGATCGTTATGGCATTTCTGATGCTGACCATGATGTCTATCATGATGCCGAGAGCCGGTGTGGCTGCAGAGCGTATAGATGAGGTTGTACGCACAAAAAGTACGATTACAGATCCGAAAGAGCCGGCTGCCATGGAACAGTGTGAGGGTGTGATTGCCTTTCATCATGTAAATTTCCGGTATCCGGGAGCCACGGAAGATGTGCTTTCGGATATTGATTTTGTTGCAGAGCCGGGAAAGACCACTGCAATTATCGGAAGTACCGGATGTGGTAAATCTACGCTGGTCAACCTGCTTCCGCGTTTTTATGATGTGACAGGCGGAGAGATCACGCTTGACGGAACGGATATCCGCAAGTATACATTGCAGGATCTGCGGGAACATATCGGATTTGTACCACAGAAGGGAATTCTTTTCTCCGGTACAATTGCAAGCAATCTGCGCTTCGGGGCAGAGGATGCGTCAGATGAGCAGATCCGGGAAGCAGCGGAGATTGCGCAGGCAACAGAGTTTATTGACAGCAAACAGGATGGGTATGAGAGTGCGATTGCACAGGGCGGAAGCAATGTTTCCGGCGGACAGAAGCAGCGGCTTGCCATTGCCAGAGCAATTGCAAAAAATCCAAAGATTTATGTGTTTGATGACAGTTTTTCCGCTCTGGATATGAAGACCGATGCGGCACTCCGCAGAGCGCTTGAGACAAAGACGGAACATACGACCGTGATCATTGTCGCACAGCGAATCAGTACAATTCTGCATGCGGACCAGATACTGGTACTCGACGATGGAAAGATTGTCGGAAAAGGCACGCATGAGGAATTACTGCACAATTGCGAAGTTTACGAGCAGATTGCCAGGAGCCAGCTGTCTGCCAAAGAACTGGGACTTTCTGAGGAGGTGAAATAAGATGGCAGAACAACGTACAAGAAGACCTCACGGTCCGATGGGCGGCCCGGGCAGAGGAATGATGCCGGGAGAAAAGCCAAAAGATTTCAAAAACTCTATCGAAAAACTGGTTCGTTATCTCGGAAGATACTGGTATGCAATCGTTGCCGTTATGATTTTTGCGGCGGTGTCTACCGTCTTTTCCGTTGCCGGACCAAAGGTTATGGCACGTGCAACGAATGCATTGGTGGAAGGTCTCGGAAAAAAGATCGCGGGAACCGGATCTATTGATTTTACCTATATTGCCAAAGTGTTATTGTTTACACTTGGCCTGTATATCTGTTCTGCAGTATTCAGTTTTATACAGGGAATGATCATGACAGGAATCACGCAGAAAACCTGTTACCGCATGCGTAAGGAAATTTCAGAGAAAATCAACCGCATGCCAATGAAATATTTCGAGAGCCGCACGTACGGAGAGGTGCTATCCCGCATCACCAATGATGTGGATACACTTGGACAGAGTTTAAATCAGAGTGTGACGCAGATCATTACGAGTGTGGCAACACTGGTCGGAACACTTGTGATGATGATTTCAATTTCCGGAATTATGACATTGATTTCACTTGTGATT
>OHJZ01001001.1_pt1 | contig 12470 bp, 9 predicted proteins | sample 1568691 | NCBI WGS metagenome assembly OHJZ01 (sample SAMEA3879593, study PRJEB24766) | human gut metagenome | biome: human-associated habitat; feature: feces | place: USA | collected 1985/1987
CCTCACGCCGTTCGAAATCCTCACGCGCAAGGCGGTCGTCCCCTCGGACGAAGAACTGGAACGCAACCCCCGGTCGCGCTCGGCGAAGCTGCGCGCCGCCGTAAAACGATGACCCGGCCATGTATCCCGACCACGAATTCGACCCCATAACCCCCGAAGAGGAGGCGCAGCGCGCACAGGAAGCGGAATTCGCCCGCCGCGTGCGGCGCGAGGTACTGCGCATCGAACGGGGCGAGGCCGAGGAGGAGATCCGCGCCGACCTGGAGCGCGAGGCAGAAGAGAAAGCCGAAGCCGAGGAGCGCGAACGCAGGGAGCGCCGCCGCAAGGCCAGTACCTTCTGGCAGCTTTTTTCGGGCACGATCCTCGTACGCGAAGGCGTATCGAAATATTACCCCTACATGCTCTCGATCGCGGGCATGTTCTTCCTGAGCATCGCCGTCATGTTCACGGCACTGCACCTCGACATGAAATACACGCGCCTCGAACGCGAAGTCCAGATCCTGCGCGAACGGTCGATCCGCCTGCAGGAGCAGCGTTACAGCCGTACGACCCACTCGGCCATCGTCGAGCGGCTGCGCGAACGCGGCATCGACCTCAATGACCCCTCCGCCCCGGGCGAAATCATCGAAAATTAAACGGCGATGAAACAGGAGCGTTCGAAGATCAAAAGCGACATTCTGCTGCGGGTACGGCTGCTTTACGTGCTGTTCATACTCGCGGGGCTCACCGTGTTCGCACGCCTGGTCTGGGTACAGCTTTTCAGCGCCGAAGTGGCCTACAACGCCGACCGGCTCGCCAGCCGCATCTTCACCGAAGAGACCATCCCGGCCCAGCGGGGCAGCATCCTCTCGCGCAACGGGGCGCCGCTGGCGACCTCGATCTTCCGCTACCAGGCGGCCTTCGACTTCGCTTCGCCCGGCCTCGATTCGCTCAAGACCTTCCGCGAACAGAGCGACTCGCTCGCCAAGCTGCTCTCCGCCTTCTTCAAGGACAAACCCGCCTCGGAATACGCCCGCCGCTTCCGCGAGGAGCACGCCCGCCGCTACCGGCTGGTCAACGGCCGCGACACCTCCTACCTGCGCTCCGAAGGGTGGCTGTCGCGCATGATGGATCGCCTGCGGGGCGAGGAGTACGTCACCCGGAAAATCTACGACACGATCCGCGACCACACCCCCGTCAACATCTTTCCCCGCGAGGTGGACTATGCCGAATGGCAGACCCTGCGGCGTTACCCGATGCTGAACTGGAACATGGGCATGGTCTACCGCCTCGTCGAACGCGACCAGCGCATCTACCCGCAGGGCGAACTGGCGCGCCGTACGATCGGGCTCACGGGCGACAAGGGCAATTACGGCATCGAGGAGGCCTACCGCGAGGAACTCGCGGGACGGGACGGCAAGGCGCTGCGGCAGCGTATCGCCCGGGGCTTCTACGGCCGCGTGGCGGGAGCCGGGCATGAAGACCCGGTGGACGGATACGACATCGTGACGACACTCGACCTCGACCTGCAGGACGTGGCCGACAAGGCGCTGCGGCGCCAGTTGGAAGCCCAGAACGCCATCTGGGGCACGACCATCGTCATGGAGGTGGAGACCGGCGAGATACTCGCCATGGCCAACCTGGGCCGCGCGGGATCCTCGGGCGGCAGCTATTACGAAAGGGAGAACTATGCGCTGGGACGCAGCATGGAGCCCGGATCGACCTTCAAGCTGGCGACGATGCTCACGCTGCTCGATGACGCCGGCATGTCGCCCGAGACGACCTACGACACGCACAACGGCGACCCCGTGACGGTCGGCCCGGCCAGGAATATCCGCGACTCGCACCGGGGCGACCACGTCATCGACTTCCGCCGCGCCGTAGCCTCGTCGTCGAACGTCTATTTCGCCAAGGCGATCTGGGATCGCTACGGCATCACGGGCAAGAAGCAGGAATACAGCGACTTCCTGCACGAGAAGCTCCACCTGGGCAAGACCGTCGGGCTGGAACGGCTCGGCGAACGCGCCCCGTCGATCACTGCCGACTGGAAAGTACCCGACCCGGGCGTCATGCTCGTCAAGATGAGCTACGGCTACCGCGTGCGGCTGGCCCCGATCCAGATGATCACCTTCTACAACGCCATTGCCAACGGCGGGAAGATGATCTCGCCCGTGCTGATCCGCGAACTGCGGCGCGGCGACCACGTCGAGGAGCGGTTCGAGACACAGACCATCGCCTCGTCGATCTGCTCGCGCGCGGCGTTGCGCGAGGTGCAACGCTGCCTCGAACTGGTCTGCACGCAAGGTACCGCAAGCCTCTATTTCAAGGACTCCACGCGCCTGCGCGTGGCTGCCAAGACCGGCACGGCGCAGATCACCGACGCCCGCAGCCGCGAGGGGCGCTACTACCTCGGTTCGATGGTCGCCTATTTCCCGGCCGACAACCCCCGCTATACGGTGCTGACGACCATCGAAACCCGGGCGCAACCGGGCAAAGCCTACTACGGCGGGCCGCTGGCGGGCCCCGTGGTCAAACGGATGGTCGATTACATTTACAACCGCAACCGCGACTGGTACGGCCGCGTGGAGCGGCACGGCGACCGCTGCTACCCGGGGCACGTCAAGGGCGGCGATATCGCGCAGATCCGCCGAGTGGCCGACAAGTTGTCGCCCCGCGTTTCGTTCGAAAGCCGCACGGGCTGGGGGCGCGTGGCGGTGGACAGCCTCTCGAACGTGGCGATCACGAGCCTGCCGGACGACCGGGGCGTGATGCCCGACGTGCGCGGCATGGGGCTCAAGGATGCGCTGTTCGTTCTCGAAAGCCGCGGGCTGAAAGTCCGTTTTTCGGGCGTGGGCGCCGTAACACAGCAAAGTATCCCCGCCGGAGCGCGCATCACGCCGGGCTCGACGGTCGGCATAACACTGAAATAAGATGAAAACACTGAAAGACCTACTCAAAGATACGCCCGTCACGGTGCTGCACGGCGACGGTTCCACGACGGTGGCCGCCCTGGCCTACGATTCGCGGGCCGTGACGCGGGGCGACTGTTTTTTCGCCACCCGCGGCACGCAGTCCGACGGGCACGACTTCATCCCCGACGCCGTCGCAAAAGGCGCCTCGGCCGTCGTCTGCGAGCAGTTGCCTGCCGAAACGGCCCACGGGGTAGCCTACGTCGTCGTCCCCGACGCCACGGGAGCGCTGGCCGACATGGCCGCCGCTTTCTACGACCACCCGAGCCGCGAACTGAAACTCGTAGGCATCACCGGCACCAACGGCAAGACCACGACCGTGACATTGCTCTACGACCTTGTGCGGGCACTGGGCTACAAGGCCGGGCTGGTCTCGACGGTCGTCTACAAAGTCGGCGAACGCATCGTCGAGGCGACCCACACCACGCCCGACCCCGTGCGGCTGAACGCCATGATGCGCGAGATGGCCGACGAAGGGTGCGAATACTGTTTCATGGAGTGTTCGTCGCATGCCATCGTGCAGCAACGCACGCGGGGACTGCATTTCGCGGGCGGCATCTTCTCGAACATCACCCACGACCATCTCGACTACCACAAGACCTTCGCCGAATACATCCGCGCCAAAAAACTCTTCTTCGACTCCCTCGCCAAGGATGCCTTCGCCCTGACGAACGCCGACGACAAAAACGGCCGCGTCATGGTGCAAAACACCGCAGCCGGGATACACACCTATTCGCTGCGCACGATGGCCGATTTCCGCTGCAAGATAGTCGAGATGCACGTCGACGGCATGCTGCTGCGCATCGACGGGCAGGAGGTCTGGGTCGGGCTCGTAGGACGCTTCAACGCCTATAACCTGCTGGCCGTCTACGGCGCCGCGGTACTGCTGGGACTCGACCGCACCGAAGTGCTGCGTGCCATGAGCATGCTCCATGCCGTGAGCGGGCGCTTCGAATTCGTGCGGGCGGAGAACGGAACCACGGCCATCGTCGACTATGCGCATACGCCCGACGCACTGGAGAACGTCATCCAGACCATCGAGGAGATCCGCACCCCGGCGCAACAGTTGATCGTCGTCTGCGGCTGCGGCGGCGACCGCGACCGCACCAAACGACCCGAGATGGCGCAGATCGCGGTGAAATACGCCGATACGGCCATCTTCACCTCGGACAACCCGCGCCACGAGTCGCCCGGGGCGATCCTCGACGAGATGGCCGCCGGCCTCGACCCCGGCGCCCGGTTCCTGCGCATCGTCGACCGTGCCGAGGCCATCCGCACCGCCGCAATGCTCTCCCGGCCGGGCGACATCCTGCTCATCGCGGGCAAAGGGCACGAAACCTACCAGATCATCGGCGACGTAAAACACCACTTCGACGACAAGGAGGAGGTCGCCAAGGCCTTCGGCACACTCAGGAACTAAAAACCCGACATACGACATGTTCTATCACATTTTCAAACATTTAGGCGAACACTACGACATCCCGGGCTCGGGTATGTTCCAGTATATTTCGTTCCGCGCGGCGGCGGCCATCATCCTCGCGCTGCTGATCGTCATCATCTTCGGCCGCAAGATCATCGACTTCCTGCGCCGCAAGCAAATCGGCGAGGACATCCGCGACCTCGGGCTCGAGGGACAGCTCCAGAAACGCGGCACCCCCACGATGGGCGGCGTCATCATCCTGCTGGCGATCCTCGTCCCGATCCTGCTCTTCGGACGGCTCGACAACATCTACATCCAGCTGATGATCGTCTCGACCGTCTGGCTGGGGCTGATCGGCGGGCTGGACGACTACATCAAGGTCTTCCGCCACAACAAGGAGGGGCTCAAGGGCCGCTTCAAGATCGTGGGCCAGGTCGGGCTGGGCATCATCGTCGGCACGACGATGTGGCTTTCGCCCCAGATCATCGTCCGCGAGAAGGTCACGCAGCCCGTGCAGACCGTCTACCTGAACCCCGACGGGTCGGTGATCGAAAGCGTGCAGCGGAACGTCGTCCTGAGCTCGGAAAGCACCAAGACCACCAAAACCACCATCCCCTTCGTCAAGAACAACGAATTCGACTACGGATGGCTCACGGGCGAAACCAGCGCCGCCACGTGGCTGCTCTACGTGCTGGTGGCGATCTTCGTCGTCACGGCGGTGTCGAACGGCGCCAACCTCACCGACGGCCTCGACGGGCTGGCCACGGGCGTCTCCGTCCCGATCGTGGCAGTACTCGGCGTACTGGCCTACCTCTCGGGGCATATCGTCTACGCCGACTACCTCAACATCATGTATATCCCCGACAGCGGAGAGCTGGTCGTCTTCGCGGCGGCCTTCGCGGGCGCGCTGGTCGGCTTCCTGTGGTACAACTCCTTCCCGGCGCAGATCTTCATGGGTGACACCGGCTCCCTGTCGATCGGCGGCATCATCGCCGTCTTCGCCCTCTGCATCCGCAAGGAACTGCTGCTGCCGCTGCTGTGCGGCGTGTTCCTGGTCGAGAGTTTCTCGGTGATGATGCAGGTCGGCTACTTCAAATACACCAAACGCAAATTCGGCGAAGGGCAGCGCCTGTTGCTGATGGCTCCCGTACACCATCATTTCCAGAAAAAAGGGCAGTTCGAAACCAAGATCGTGCTCCGCTTCTGGATCATCTCGCTGCTACTGGCCGCCATTACCCTGGTAACGCTCAAAATACGTTAATAAACCGCCATGTATACCCCGACCCGCCTTACCGCCATCGCCCTGCTCCTCGCAACGTCGCTCCAGGCCCAGCCGCCGCAGCGGATGGTACGCTCGCAGATCCCGGAACCCTACCCCGTGCTTACGGCCACGCCGTCGGGAGAGGCCGTACCCGAATCGCCCGACCCGCTGGTGCGCTACCGCTGGGCGAAAGTATCGCCGGACGACGGGCTGGAGATATACACGGTCTACCCCAGGCAGGCGACAGCCTCGAACCCCAAAGCCGCCGACCTCGGAGACCCGCGCCGGATCACCGTCAGCGACGTATGCGACCTGATGTTCGACTTCGGCCAGGTGAACGCCGGATGGCTCGAATTCGACTGCGACACCCCCGACGTCGCGTTCGAGGCCAGCATCAGCGAGTTCAACGAACCGGCCGTGTTCAACGCCGGCTCGGAGCACCCGGTGAAAACCGCCGTCCCCGCTCGCTACGGCAACAGTTTCCGGCTGGAACTGAACCGGGAGCTCTACGAAGGCGTCCGCTTCGGGTGGATACACGTCCGCAGCCTCCGGAAGCCCGCCGTCATCCGCAACGTACGGCTTGTCTGCCAGACCAAACCGGTCAACTACGAAGGGTGGTTCGATTGCAACGACCCGCAGCTGACGCGCATCTGGTACACGGGAGCCTACACCGTGCGGCTGAACCTGCTGAAAGACTATTTCGGGGCGATCCTCATGGAGCGCAGCGACCGCCATTCATGGACGGGCGACGCTTATACGGCGCAGGCCGCGGCGCTGGCCGCCTTCGGCAACTTCCCGTTCATCCGCAAGAACCTGCTTTACACCTCGACGCAGGACAACGGCATCGCCAGCTACTCGCTCTATTGGGTGCTGAGCCTGCTGGATTACTACAACTATACGGGCGATGCGGAGACGCTCGCCCTGCTGACCGAAAACGCCTGCCGGAAACTCGACGCCGCCTACGACCACTACGACACGCTGCCCCGGCTCTGGTTCTACGGCTGGGACGAGCGGCTCGGGGCGGGTTTCGAAGCCCCCGATTTCCGGGAGCCGCAGACCGCCTACCGTATGCTGGCCATCGGTACCTGGCGGCAGTTCGCCACTGCCATGCGCCAGGCCGGCAACCGGGAACTGGCCGGGAAATACGAGCGCTACGCCGACGAAAAGACCGAAGCCCTGCGCCGCGACCCCCGCTGGTACGAGGGGCTGGGGCTCTTCGCTGCCACGGATGCCGCCAACGCCGGGTTCGCCACGCCCGCCGAGCGCGAAGCCCTGCTGGCCCGGAATTTCTCCGACCGCCTGCAGCGGGTCTCATACTCGCCCTTCAACCAGTATTTCGTATTGCAGGCATTGGCGTCCCTGGGAGCTTACGACCGTGCGCTGCACACCGTCGACGATTGCTGGGGCGGACAATTGCGCTATGGCGCCACCACCTTCTTCGAGGTGTTCCGCCCCTCGTGGAACGACTGCAAACTTTCCGACAACGACGCCCCGGTCAACAACCAGTGCGGCTACACCAGCCTGACCCACCCGTGGAGCGCCGGTGTCACCAAGTGGCTGAGCGAGGAGGTGCTGGGCATAAAACCCCAGCTCCCGGGCTTCGTCCGCTTCGCCGTGAAACCCCGCCTCGCCGGATCGCTCACCCGCGTGGAGGGCGGAGTCCCGACGCCGCGCGGCATTGCCCGGGCATCGCTCGACATGACCGCGCGCCGCGGTTCGCTCACCGTGCCCGAAGGTTCGGAGGCCGAATTCTGCATCCCCGCGGACGGACTTCGCATCGGCACCATATACCTCGACGGCAAGCCCTGTGCCGCCGACCGTACGAACGACGGCTACTACCGTATTTCGGGGATCGGCGCGGGGCGCCACGCCATCCGGTTCGATGCCGAAGGCGAATTCCGCCCCCTGCAAACGCAGGAGGAGATCGCCTACCGCATCCCCGCTGAAAAATTCAGCGAGGACACCGCGACGCAGGGCGACTGGCAGGATAAATACGGCTCGCAGGGCTACGTGCTCTTCAGCTACGATACGGCGGGCGCACACCGCGTAAAACAACCCGACCGCATCCGCAGCATCGTCTACGCGAACTACGACCGCATGGGCCACGTACACTATGCCGATGCGGCAGGCGACCCCCGTGCGCTCCGATCCGACCGCCGGGGCGACGGCTCCCGCAGCCTGGGCGCCATCGTCACGCGCGACCCGGTCGCCTGCTGGCAGGTGATGACCGTCGACCTCGACGCCCGGGACACGCAGCCCTACCGCATTTCGCTCTATTTCGCGGACTACGAACGGGCGGGGCGCCGCAGCGCCTTCGAGGTTTTCGACCTTCGAACCAAAGAACTGCTCGCTCCGGTATACATGGTACGTGACTACGGTGAAGGCAAATACGTCACGTTCGAAGCCTCGGGTTCCGTGCGCATCCGCATCTGCCAGGTGCGCGGCCCCAATGCGGCCTGTTCGGGAATATTCTTCGACTGAAACGATAAAACATAAAAGATGAAACGCATCGCAGTCCTGGGCGGAGGCATCAGCGGTTACGGCTCCGCGATCCTCGCCAAAAAGAAAGGGTTCGACGTATTCCTCTCCGATATGGGGAAGATCGCCGACCGCTACAAAGCCAAGCTCGACGAGTGGCAGGTTCCCTACGAGGAAGGCGGCCACACCGAGGAACGCATCCTCGCGGCACACGAGGTCATCAAGTCGCCGGGCATCCCCGAAACGGCCCCCATGGTGCGGAAAATCCGTGCGGCAGGCATTCCCGTCATTTCGGAAATGGAGTTCGCAGGCCGTTACCTGGGCCGGTCGAAGTGCATCTGCATCACCGGCTCGAACGGCAAGACCACTACCACGTCGCTCGTCTACAAGATCATGCGCGACGCCGGGATGAACGCCGCCCTGGGCGGCAACATCGGCGAGAGTTTCGCCTACTCCGTGGCCACGGGCGACTACGACTGGTACGTGCTGGAATTAAGCTCGTTCCAGCTCGACGGCATGTTCAGGTTCCGCGCCCACATCGGCGTGCTGATGAACATCACGCCCGACCACCTCGACCGCTACGGACACTGTTTCCAGAACTACGTCGATTCGAAGATGCGCATCACGCAGAACCAGAACTCGCGCGATTATTTCGTCTATTCGGGCGACGATGAGGTGATCTGGCAGCAGCTTCCCAGGTACGACCTGCGCATGAAGCAACTTCCCTTCGCCGCAAAGAATGCCGTGGCGAGCGGTGCCGGCGACGCCTTCCTCTGCGACGGCAAATTCACGGCGGCCGTCGGGAAGGCCTCGGTCGAGATCGACACGGCCAAGATGCAGCTCAAAGGGCTGCACAATGCCTATAACGCCATGGCTGCGGCTCTTGCGACCCTTGCGGCAGGCGTCGCGCCGGCCTCGATCCGCCGCTCGATCTACGGCTTCGCCCCCGTCTGCCACCGCCTCGAACCCGTCCGGGAAAGCGGCGGCGTACTGTGGATCAACGATTCCAAGGCCACCAATGTCGACTCGGTATACTATGCGCTCGAAAGCATGACGCGCCCCGTGGTATGGATCGCCGGGGGCACGGACAAAGGCAACGACTACGAACCGCTGAAGGCTTTCGCCCGTGCGAAGGTACATACGCTCGTCTGCATGGGCGCGGACAACACCAAGCTGATCGAAGAGTTCACGGGTGTGGTGCCCGAAGTGGTCTCCACCGGCTCGCTCGACGCCGCGATGGAGGCCGCCAAAGCCGCCGCACAGCCCGGCGACGCGGTGCTGCTCTCGCCCGCCTGCGCGAGTTTCGACCTCTTCAAAAACTACGAAAACCGCGGCGAGCTGTTCAAGGCGTGGGTAAACGAAAAGGCATAGCACGATGAAGCTCGGCGAACGGAAATACACGCAGGACGAAGGGCCGGCGCAGGAGCCCTGGACGGAAGCGCCCGGGAAATCCCCCCGCGCAGCGGACGGGAAGACCGGGGTGCAGGACGCGCCCCGACGCCGCGGCGTGCGCGGCACCGATGCCGGGGAGAGCGCCTGCGAAACCCCCGAAGCCCCCGAAAAACACAAGTTCCGGCTCTTTACCGGCGACCGCGTCCTGTGGATCATCGTCGCGGCGCTGGCGGTGATTTCCGTGCTGGTGGTCTACTCGTCGACGGCCAAGATGGCCTACGACGCCCACACGGCGCGTACCACAGCCCATTTCCTGCGCCAGCAACTCATCATCCTCGTCGTCAGCCTCATCATCATGGTCGCCGTGCAGAAGATCAACTGCCGGATTTACAACCTGTTCTCCCGCCCCGTCTATTTCCTTTCGGTAGCACTCACCGTCGCCGTCTATTTCATCGGCGCCACGACCAACGGCGCCGCCCGCTGGATTCCGCTCGGTCCTTTCCAGTTCCAGCCTTCGGAAGCACTCAAGGTCGCCACCGTACTGTTTCTGGCCCGGCAGCTCGCCGGCCGGCAGAGCGTGATCGACAAATTGCGGATCATCCCCTCGCTCAACCCGCTGCGGTGGAAGCGCCCCGACCAGCGCAAAATCTGGCGCGAGGGCACGTGGCCCATCCTGGCCCCCGTCCTGCTCTCCTGTGTAGTGATCTTCCCGGCCCACACCTCGTCGGCCGTGCTGGTCTTCTTCGCCTCGTGGGTGATGATGCTTATCGGACGGGTGAGGATCGGTGAACTGATGAAACTGCTGGGCCTGGCCTTCGCCGCCGCAATGCTGGCCGGCCTGCTGAATCTGGGCCGCAGCGAAACGGCCGGCGGCCGCGTGGAAACCTGGATCGACCTCTGGACCAAGCCCCAAACCGAAAAGCCGATCGACCAGCTGACCGACACCGAGCGTTCGATGATCGCCATCCACAACGGCGGCATCCTGGGCGAAGGCGCCGGACAGAGCGCCATGCGCGTAGAGATGATCCACCCGGAAAGCGATTACGCCTACGCCTTTTTCGTCGAGGAGTACGGTATCGTCCTGGCGCTGCTGCTGCTGTTGCTCTACCTGTGGATCTTCTTCCGTGCCATCGAAATTTTCCGACGGTGCGGCACGGCATTTCCGGGTCTGCTGGTCCTGGGATTGGCCCTGTTGATTACCTGCCAGGCGCTGCTGCACATCATGGTAACGGTAAACCTGATTCCCGAAACGGGACAAACCCTGCCGCTCATCTCACGCGGCGGCTCCTCGACGATCTTCACGGCTATCGCCCTGGGCATGATCTTGAGCGTCAGCCGACAGAACGACGAACAATCGCACGACATGCCCAAATCGGAAAGCATCTATGAGAAATAGTCCGCGACACTTCCCCACCGAAACCGCCGTTCCCGAGGGATCGATGCAACTACCGACCTCCGGTTCGAAGACCGTCGAACAACCCGCAGCCGCACACTACCAGCTTCGGCTCTGTTCCGACATCCTGTCCCGAATCGTCAGCACAACGGAAAATCCGAATCTGCCGGAGCCACCGAGCCTCCCGACATCGGATTTTGCCTGTACGATATAATTGAAAAAACGAAATGGAAGCGATCAGATTAGACAAATACCTCTGGGCCGTACGCATCTTCAAGACCCGCAGCGACGCGGCCGAAGCCATCCGCCAGAACCGGGTGCTGGTGAACGACGCCTACGCCAAACCTTCGCGCGAAGTGCGGATCGGCGACCGAATCGCCGTCAAACGGATGCCCGTGACCTATCTCTTCGAAGTCGTGGGCTACGTGTCGAGCCGCCAGCCGGCCAAGAACGTCCCCGACTACTGTCGCAACATCACTCCACAATCGGAACTCGACAAGCTCAACATCCCCCGCGAAACGGTCTTCGTCTTCCGCGACCGGGGTACGGGACGTCCGACCAAAAAGGAGCGGCGCGAACTGGACAACCTTATGGAGGAGATATATTTGGAAGAAGAGGAAGAGTAACCAAAGAAATATAATACTTATCGGACAATAATTCCATTCAAACGAACTTTTTTTTCACAATAATGTTATTTTTGCAGTATGGGAAACGGCAGAAACCTTCAACTTAAATAAAAATACCATTATGAAAAAATCTTTACGTTTTTAATCGGTTTGTCCCTGTGGACCTTGACTGCGACAGCACAAGAACCGGTCGCCGAAACGACCTCTCCCGTTGCGACGGAAACGGATTCGCTGCAGCGGGTCGTCGATGACCTATCCCAGCAATTACGGCACCAAAAGAACGAGGAACTCGATCGCAAAATATGGAAAAACAGGTCCAAGTACTTCAACCTCGGTTACGTAAAACAATCGCTCGTATTCAAGGATTTCGGCGACGAGAAGCTGAAAAACGATTTCGGCGTGTCGATCAGTTGGGGTAAAACCTATTACCTGCACAAAAAACCGTTGCTCGGAATGTTGAAATTCGGTCTGGACTGGAGCTGGGTCGATCTGAACTATTCGAAATACACGATCTCCGAATCGGAAGAGCCGGGTTCGGGTTCCGTCGGCGACATTATGGATGAAACGATCGACATCGGCAATCATCAGCTGGAATACGGCATGCAGGTCGGTCCTTCGATTACGATCAACCCGGTTCACGAACTGAAAATCAGCCTCTATTTCCAACTCACGCCCTCCTACTCGATGATGTACCTCGACGATAGTTTCAACTCCAACTTCGCCCTGTTCTACAGCTTCGGCGGATCGGTGGCCTGGAAAGTGATTTCGGTCGGCGTGGAAGGTCGCTGGGGCCAGGCCAAATACAATGGATTCTCACTCGAAGATGCAGACCTGGAGGGCATCTCATCGACCAAAACGAAACTGAAAACCAACTCCGTCCGTTTCTACGTCGGATTCCGCTTCTAAAAAGCGCCGACCGCAATAACGAAGAAACGCGCCGCTGAATATCAGC
>OHJZ01001021.1_pt1 | contig 12257 bp, 8 predicted proteins | sample 1568691 | NCBI WGS metagenome assembly OHJZ01 (sample SAMEA3879593, study PRJEB24766) | human gut metagenome | biome: human-associated habitat; feature: feces | place: USA | collected 1985/1987
GCTCCGATCGGTCGTTTTACAGTAATGAGAGAGCTTTTCGAAGCGGACCTCCGAAGGCATCTTCTCCACGACCTCCACGACAAATTCCTTGAAGGAGGTTCCGTCGTCGTTCGATGCCTCGATACGGATCGGGTAGCTCCCCACCGCCTCTTCCCGGAAGGTATAGCTCATCTGCGTAGAAACGACCTCGCCGGCACAAAGCCACCGGCAGCGGAAGTCCTCCTGGTCCGAATGCTGAATATCGGGAGTGAAGGTATATTCGACACCCGGCAGAACCTTGAGCCCCTCGGCAGGCAGTGCGAGCGAAATGACGGGCGGAGTAAGCTCCAGCACATCCACCCGCAGCTCCGCTTCAGCTTTTCCGGCAGCCGTTTCGACACGGAACGTGATATACACTTCACCCAGTTCGGTAAAGACGGCCGTATAGGTCGGTTCGGAACCTGCCAGCTTGCCATCGACGATCCATGAGTAGGTAGCTCCCTCGGCATACTCCACCGTAGGAGCGATGGTCAGCTCCCGGCCCATCTTGACGGTATAAACCCCCGACTCGCTGTCGAGCGTAATGACGGGAGCATGATCCCGGTCGTCCAAAATCACTTCGTCCTTGTTGCAGGCGGTCGTCAGCAGCGCCGCAAACACCGCCCAAAACGGGAAATATCTTTTCGAAAAAAACCACATAGCACGTTGCATATATTCGCGTTTACGGCACGCGGCAGAGCGGAAACCCGCCCTGCCGACGCACACAAAAACGATTTATCTTCAAAAGTCGTCGCCTCCGCCCGGTGCAGTCCGTCACGGACTTTTCCGCAAGTCGGAAACGATCGCCGAAATCGGTCCGGAAACTCTCCGGAAAAACATTACAGCTCGATCGTAATGTCATCCAGAGCATAATAGGCCGGCATCGAGAAGCCATAACCGTTATCGGGGCCGCCCGTCATATTGAAACGAACCTTCGCCACCTTGCCCAGCGAAGAGAGGTCCCATTTGGTCCACTCCTTAATCAGCTTGTCCTTCGATGCGAAAGTCATCGTCACGGTGCCGGTCTCCTTACCTGCGGCATCGTAACCCGTAGCATGAATCAGTACATCCTGACCCTCCTCAAGCGCAGGTGCAAGGGCATTGCCTTTGGCCGCCACACTCAAAAAATAGCAAGTCGAATTGATGTAACAGCTCTGGATCGTACGCGCTACACCGTCGGGGAAAGCGAAAATAGGACGGCTGTCGCCATAGTCGGGGTGCGCTTCGTCGTAGTTGCCGTAACCGATAAGGAAATTATCCGATCCGTCGTGGCCGCCGCCCGTAGTAGCATCCTCGTTCTGTGCATTGTACAGGTAGAGGTCAAACTCATAGGTGTTGAACTTCTCGATATCCTTGGAGTTGTAGGACGATACCATAAACGGGTATCCCCAACCTTCGGGACAGGGCGAAGTCAGCTGCGTGGTCTGATCGGTCCAGGTGTACGCCTTATCTTCGTAAACTACGGACATCGCCTTACCGCCGTTATAGTTCGCCACCACCAGCGGCGACCAGTCGTCGCCCTCGAAAGTGATCGTATAGGTCTGGGGTCCTTCGTCCGGCCCGTCGTCGTCCTTCGAACATCCGACGAAAGTTACCGCAGCCGCAGCCAGCAAAGCCAAAAATACTCTTTTTTTCATAATCTTTTATTATTTAATAAATTGTATGTTTCCTCCTGTACGAAAGATCGCCGCAAAGCATACGCTTCGGGGACTCATGGCAACACCGGGTCCGGAAAAATCGACTGAATGGGGAAATCGAGCAAACAGAGCAACCGACATTCGTGATTCCATCCCGTGACCCGCAGGTGTAAAATCTTCGTGCAAAGGCAGGTCTTCTGACTCATCCCGTCCGTCGCGCCTTCCCGGCTTCATGGCCAGTGGCAAAAGAGAGCGATCGAACTATTCCCCGAAAGGAAACAGGACTTACAGCAGCGAGCACTGTTCCGGATTCGCACCGGATTCCCTATTACTCCGCACGCTTCGAAAAAACATACGGATACCTTTTGCGGGTGCAAGTATACGAATAATATTTAATTCGAAAACTCAAAAAAACACGACGACCTCTTGACTTCGCCTTTTCGTCAGCGTATATTTGCAGACGCGCCCTTCCCGTTTCCCGAAACGGGCGCCCATCCTTTCTCTATTTTTTCGATTTCCGCCTGCCGCCGGACTCTTCCGGACGGCAATGACACTGTTTCATCCGACTAAAAAACACACGACATGCCCCGAGGACGCAACAAAGCCCTGATCGCCCGACGCGACGAAATGCTCTGCCACCGCTATCACTACTGGACCGAAACGCAGCGTCTGCGCTTCGACGACACCCTGAAAATCCTCTCCGAAGAGGAATTCTTTCTCTCCGAGGAGCGCATCCTGACCATCCTCCGCGCCAACGGCGACACGCTCCGCGAACTCGCCGGCCGGCCTACTCCGAAAATGCGAAGAGAGCGCTTCCCGACAAGGCGCCATACACCCTCTCCCCGGAAATGATCCGACGGATACGCCCGTCCCTGGCAATAAGGATATTCGGCCCGTTCATTCCTGCGATCCGGCAAAAAGAGGCATCCGCACATCTCCATTCGGAAAAAACAGCTATTTTTGCAGCCGGAACAATCCCGGAACGAAACAAAATGGACTGGTTTACGGATCTTTTTACCCAACATTCGGCCATTCAAGCCGTCGTCGTGCTCTCGCTGATCTCGGTGTTCGGCATGATGCTGGGCAAAGTGCGTTTTTTCGGAATTTCGCTCGGCGTGACGTTCGTTTTCTTCATCGGCATCGCAGCGGGCCATTTCGGACTCTCGGTCGATCCTTCGATGCTGGCTTTCGCCGAAAGTTTCGGGCTCGTACTCTTCGTCTATGCATTGGGATTGCAGGTCGGCCCCGGTTTCTTCAGTTCGCTCCGCTCGGGCGGCATCCGGCTGGTTTCGCTCGCCACGCTCATCGTCCTGACAGGTTCGGCACTGGCCGTAGGGCTCGGCTATGCGGCCCGTGTTCCCATGAGCGACATGGCAGGCATCCTGTGCGGCGCCACGACCAACACCCCGGCGCTCGGTGCGGCACAACAGATGCTCTCGCAGATGCAGTTGGACAGCAACAACGCCACGCTGGGCTGTGCATTGACCTACCCGCTGGGTGTCGTAGGCGTGATTCTGGGCATCATCGCCGTACGCAAACTCTTCGCCCGGCCCTCGGACATTCCGCAACCGGACGCCGAACATAAAAAGAATATCTTCATCGTCGAATTCAAGATTTCCAACCCCGGCGTCGTCGGCAAAAGCATCCGCGACGTCGCGGCATACAGCCACCACCATTTCGTCATCTCCCGCCTTTGGCGTGCCGGGCAGGTTTCGATTCCGACTTCGGACTCGACCCTCGAATCGGGTGATCTGGTACTGGTAATCACCTCGCCGGACGACGTGCAGGCACTGGAACTCCTCTTCGGCGAGCGGGTACAGAAAGACTGGAATACGCACGACATCGACTGGAACGCATTGGACAGCCAGCTCATCTCCCGGTCGATCATCGTCACCCGCCCCGAAATCAACGGCCGCAAACTCAGCTCGCTGCGTCTGCGAAACCTGTACGGCATCAACATCAGCCGGGTGCATCGTTCGGGCGTACAACTGCTCGCCACGCCCGATCTCACGCTGCAACTGGGCGACAGCCTGACGGTAGTGGGTGAAGCGCAGGCGATCGAAGGCGTCGAAAAAATCCTCGGCAATGCCGTCAAACAGCTCGACGAACCCAACCTGATTCCGGTTTTCATCGGTTTGCTCCTGGGCCTGCTGCTGGGAAGCATCCCTTTCGCGGTACCGGGTATCAGCCTCCCCGTCAAACTGGGACTCGCAGGCGGCCCGATCATCCTCGGCATCCTGATCGGGACCTTCGGCCCCCGCATCCACATCGTCACCTACACCACGTTGAGCGCCAACCTGATGCTCCGGGCATTGGGACTGTCGCTCTATCTGGCCTGCCTGGGGCTCGAAGCGGGCGCCCATTTCGTCGAAACGATCATGCGCCCCGAAGGAATGCTCTGGATCGGACTGGGATTCCTCCTCACGTTCGTCCCCATCGTTATCGTAGCCGCCCTGTCGCTGCGGTTCTTCAAACTCGATTTCGGACAGGTAGCCGGCATCATGTGCGGCAGCATGGCCAACCCGATGGCGCTGAACTATGCCAACGACTCGATCCCCGGCGATCATCCGGCCGTGGCGTACGCGACGGTCTATCCCGTATGCATGTTCCTGCGGGTCATCATCATTCAGATTCTGATCATGTGCTTTATTTAGCGGTCGCCGGACGGCAGACCGCCCTGCGTTCCGAAGAGGCGCAGCGAACGGAACCGGGGACTCAACGCCCGACATCCGGCAGCTCCGCCACACGGCGGATCTCGCCTTCGAAATTGGGGGTAAAGATCCCGCCGCCCACTCCTTCGGCGATCTCGCGCAGTGTCCAGAAGCGGCCTCCGTCCAACTCGCCGCTCGGTACGACAGGCCCATCGTACACCGTCTTATAGACATAGACCAACTCCCGTTCGCGTTCCGACTCGAACAGGTAGGTCAGCACGTGCTGCGGCACGAAATCCGTCACGCCGACCTCCTCGCGCACCTCGCGCCGCAGGGCAACGAGAGGCTCTTCCCCCCAATCCACATGGCCGCCTACGGCCGTATCCCACCGTCCGGGCTGGATATCCTTCCACGCCGGACGTTTTTGCAGGTAAAGCTCCCCACGGGAGTTGAACAGATGGAGGTGCACCACCGGATGCAACAGCATCGACCCGCCGTGGCACTCGCCCCGCGTGGCCCGGCCGACGACACGTCCGGCAGCATCGACCACCGGGAACAGCTCTTCCCGATTATCCGCGCATTTCATTTTCCGACAATATTCTATGAGTTTTATTCCGACCGTAAAGACTGCAATAGACGGAGAACATGACGAAGCCCAGCAGGGCCATCGCCGCACCGGGCAGGGCGGCATATTGAGGCCCCAGACCGAAACTGATCGGCAGACCGCCGAAGTAGGCGCCCAAAGCGTTACCGAGGTTGAACGCGATCTGGATCGACGCGGCGCCGAGCATCTCCCCGCCCGGCGCATTCTCCAGAATAAGCAGTTGCTGGGGCGATGAAACCCCGAAGAGCGAAGCCGTCGTCAGGAACATCAGCGTAATCACGAGCCAGTCGATCCGAGCCGCGAAGAAGATCCCTACGAGCAACAGACATATCATCCCCTGAATAAAACGGGCGACCCGTTCGGGAGAGAAGCGGTCCGACAGATGCCCGCCCGCGAGATTACCCACCAGCATTCCCAGCCCCGCGACCATCATCACGGCTGTCATCGCCTGCCCGGGGATGCCCGCCACACGCGTCATGGTCGGAGTCACGTAGCTGTACCAGCAGAAAACTCCTCCATTGGCCAGCAGCGTAGCCAACAAAATCAGCCAGGGAGCCCGCGAACCGAGGAACCGGAATTGCCCCTTCAATCCCGTATCGGGCAGCGCCGGCAGGGCAGGCACCCAGCGGGCGATCAGCAGCAGAGCCATAATTCCCCACAGCCCGACCATCCCGAAAGCCAGCCGCCACGAAAGATAGCTGCCCAAATAGGTACCCAACGGCACACAGAACAGGTTGGCGACAGTCATCCCGAGGATCATGATAGACACGGCCTGGGTTTTGTGTCCCGGATCGGCCACCCGCTCCGCAACAATCGAACCTACCCCGAAGAAAGCCCCGTGAGGCAGGCCCGACACGAACCGCATCGCCAAGAGCACCCAAAAGTCGGGTGCCAGCGAAGCGCAGACGTTACCCAGAACAATAAGAGCGGCAAGAGCGAGCAGAATCCCCTTCAACGCCCGCTTACGTGCAATGAGCACCGTCGCGGGAGCCCCGACGCAAACCCCGATGGCATAGGCCGAAATCAGGTCCCCGGCCCGGGGGATGGAAACGCCCAAATCCCTCGCCACATCGGGCAGAATCCCCATCATGACGAACTCGGCCATGCCGAGAGCCAACGTGCCGAAAGCCAGGGCGATCAAACTCTTTTTCATAAATCGACTCTTTTTACCGACGGCTCCGCACTCCAGGTACGGAACCTTTTTCGCAACTTTCGCATCCTTCGGACCGCTCCGCAGCTCGACAATACGGCGCGTCCGAAGCACGGTCTTTTGATTCGGAGAACAAAAATAGCGCATATCTTCCCCTCTTCCGCCTAAAACGAAAGAATTTCTCACCGACCCGACAAACCGGCCCTCCCGGATTCTACCTGACGGGATGAATCCGGGAGGGCCGATTATATCCTATCCGAAAGCCCAAAGAGAGCCGTATGACTGAGATCAATACCCCAGCCAGTGAAGCCACTCGAGCGCTTCGGGCGTCAGCTTGTCATCGCGGTCCACCCAGGTTCCGGACTCGATGAGCAACGTTTTATACTCCTCGATACGGCGCGTGATCGGAAAATCGGGTCGCGGCAGCGCACTCTTCTCCGCACGCTCCGAAGGGCGAATCGTCCGGTCGAAAACCTCCCGAAGCACCGGGCGCCGGTGTCCCTCCCACTTGAAATCTTCGAGAAAAAGAGCCTGCGTCTCCGGAATCTTATCCATCGGGAAGATCGAAAAGACCGGCTGATTGCGGTAGGTAATGCCTTCGACCGTATTGTTGTCGATATAGTAGGTAGCCGCACCGCTTTGGATAGAAACCAGCCCCACCGGTTCGGGCGAATCGTCCTCCTGCATATAATAGATGGTCTGCACGTTACCGTCCACGTCGTTGCGATAGATCTTGTTATCGCGGAAATAGGCAGTAATCAGCTTGCCCGTCACCTGGTTGTAAGTCATCGTGTCGATCTCGCTCGACATAACCGGACGGCCGACGAATTCCGCTTTCTGGAGTTTGGAGTTTTCGGTATAGATCTTCATCACGTCCGAAGTGATCTGGTTGTCCTGATTCCAAAGCACGGGATCGATATAGAGCAGGATCATCGAGTCCGTGGAAACGGCCACCAGGGAATCGCAGACCGCCTGGAAGTCGTTGCGGAAGATCTTTACCCGGCGATACCCCTTGACCAACCGGTAGAGGGAATCTCCAGCAGGTGCAGCGATCGAATCCCCCCGCAAAGAGTCCGCTGCCGCAACCCCGGCCTTGAGCGAATCGAGCTGCATGGAATCGCGTCCCAGCGAATCCGCAGCAAGAGAGTCCCGGAACAAAGAATCCAACGCGGCAAAAGCCCTGGCCTCCCGCAGGGAGTCGGCGACCAGCGAATCGAGAGCCGACGCCGGAAGCTTGCCTTTCAGGATCGCCTTCCCGGTTTTGGCACGCCGCTTGGCCCAGATTTTCTCCATACGTTCGGCGCGGCGCTCCAGGTTCTTTCTGCGCAATGCCTCCTCCTTCTGTTTCGCAGCGTCGAGCTTGGCAGTAGCCCGAGCCTGACGTGCTTTGGCGATCTGCGCCAGCTTCTCCTTGCGGGCCGCTGCCGCCTGCGCCTTTTTCACGGACGCTATGCTGTCGGCCTGTGCCCGCAATTGAGCTTTCAAGCTGTCGGCCTGGGCTTTCCGCTCCCGCTTGGAAAGAATATGCACGGAAGAATCCGCAGGAAGCGATTTTGGACCGGCCTGCGCAAGGCTGTCGGAAAAAAGCGTATCCACCGCAGAAACGGCGGCCACGGAATCGGCAGGGGTCATTCCGCCCCCCACCCGATCAAGGCTGTCGGAAAGAAGCGTATCTATTGCTGGGGCGGCATCCAGAGAATCGCCCCCCGTTCCTCCTTTTTCAGCCGGAACAGCCGCTATGGGTTCTGCAGCGGAACCAGAACCGGCATCCGCAGTTTCGGACGAGGTTTCGACGGCTCCGGCCGCAGCCTGCGGAGCAGCGGCATCCGCCTGCGATCCATCCTGCGAGGCTTTTGGACCCGCAGCACTCGGTTTCGCAGCCAGTGAATCCACAGACGGTCCCCCCTTAGAGCCGGCCAGAGAATCTGCCGCCAATGCCGCCGCCTTTGCCTTCACCTTCGCCAACGAATCGGCACGTGCCTGCTCGCTCTTCGAGATCGTATAAAGAAACATCGAATCGGCACACATATAGAGCGAATCGCTCTGACTCGTATCGTAGCTGACCACCGAAGGTCGCTGCGTGAGCAGAGCATTGCCCGGCTCCTTCCAATATTCGCCGTAATCGCCGAAAGCGAGCACTTTGTGCTCGGCGTCGTCGATCTGGATATTCCGGAACAAAAGAGCATGCCCGGACTCCCGGTAATAGTCGAGGCTGTCGCTCCACAGCTCCTGCTTTTCGGTCATCACATACCCGTTGCGAGTCAGCACGTAAAGCTCGCGCGGCTTTTCGTAACGTCCCCGGTCGGCATAAATGTAATCGCCGCCTTCGTTCCAGATGTTGGTTCGCTCGAAGAAATGAGCCTGGTCGGTATCCGTATCGTACACCACCGAATCGCCCTTGAGTTCGTACTTGTCGTTGCGCATCTCGACACGATCCACACAGATAATCTGGTGCGTATCAGCATAATAGTAGCCCCGGTCGGATTCGAGGTGATTCTCGCGGTTGGTCAGCATACCGCCTCCGCTGAAAGTACCGATATTGTCCAGCGTATTGAACCGGAAATCGTAAGTATAGAGCGTCGCATCCCCATCGACGACCTTCACCAGCGGAGCATAGACCCGCGCCTCGTTGATCTCACCGTTGTAGTCGGCCCGGTCGCCGTAAATGTATGTCTCTTTTTTATTGATCAGTACGTTGCCGAAGCACTCGATGCGCTTGTCGTTGTAGCGGATCGCGCTGTCGCAGGTAATGACCGCCCCGTTGTGCTGGGCCGCGAAATGCCCTACGAGCACCGTCGCGGTCGTATCGCCGTAAGGAATGGGATATCCCCGGTCGGCGACGAAATCGACCACCTTGTTCGACTCGGGGTCCTGGGCCGGAGCACCCGGAGCCGACGGGGTATGAACACCCGCAACGGGAACGGCCAGCGGCCTGTTCCCCGCGAGGATCACACCTCCGGCGACACCTGCGACCAGCAGTGCGCACACTATTTTTCGCAATCCCTTCGGCATCGGACGATCTCTATTTTACCCAGTTCTTATTTTCGAACTCTCCGTCCCGAAATTCGGGATCGATATAAATGTACATGCCCTCGATCTTCTTGTCGAGCCACTCCTTGAACACTTTCTCGCGTTTGGCGTTCAGCGCCAGCTGTTCGACGCGAATATAGTCCTCATTGAGCGAAACCTTGTGCGGAGGGATCACCTTCACGAGCTTGACGATCTTGCTGAGCTGGTTGCCCATCCAGTCTTCGGTCTGATAGGCGTCGGAAATTTCGCCCTCCTTAAGATTGCGCAGGGCATTGTAGTCGTCGAGGCTCTTGCCACCGGCCCGGCCGAAATCCTCCTTCAGAAAGCGTGTTTCGGTCGCACCAGCCTCATAGTAATGCGCCGCCTCCAGCAAATCGTGGTTGGTCACCACGCCGCCGTTCATCTTCGAATTATCGTCGTCGGAAAACTTCCGGGCCGCCTCCTCGAAAGTAATCGAATCCTTACGGATCAGGTTTGCGATACTGTCCAGCATACGGGCCGGAGCCGCCAGCTCCTCGAGCGTATAGGAGGGTCGCAACACGATATGACGCGCATGGTACATACGCCCCTTCTGGTCGATCAACTGAATCAGGTGATAACCGTATTGCGTTTCGACGACCTCGGAAACCTGCCCCGGCTTCAGATCGGCCAATGCGTCCGCAAACTGCCGCACGAACCCGTCCAAAGGCTGGGGGTCCAGTTCGCCGCCGCTGATAGCCGAACCGTCCATCGAATACATGCGGGCCATGATGTCGAAACGGGTCTGCCCCTTGATGATGCGCTCGCGCATATCCAGCAACCGCTCCTTGGTGCGCTGCTTGGCCTCCTTGATCGACGCCGGGAAACGGGTGATCTGGGCATAAACGTACTGTTCGGGGATAGTCGGCAGACTGTCCGGATCGGTCTTCTTGTAGTAACGCTCCACCTCGCCGGGAATCACCTTGATTTTCCCTACTACGGAACTCTGCATAGCCTGGGCGTATGCCTGCTCCTCGTAACGCTGACGCAGCATTTCGCGCACGTTGAAGATCGGCATATGCTGTTTGGTTTCGAGCGCGGCGATAGAACCCGCATCGTCGATGAGCGCCTGCAAATGGGCTTCCACCCGCTGTGCGATGCCCGAATAGCTGACATCCACCGAATCGATGAGCGCCTGATTGAACAGCAGCTTCTGCATCAGCAGTTGTTCGAGCGCTTCGTCGTGGGGATCGCGGTCCGAAGTGTAACCCTGCTGGCGGCGCTGTTCCACCAGCTCGCCCGCATATTCGTCCACCTCCGACCAGAGGATCGACGATCCGCCGACGACGGCCACCACGCGGTCCAGCATCACCTGCCGCTTCTGGGCGGCCCCTGCAAAAATCGCCAGCACCAACGCTGCGCAAAACAGAATCTTCTTGCTCATCAGTTCTCTATTTTTTCTTCTTCATGGATCTTCACTCTCCCCTCCTCGACCGCTTTTCGGTAAACCTCCTCGTCGTAGGCCCGAATGATCTCGTTCTGCCGCTGGTTGTAGAGGATGCGGCGCACGATCGCCTCGCTGCGCTCCAGCGGTTCGGGATCGCCCGGACGAAGCACGTCGCTTATTTCGAAATAGTAGCGCGAATGACCGTCGCTCATCTCCTGTACGGCCCGCGAGGAGAGCAGGGCGTCGTAACTCTGGTTGCGCAATGTGGGCAGATAGCCCAGAAACTCGGAGAAGGTCACCCACGAAGAGGAGAAATCGTTCAGTACGAAATTGTTCTTGGTACAGATGTCGGCGAACTCTTGCTGCCGGGATGAGCCGGGCTGCGTCATCAACTTGCGCAGCTTCGGCGCCTGCCGGTTGTTGGCGTCGAAGCGAACGATCCGCCCCTTGACCAGGGTTTGATTGACCTTGAAATCCGACGCGTGTTCACGGTGATAGGCAGCAATCTGATCGGCGGTAACGAGCGTATCGATGCGCTCCTCGATCAGATGCTGGTCGAACTTACGGATCAACAACGCCTGGCGGTACTCCTCGACCAGCGAATCGATGTCCTGCTCGGCATCGGAGAAAAGTTCTTCGGCCTCGTGCAATTTAAGCTGTTTGTGCACCCACTTTTCGACATAACGGTTTACGAAAGCCACGCTGTCCTCGCCGACCACTCCCTTCGGAATCGCAGCCTTAACCTCTCGCGCGTACAATTTTCTACCGGCAGCCTCGGCCAACACGACCCGACCTCCGCCCCAATAGCGGGGCACTTCCTGGCACCCTACCGCAAGTACGAGCAGCAGAACAGCTCCTATTTTGGCACAAAAACTCATAACTACAAGGGACAAAGATAATGAAAGCCGAGAGCCTAACCAAATTTATTTGAGTTAAGCCGAGGCGCATCCTATCGTCTAAAAAAGATACTTTTTACCCGAACCTAACGTACCGTGCATCCCGAATATTACATTACGCCCTAATTTATCGTATCGAAAAAACCGGATGCTCCGGTGCAGATAATCCGGGGAAAACCGGCACAGACAATACTTCTGCATGATACCCGCCGACGATCCCGCTCCTGCGGTACGCCGCAAAATAGCCCCCGACCGTCACAACAGGTTACCGGATCGTATTTTTATCCAACTTTTTCACCCGGGCCAGCAAACGGTAGATCATATAGCCCGATGCGGCGAAAAGCACGAGCGCAACGACGTAAACGATCGTATAAAGTGTATCGCTGCCGATAACCGAACGTATCGTGGCCCCGTCCAGTCCGACCATAATCAACAGGAAAGCCGCGCCGTTGTTCATGGCATGGAGCAGAACGACCGAAAAGATCGAATTGGTCTCGATGTAGATGAAACCCAGGATCAGGCCCATCACGAAAGCATTGACCGCCAGCGCCGGATGTCCGTGCAACACGGCGAAGAACGCCGACGAGAGGAACAAAGCCGCTACGACGCCGTACTTGGCCCGCACCGACTCGAGAATGATGCCCCGACAGAGGAACTCCTCCAACAGAGGAGCCATAACCACCAGCGTAATGATCGCCCAGAAGCCCCGGCCGTAAACTGCGGACGAAGGCATCGGAAGCAGCTCCACCACCGGTTCGATGACGATACCGGCAGCCAGCATCATCACCAGTCCCCAAAGCAGCAGAACCGGATTGAGGCCCCGCGCCGAAAAGCGCAGCGTCTTGCGCGTTCCGTGCCGCAAGCGG
>OHJZ01001022.1_pt1 | contig 12252 bp, 7 predicted proteins | sample 1568691 | NCBI WGS metagenome assembly OHJZ01 (sample SAMEA3879593, study PRJEB24766) | human gut metagenome | biome: human-associated habitat; feature: feces | place: USA | collected 1985/1987
ACATGCTGATCAACAATTACGTGGAGCAATCGTGTTACCACATGGAACTGGAAAAACTAAAAAAGTATTAGTTGTTACTCAAGGAGCTAAGGTTGAAGAAGCTAAAGCTGCTGGAGCAGATGTTGTAGGTGGAAAAGAAATCTTAGAAGATATCCAAAAAGGATGGTTAGATTTCGAAGTTATGATCGCTACACCAGATATGATGGCTGAATTAGGTAAATTAGGTCGTATCTTAGGGCCTAAAGGATTAATGCCTAACCCTAAAACAGGAACAGTAACTATGGATGTTGCTAAAGCTGTTCAAGAAACTAAGGCTGGTAAAGTGACTTACCGTACTGATAAAGATGGTAATGTGCATATGCCAATCGGTAGAGTTTCATTTGATGATGAAAAATTAGCAGAAAACTTTAAAGTGATTTATGATTTATTAGTTAAATCTAAACCATCTTCTGCTAAAGGAACTTACATGAAGAACGTTGTTATTTCTACAACAATGGGTCCTAGTGTAAAAGTTGCTTCTTTATAAGAAGTATAAATTAGTCGCAATCAATATACCGTAGACAGCAACGGGGAAACCTTAATTATGTTGCCGAGGTGATATTGTCAACTCACATTGACAAAACTCCCTCGTTTTAGGGAGTTTTTTAACGGATATATTGTTGCATATATAAAAATTTTATAGGAGGTGTAACAATGTCAAAAGAAATCTTAGAGGCTAAACAACAAGTCGTTAATGAAATTGCTGAAAATTTAAAGAATTCTCAATCAGCAGTTGTTGTTGAATACCGTGGATTAACTGTAGCTGATGTCACTGAATTACGTCGTGCTTTAAGAGCTGAAAACGTTGGATTCAAAGTGTACAAGAACAAATTAGCTCAAAGAGCTACAGAAGAAGCTGGTATGGCAGAATTAAACGAATATCTTGTTGGTCCTAATGCAATCGCTTTTGGTCATGAAGATGCAGTGGCTCCTGCTAGAATTTTAGCAGAGTTCGCTAAAAAACACGAAGCTTTACAAATTAAAGCTGGTTATGTAGAAGGTAAATTCTTACCTAAGGAAGAAGTTATGGCAGTAGCTAAATTACCTAATCGTGAAGGTATGTACTCAATGTTACTTGCTTGTATGAAAGAACCTGTTGCAAAAGTGGCAAGAGTTATTCAAGCTGTTGCTGATGCAAAAGGTGGAGAAGAAGCAGCACCTGCTGCTGAATAGTTAATCAAAAATATCAACGGAGGAAAATAAAATGGCAAAATTAACACATGAAGAAATCTTAGCTTACTTAGAAGAAGCTACAATTTTAGAATTAAATGAATTAGTAAAAGCAATCGAAGAAAAATTTGATGTAACTGCTGCTGCTCCTGTAGCTGTAGTTGCTGGTGGAGATGCAGCTGGTGCTGATGCTGCTCCTGCAAACGTAACAGTAACATTAACTGATGTTGGTGCTACTAAAGTTGCAGTTATCAAAGCTGTAAGAGAAATCACTGGTTTAGTTGACAAAACTCCAGCTGAAATCAAAAAAGATGTTCCTGCTGAAGAAGGAGCTAAGATTAAAGAACAATTAGAAGCTGCTGGTGCAACTGTAGAAGTTAAATAATTGTTACACACATTAGAGCCCTTTAAGGGCTCTTTCTTTTTTAAGGAGAAAAATAATGGCACATTATTATACAAATAATATTGATTTAAAATCACAAGAAACAAAGATTCCTTTTGATTATCGTGATCATCATTTAACTTTTGTGAGTGATTTTGGTGTTTTTTCAAAAGATAGAGTAGATTATGGTTCACGCGTATTGCTTGAATGTATGAACATTTCATCATCTCATCAATCTTTACTAGATGTTGGTTGTGGCTATGGGACTTTAGGTATTTCTTTGAAAAAAGAATATCCATGGTTGCATGTTGAAATGGTTGACGTGAATGAAAGAGCTGTTCATTTGGCTAATGAATCAATTCAATTAAATGGTGTGGATGATATTGAGGCTTATGTGAGTTCAATTTATGAAAATGTTTCTCATTGTTTTGATGTGATTGTTTCTAATCCACCAATTAGGGCTGGTAAAAAAGTTGTTTTTGATATTTTGGAAAAAGCTTATGATCATTTAAACAATCAAGGTGAATTGGTGATTGTGATTCAAAAGAAACAGGGAGCTCCTTCGGCTAAGAAAAAAATGGAAGAAGTTTTTGGCAATTGTGAAATTGTAAAAAGAGATAAAGGATATTTTATTTTAAAATCGATTAAGCACTGATTTTTTAAATTTCAAAAGAAATTTTGAAATTTTTGATTTGGTATTGACTTCAACTAGTCTCTATGCTAGTATAATACAATGCCTACTCATGTATAAAAAGCAGTGTTTTTTCGCTATGCTTTGATGATGGAGATAGAGATAATTGATAAGGAGTGAAGCGGACTTGGAAAAGAATGTAACTCAAGCAAAAAGTCGTATTAATCGTCGCAATTATTCAAGAATTAGTGGTTCTTTAGAGCTACCTAATTTAGTAGAAATCCAGACAAATTCTTATGAATGGTTTAAGACTGAAGGGATTAAAGAGGTTTTTAATGATGTTTATCCTATTAGTAACTTCAATGAAACATTAACTTTAGAATTTGTTGATTGTCGTTTTGATGAACCAAAATATTCAGTAGATGAAGCAAAGGATAGAGATGCTAACTATTCAGCACCTATTCGTGCTACCCTTCGTTTAGTGAATAACGGAACTGGTGAAATCAAAGAAAATGAAGTCTTTATGGGAGATTTCCCTTTAAAGACAGATTCAGGTACTTTTATTATTAATGGTGCTGAACGTGTTATTGTTTCACAATTAGTACGTTCACCAGGAGCATATTTTGCTGATGCTATGGATAAAAGTGGGAAAACTGTCTTTACTGGAAGTGTTATCCCATCAAGAGGAACTTGGTTGGAATTTGAAAATGACGCCAAGGATGTTTTAAATGTGCGTATTGACCGTACTCGTAAGATCCCAGGTACTATTCTTTTACGTGCTTTAGGGTTAAGTAGTGATGAAGATATTATTGAGGTGTTAGGTGATCATGAGTTTATTAGAAATACTCTTGCAAAAGATCCAACACATAACACTGATGAAGCTTTAATTGAAATTTATAACAAGTTAAGACCTGGTGAACCAGCAACTTTAGAAGGTGCAAATACGCTTTTATTTGCTAAGTTTTTCGATGCAAAAAGATATGATTTGGCACGTGCTGGACGTTTTAAACTAGGTAAGAAATTAAGTCTTTTAGATCGTATTACAAATCGTGTTTTGGCTCAAGATGTCAAAGATATTGATGGAAATATTGTGATGGAAGAAGGAACTTTATTAACAAAAGATAAAGTTGATCTTTTAGCACCTGTTTTTGCTGCTGGAGCACATTGTATTGATGTGAAAACAAATGAATTAATGAAATCACATGGTAGAGTTCAAGTGATTGAAGTTTATGTAGATGAATCTAAATCTAAAAAAATGAAAGTTGTTGGAACTGATTTATCATTAGATTGTAAATTTGTTACAATTTCTGATATGTTAGCAGCTTATTCATATATGTTAAACTTAGTGGATATTTATGATTCATTAGATTTAGCAAGTGACGATAGAGTGAACTTAATGAGCAGAATTGGTCTATTAGATGATATCGATCATTTAGGAAATAGACGTGTGCGTTCAGTAGGTGAATTAATTCAAAATCAATTTAGAATTGGTTTATCAAGAATGGAAAGAGTTGTTAAAGAAAGAATGTCATTATCTGAAGTAGATAGTGTGACACCTCAATCATTAACAAATATTCGTCCATTAACTGCAGCGATGAAAGAATTCTTCTCATCTTCACAATTATCTCAATTCATGGATCAAATCAATCCATTAGCTGAGTTAACAAATAAACGTCGTTTATCTGCCTTAGGACCAGGTGGTTTATCAAGAGATAGAGCTGGATATGAAGTGCGTGACGTCCATCCATCTCACTATGGTCGTATCTGTCCTATTGAAACTCCTGAAGGTCCAAACATCGGGTTGATTTCAACACTTGCTTCTTATGCAAAAATTAATAAATATGGATTTATTGAAACACCTTATCGTAAGGTTAATAATAGTATCATTAACGAAAGTGATGTGCGTTATTTAACAGCTGACGAAGAAAAGAATTATATTATTGCCCAAGCCAAAGTGCAAATTGGGGAAGATGGTCGTATCTTAGATGAACAAGTTATTGCTCGTCATTTAGGAGAAAACATTATGGCGAAGCCAGAAGAAGTTGATTTCATCGATATTTCGCCAAAACAAATCGTATCTGTTGCAACATCATGTATTCCATTCCTTGAAAACGATGATGCCACTCGTGCCTTAATGGGTGCCAACATGCAACGTCAAGCCGTACCTTTATTAAATCCACATACACCATTTGTTGGAACTGGTATGGAATATCAAGCAGCCAGAGATTCTGGAGCAGCAGTTGTTGCTAAAAAAGAAGGTTTGGTTACTTATGTTGATGCGAAAAAGATTATTGTTGAAGAAGATACTGGTCCACATAAATATCGTTTAACTAAATTTGCGATTTCTAATGCTGGAACTTGTATTAATCATAGACCAATTGTTAAAGTTGGAGATAAAGTCTTAAAAGGGCAAATCTTGGCTGATGGTCCTTCTATGGAACAAGGTGAATTAGCTTTAGGACAAAATGTCTTAGTTGGATTCATGACTTGGAACGGATATAACTATGAAGATGCCGTTATCATGTCTGAAAGATTAGTTAAAGAAGATGTATATACATCAATTCATATTGAAGAATATAGTATTGAATGTCGTGATACAAAATTAGGCCCAGAAGAAATTACAAGAGATATTCCTAACGTTGGTGAAGAAGCTCGTAAGAACTTAAACAGCGAAGGTATCATTATGATTGGGGCTGAAGTAAAAGAAGGAGATATCTTAGTTGGTAAAGTGACTCCTAAAGGACAAGCTGAATTATCTGCTGAAGAAAAACTTTTATTAGCTATCTTTGGTGAAAAATCTAGAGAAGTTAAAGATAATTCATTAAGAGTTCCTCATGGTGGAGCTGGTATTGTTCATGATATTAAAGTCTTTGAAAGAAAGAAAGGCGATGAATTACAACCAGGTGTTAATAAGGTTGTTAAAGTTTACATCGTTCAAAAACGTAAAATCTCTGAAGGAGATAAGATGGCTGGTCGTCATGGTAACAAAGGGGTTATCTCTAAAATCTTACCAATTGAAGATATGCCACACTTAGAAGATGGAACTGTTTTAGATATCATGTTGAACCCATTAGGGGTACCATCTCGTATGAATATCGGACAAGTTTTGGAATTACACTTAGGTTATGCTGCAAGAGAACTTGGAATGTACTTTGCAACACCTGCCTTTGATGGTATCAACGCTAAAGATTTGGAAGATATTATGAAAGAAGCAGGAATGCCAGTTGATGGTAAACAACCTGTTATCTCAGGTCGTACTGGAGAATACTTTGATTCAAAAGTATCTGTAGGTATCATGTATATGATTAAGTTAGCCCACATGGTTGATGATAAATTACATGCAAGATCTGTTGGTCCTTACTCATTAGTTACACAACAGCCACTTGGTGGTAAAGCACAAAACGGTGGACAAAGATTTGGGGAAATGGAAGTTTGGGCACTGGAAGCTTATGGTGCTGCTTACACATTACGTGAAATCTTAACTGTGAAGTCTGATGATGTTGTTGGACGTGTAAAAACTTATGAAGCGATTGTCAAAGGACAAAAATTACCTGAACCAGGATTACCTGAATCATTCAGAGTATTAAAGAAAGAATTACAAGCCTTAGCATTAGATATTCAAATGTTAGATGCTGATGGTCATGAATTAGATGAAAGAAAGATTGAAGATGAAGAACGTCGTTTCCCAACTTCAATTGATACAACTCCAGAACCAGAAGAAGCAACTCAAGAAGTTGTTGAAGAAGAGGTAGAAGGAGATTTCTTAGAAGAAGATGAATCATTTGATGATTTAGATTCTGTAATTGATGAACTCTTCACTGATGATGAAGAAGAAAGTAACGAAGAGTAGGAGGGAACAATGAATGGCAGATGTCAATAACTTTTCAGCAATCCAAATTGGATTAGCTTCTCCAGAAAAAATTCGTGAATGGTCTTATGGTGAAGTTAAAAAACCTGAAACTATTAATTATCGTTCTCAAAAACCAGAAAAAGATGGTTTGTTCTGTGAAAGAATCTTTGGACCATCTAAGGATTGGGAATGTAGCTGTGGTAAATACAAAAAGGTCAGATATAAAGGTGTAATCTGCGATCGTTGTGGTGTTGAAGTCACAAAATCTTCAGTCCGTCGTGAACGTATGGGACACATTGAATTAGCGACTCCTGTTGCTCATATCTGGTACTTAAAAGGAATTCCTTCAAGAATGGGACTTATCCTTGATATGTCACCAAAACAACTTGAAGAAATCATTTACTTTGTATCTTATGTAGTTACGGATAAAGGAAGTACACCATTAGAATACAAGCAAGTATTATCTGAAAGAGATTATCGTAACTGTTATGAAAAATTTGGTCATCAATTTGAAGCAAAGACTGGTGCAGAAGCTATCAAGATCTTGCTTCAAAAAGTTGATCTTGATGAAGAATTTGAATTGGTTACTAAAGAATTAAAAGAAGCCCAAGGACAAAGACGTTCTAAATTGTTAAAGAGACTTGAAGCGATTGAAGCCTTTAGATCTTCTTGCAATCAACCTGAATGGATGATTCTTGATGTGCTTCCAGTTATTCCACCTGATTTACGTCCAATGTTACAATTGGATGGTGGACGTTTTGCAACAAGTGACTTAAATGATTTATATCGTCGTGTTATTACACGTAATAATCGTTTAAAGAAATTGTTAGAATTAGGAACACCTTCTATTATCGTGCAAAATGAAAAACGTATGTTACAAGAAGCGGTTGATGCTTTGATTGATAACGGTCGTCGTTCAAAACCAATTACTGGGGCTGGTGGTAGACCATTAAAATCATTGAGTCATACTTTAAAAGGTAAACAAGGTCGTTTCCGTCAAAACTTACTTGGTAAACGTGTTGACTATTCAGGACGTTCAGTTATCGCAGTTGGTCCAGACTTAAAGATGTATCAATGTGGTATTCCTCGTGAAATGGCATTAAACTTATTCAAACCATTTGTTATTAGTGGTTTAGTGAGAGAACAAATTGCCACAAATATCAAGGCTGCAGAAAGATTAATTGATAAGATGGATGATGCGATTTGGCCAATCGTTGAAGAAGTCATTAAAGAACATCCAGTTTTATTAAACCGTGCACCTACACTTCATAGATTAGGTATTCAAGCATTCGAACCTAAATTAGTTGAAGGACGTGCAATCCGTCTTCACCCACTTGTTACACCAGCGTTCAATGCCGATTTCGATGGTGACCAAATGGCTGTCCATGTACCATTAGGTGAAGAAGCAATTCAAGAAGCAAGACAATTAATGTTAGGGTCTGGAAATATCTTAGGACCTAAAGATGGAAAACCAATCGTTACACCATCTCAAGATATGGTGCTTGGTAACTATTATTTAACATTAGAAGAAGCTGGAAAAATTGGTGAAGGTAGTGTTTTTGCTGATGTGAATGAAGTTTTAATGGCATATGATGCTAAAACTGTACATTTACACACAAGAGTAGCAATTAGAGGTAAATCTTTAAAAAATAATACTTTCACTGAAGAACAAAACAATAGTTATTTAATTACAAGTGTTGGTAAGATTATCTTTAACCAAATCTTTGATGGTAATTTCCCATTCATCAATGATCCAAGTAAAGAAAACTTAGAGGCAACACCTGCTAAATATTTTGTTCCAATGGGAACTGATATTAAGAAACATATTCAAGAACAACCTATTATTAAGCCATTAGGTAAAAAGGCTTTAGGTAATATTATCGATGAAGCATTTAAATTGAATAAGACAACAGAAATTACAGAAATGCTTGATAAATTAAAAAATCAAGGATTCTATTATTCAACAATTGCTGGTATTACAGTATCTGTATACGATATCCAAGTACCACAAAGTAAGTACGTTTTATTTGATCATGCTGATGAAAAACTTGAAGTTATTAAGAAATTATACCGTAAAGGTAAAATTACTGATGAAGAAAGACATAACATTGTTATTAAGTTATGGGAATCTGTTAAAGATGAAGTACAAGCTGTCGTAAAAGAAGAATTCGAAGCTGATGCTAAAAACCCAATCTTCATCATGTCTGACTCTGGTGCCCGTGGTAATATCTCTAACTTTACTCAGTTAGTAGGTATGCGTGGGTTGATGTCTAACCCTAAAGGGGAAACAATTGAGTTACCTATTAAATCTTCATTCAGGGAAGGTTTAACAGCATCTGAATTCTTCATTTCTACCCATGGTGCCCGTAAAGGTTCTACCGATACAGCCTTAAAGACTGCCGATTCTGGTTACTTAACAAGACGTTTGGTAGACGTTGCACAAGAAGTGATTGTTACTGAAGATGACTGTGGAACTGATAGAGGATTCATGGTTACTGAATTATATAACACATCTGACAATTCTGTTATCGTTCCATTATATGATAGACTTGTTGGACGTTATTCACAAAAAGATATTGTTCATCCTGAAACTGGTGAAATCATTGTTAAAGCTGGTGAAATCATGGATGAAGCAACAGCTAAAGAAATTACTGATGCTGGAATTAAAGAAGTTGAAATTAGATCTGTACTTGGATGTAAAGCAAAAGATGGTATCTGTAGAAAATGTTATGGTCGTAACTTAGCAACAGGTGAAGAAGTTGAAATGGGAGAAGCTATTGGTATTATGGCTGCACAATCAATCGGTGAACCTGGTACACAGTTAACAATGCGTACATTCCACATGGGTGGAGTTGCTGGTGGAGCAGACATCACTCAAGGGTTACCTCGTATTCAAGAGTTATTTGAAGCTAGAAATCCAAAAGCTAAATCTATTATTTCTGAAATTGAAGGTGAAGTTTCTAACATCATTGATAACAATGGACGTGCTGAAGTTGTTGTTTCTAACTTATTAGAAACAAAGAGCTATTTAGCTCCTTACGGTGCAAAATTAAGAGTATCTGTAGGCGATGAAGTTGGTATTGGTGCTAAGATTACTGAAGGTTCAATTGATCCTAAAGAATTATTAGCAGTTGCTGATGTAGAAGCTGTTGAAAACTATATCTTAAAAGAAGTTCAAAAGGTATATCGTTTACAAGGTATCGAAATTTCTGATAAACATATCGAAGTTATTATTCGTCAAATGTTAAAGAAAATTCGTATTGTTGAAGGTGGAGATACTGGAGCATTACCTGGTACACATGTTAATGTACAAAGATTTACTGAATTAAATAAAGAAGTCTTAAAGAATGGTAAACATCCAGCTGTTGGTAGACCTATCTTATTAGGTATTACAAAAGCTTCACTTGAAACTGAATCATTCTTATCAGCTGCATCATTCCAAGAAACAACAAAAATCTTAACAGATGCTGCTATTAAGGGTAAAGTTGATCACTTAAAAGGATTAAAAGAAAATGTTATCATTGGTAAATTATTGCCAGCTGGTACAGGATTAAGAGGGCCTTTAAAATCTCCTGAAACAATTGCAAGAGAGGAAGAAGAAGCTCGTAAGGAATTAGAATTAGAAGAAGCTGAAAAATTAGAAGCTGAAACTCTTTCTGAAGATTTATTAAGTACTGAAGCTGATGAAGAATTTACAAATGTTGATTAAATAAGTGGAGCAAGGTAACTTGCTCCATTTAATTTTATTGATAAATTCAAATAAATTTGAAAAAAGTGTTGACTTTCGTCTATCATTCATCTATAATCATCTACGGTGCTCAGGATTGAGTACATTTATTCTGATAAAAAATGAAACACCCGGAATTGTGTGTTAAGAAGAAAGGAAAGGAGACAAAATATGCCTACAATTAATCAATTAGTAAGAAAAGGACGTAGTGAAAAAACATCTAAATCAAAATCACCTGCGTTAAATAGAGGATATAACTCATTATTAAAAAAACCAACTAATATTAGTTCACCTCAAAAACGTGGAGTTTGTACACGTGTTGCCACTATGACACCTAAGAAACCTAACTCGGCTTTACGTAAATATGCCCGTGTTCGTTTATCAAACGGTATGGAAGTTACAGCATATATCCCAGGAATCGGACACAACTTACAAGAACACAGCGTTGTGTTAATTCGTGGAGGACGTGTTAAGGACTTACCAGGGGTTCGTTATCATATTATTCGTGGTACTATGGACTGTGCTGGTGTAAAAGATCGTATGCAAGGACGCTCTCGTTATGGAGCTAAAAGACCTAAAAAATAAGAGATAGGAGGAAAAACTGATGTCAAGAAGAGGACGCGTAGCAAAAAGAGATGTACTACCAGATCCAATTTATAATTCTAAGGTAGTTACAAAATTAATTAACAACATCATGCTTGATGGTAAAAAAGGTGTTGCTCAAAACATCTTATATGAAGCATTTAAAAAAGTTGAAGAAAAAACTGGAAATCCAGCAATGGAAGTATTTGATCAAGCAATCAATAACATTATGCCTGTACTTGAATTAAAAGTAAGACGTATTGGTGGAGCTAACTATCAAGTACCTGTTGAAGTATCTCCAGAAAGAAGAATGACATTAGGTTTAAGATGGTTAGTCAATTACTCTCGTTTAAGAAATGAAAAGAGTATGGTTGATCGTTTAGCTAATGAAATCGTTGATGCATCTAATGGAACTGGGGCTTCTGTTAAGAAGAAAGAAGACACTCATAAGATGGCTGAAGCTAATAAAGCATTCGCACATTTCCGTTGGTAATATAAAGAGACTATTTGAAAGGAGAAAATTATGGCTCGTGAATTTTCGTTAGAAAAAACTCGTAATATTGGAATCATGGCTCATATCGATGCTGGTAAAACAACAACAACTGAACGTGTTCTATATTACACAGGAAAAATTCATAAGATTGGTGAAACACATGATGGTGCTTCACAAATGGACTGGATGGAACAAGAGCAAGAACGTGGTATCACAATCACTTCAGCAGCAACAACTGCTCAATGGAATGGATACCGTGTTAATATCATTGACACTCCAGGCCATGTAGACTTCACTGTTGAAGTAGAACGTTCTTTACGTGTACTTGATGGTGCTGTCACTGTATTAGACTCTAAAGCTGGGGTTGAACCTCAAACTGAAACAGTTTGGCGTCAAGCTACAACTTATGGAGTACCTAGAATTGTATTCTGTAATAAAATGGATGCAACTGGAGCTGACTTCTTAATGTCAGTAGAATCTATTGGTAAAAGATTAGATGCTAACGCTGTTGCTATTCAATTACCAATTGGTGCTGAAGATACATTCGAAGGATTAATTGACTTAATCAAAATGCAAGCTGTTCATTTTGAAGGAGCTAAAGGAGAAAACGTTGTTTACTCTGAAATCCCTGAAAACATGAAAGCTCAAGCTGAAGAATATCGTCAAAAAATGATTGAAGCTGCTGCTTCATTCGATGATGATTTAATGATGAAAGTCTTAGAAGAAGATGAAAATATTACTGAAGAAGAAATCAAAGCTGCTATCCGTAAAGGTGTATTAGCTGTTGAATTATTCCCAGTATTATGTGGTTCTGCATACAAAGACAAAGGTGTTCAATGTATGTTAGACGCTGTTATTGATTTCTTACCAGCTCCAACTGATGTTCCATCTATTAAAGGTGAAGATGAAGACGGAAATGAAGTAGTAAGACATCCAAGTGATGATGAACCATTCGCAGCATTAGCATTCAAAATCATGGCTGACCCATTCGTAGGTAAACTTGCATTCTTCCGTGTATACTCCGGTAGTATGGCAGCAGGTTCTTACGTTCTCAATGCAACAAAAGATAAAAAAGAGCGTGTTGGACGTATCCTTCAGATGCATGCGAATAAGAGACAGGAGCTCGACAGAGTTTACTCTGGTGATATCGCAGCAGCAGTTGGATTTAAGTTCACCACAACAGGTGATACCATCTGTGATGAGCAGCATCCTGTAATCTTAGAGTCCATGGAATTCCCAGAGCCGGTTATCGAGCTTGCTATTGAGCCGAAAACAAAGGCTGGACAGGGTAAGATGGGTGAGGCTCTTGCAAAACTTGCAGAAGAGGATCCTACATTCCGTGCTCATACTGATCAGGAAACAGGTCAGACAATCATCG
>OHJZ01001025.1_pt1 | contig 12231 bp, 9 predicted proteins | sample 1568691 | NCBI WGS metagenome assembly OHJZ01 (sample SAMEA3879593, study PRJEB24766) | human gut metagenome | biome: human-associated habitat; feature: feces | place: USA | collected 1985/1987
ACTTTCCTCAGAGCGGTCAAAGCCGCCCCGCCGCCGTATGTTCCACTCGTTTTCCGCTCCTCATGATACCATAAAAAAACAAGATTTGCAAGAGAAAGAGAATTTTGCTATACTTATCTTATATGCTGCCCGCGCTGGAGGTGGGAAGATGAAGCTTTATTTCAAAGTCCCGCCCGAGGCGGACGGGATGCTGCTGCGCGGTTTTCTGCGCAGGTGCAGTGTCTCCACCAACCTGTCCCGGGCCGTGAAATTCCGGGGCAGCGGCTTTTTTGCCGACGGCGCCCCCGTCCTGGCCAACCGCCGGGTGGAGGCCGGGCAGGTCATTTCCTTTGAACTGCCGCCGGAGGGGGAGGGCGTTGCGCCGCAGCACGACATCCCGGTGGATGTGGTCTACGAGGACGCTTTCGCCCTTGTGGTGGAAAAGCCGCCCCATCTCGCGGTGCATCCTACCCTGAATTACCCGCTGGATACGCTGGCGAACGGCTATGCGGCCTGGGCGCTGCGTCAGGGCAGAAGCCCCGTTTTCCGCCCGGTGAACCGCATCGACAAGGACACCAGCGGCCTCGTGCTGGCGGCCCAGAATGGCTACGCCGCCCCGCTGCTGGCTCAGAGGGTGGAGAAGCTCTACTACGCCGTTGCAGAAGGAGAGCTTCCCCTCGGGCCGGGCGTCATCGACGCCCCCATCGGGCGGCAGGGGGAGAGCATCATCGGGCGGTGCGTCACCCCCGACGGCAAACCCAGCCGGACGGAATATACCATATTGAAAGCCGAAAACGGCCTGAGCCTCGCGGCCTGCGTCCCGGTGACGGGCCGGACCCACCAGATACGGGTACATTTTGCATCCATCGGCCACCCGCTGGCCGGCGATGACCTCTACGGCGGGAGCCGGGCGCGCATCGGGCGGCAGGCGCTCCACTGCGCAAAACAGACGTTCTGGGTGCCGCGCTGCGAGCCGATGCCGGACGGCATCCGCATCGAAGTGCCGGTGGACGAGACGACCCTGAGGCCGGTGACGGTGGAAAGCCCGCTGCCGGAGGATATGGCAGCCCTTTTTGACTGAGTTTGTGTATTTCGTGAAAAGTAAGTGAAAGCTAAGCCCAAATTCTGTGTCAATGCTTGTTTCGGCGCTGGCAGGGTGTATAATAAATAGAGTTATTCCTGTCAAAAAAGCTGTCCTGATGCGGCAGCGTGTCGATAACAGAGAAAAGAGACAAATCAGAATCTCCTGAAGATACAGGAAGGAGCATCCTTTTTGCTGGAAGATAAAACAACTGAAACGCGGCAGGACGAGCCAGCCGGTGCGCCGCGGCACACCGGCTTCCGCGCAAAGCTGCGCTCGCTTTGGGCGCAGCTCCAGTGCGTCCGTCTGCTGCGCCGCCACCGGCGGTATCGCCGCCGCAGACACCGGCTGGACAATGTCTCCCGGAAGCTGCGCTCGTCGAAGCTGGTATTGCGCGTTGGCGCAGTGCTCTACGCGCTGGGCTTTGGCGCGGAGTATGCTGCCGTGCGGGTGGGACGTGCCGTCAAGTACGCCGCTCTCTGGGCTGCTGGAGGCATCCGCCGCTTTGCAAAGGCTCTGGCGGAGACGGCGTTCCCCGGCGCAGCGCAGGTGGCCAAAGACCTGTTTGGCCCCATCGTGCTGTTTGCAAAGGGCATCGTGTCCCTTCTCATCCATGCCCACCGCATCCGCAGGGAGCAGGGCTTCGGTGCAGCATTTGAGGCCAGCGTCCACTACTTCAAAAACGGCGTCCGCCGCAACCTCAGTCTGCTGCCCCGCATGGCGATGTATGCCCTGCCCATCTGCGCACTGGCGCTGGGCGCGGCAGTGTTCCAATATGTCATCCACCAGCCTTATGCACTGGCCGTCCGGGTCAACGGCGAAACCGTGGGCTATGTGGCGAATGAGGACGTCTTCAACACGGCCCGCGAGGACGTGATGGAGCGTATCAGCTACGCCGGCACCGACAAGACCGAGTGGACCATCGAGCCGAGCTACACCCTCGCCATCGCCCACCACATGATGGACGAAAACGAGATGGCAAACGCCATCATCCAGAGCGCCGGCGACCAGATCAGCGAAGGCACGGCTCTTTATCTGGACGGCGAGTTGACGGCGGTGTGCAGCGACGGCAACGCGCTGCGGGATTACCTCGCCGCCATGCTCGACCCCTACGAGGAAGAAGAGAACGGCCCCGATGTGAGCGTGGGCTTCAACAAGCAGGTCACGCTGGAAGACGGCCTCTACTTCAAGGAAGGCTTGCAGGATTTTGAGACCGTCCGGCAGGAGCTGGTGGGTGTGAAGCAGGCTCAGAAGGTCTACACCGTCAAGGCGGGCGACACTCTCTGGTCCATCGCACATAACAATGACCTGACCTTCCGTGAGCTGTGCGCCCTCAACCCGGCGTTCAAGGGTGAGCCGCTGAGCGAGACGTCCAGCATCCTTGAGGGCGACCACCTCGTCATCACCAAAGAAGAGGCTGGCCTTGAGGTGCGCATCACCCGCATCGAGACCCGTGAGGAAGAAGTCGCATTCTCCACGGAGACGACAAAATCCAACGAATATACGAAGGGAACCACCAAGGTGCTCCAGGAGGGCGAGAACGGTCTGAGCCGCGTGACCCTCCAGAACGTCTACGACACCAAGAATATCCTTGTGGACCAGAGCGTGCTTTCCACCGAGGTCATCAAGGAGCCGGTGAACAAGAAGGTGGTCGAAGGCACCAAGAAGGTGACTTCCAGCACCAAGTACATCACTGGCAGCGGCCGGTTCATCTGGCCTGTGCCGAACTACCGCTACTGCTCGCGCTGGTACGGCGGACGCCACAAGGGCGTGGACATCTGCGCCTCGGCCGGTACGCCCATCTACGCCTCCGCAGGCGGCACCGTCGCAAAGGCGGGTTACAACAAGGCCGGTGCAGGTACGGGCTATGGCTACTCGGTCATCATCAACCACGGCGGCGGATACAGCTCTGTGTATGCACACTGCCTGTCCCTGACCGTCAGCGCGGGCCAGACCGTCAAGCAGGGCCAGCTCATCGGCTATCTGGGCAGCACGGGCCGTTCCACCGGCAACCACTGCCACTTTGAGATACGTCTCAATGGTTCGTACATTCCCCCGCAGAACGTATTCCCGGGGAAGAAATAAACCTCTCCGTCACGCCTGCGGCGCGCCACTGGCCGGGTTGCGGCTCCCAGAGTCTGCTTCGCTGTCGCTTGCATCCTGCTGGCCGCTGCCCCAACAGCTCCTCCCTGTTTCCGCCGCTGGCGGCAGTCGTCGCCGTTGCCTAAAAAAGGGGAGGCTTTGGCATGTCGGCTGACATTCAGCGGAATGAAAAAAGCTTTTAGGTAACGCAAGGCGGCGGACTCCGCTGCCTAGATAAAATTCATAAAAAGGAGATAATTATTATGGCTACTCCTCACATCAGCGCCGAAAAGGGCGATTTCGCAAAGACTGTCCTGATGCCGGGCGACCCCCTGCGCGCAAAGTTCATTGCTGACACCTTCCTGAAGGATGTCCGTCAGGTGACGGATGTCCGCGGGATGCTGGGCTTTACCGGCACCTACGAGGGCCGTCCCATCAGCGTGATGGGCAGCGGCATGGGGATGCCCTCCATCGGCATCTATTCCTACGAGCTGTTCAAGTTCTACGATGTGGACAACATCATCCGCATCGGCTCCGCCGGCAGCTACACTGCCGACGCCAAGCTGTTCGACACCGTGCTGGCTGCCGGTGCGGTCAGTGAGTCCAACTATGCCCGCGTCCAGAGCGGCAACGACCACGACATCACCTTCCCCAGTGAGGAGCTGAATGACAAGCTGCGCGCCTCCGCCAAGAAGCAGGGCATCAAGCTCATCGAGGGCAACATCCACTCCTCCGACGTTTTCTATCGTCAGCCCTCCGACGCAAAGCCCACCTACTGGGAGCTGCTGCGCGACGAGCGCGGCTGCCTCTGCGTGGAGATGGAGAGCTTTGCTCTGTTCGCCAACGCCGAGGTGCTGGGCAAGAACGCCGCCTGCCTGCTGACCATCTCCGACAGCTTTGTCTCCCCGGAGATCACCACCGCAGAGCAGCGCCAGAAGAGCTTCACCGATATGATGAAGATCGCACTGGGCGCGGAGTACTAAGAGCTTTTTGGATCAAAGAGGGCCGCTGTGGTTGCAGCGGCCCTCTTTTTCGACGCAGAGGCGGCGGCTTTGCTTGCACTTCTCAAAAGAATGATTTATACTTAAATACACGACACAGAAGAATGTACGACACAGAAGGGAATGAGGCCGATGAACAGAGAAACGGTGAACATGGTGCGCAGTCCGATTTCTGTGGAGGGGAACATCCGGCTTGTTCCGTATTATCCGGCCTACGATACAGCACTTGCGTGGTATCAGGATGCACAGCTCTGCAAACAGGTAGATAACAGGGACTTCGTTTATGATTTGCCACTGCTGAAGCGGATGTATCATTATCTGGACACACACGGGGAACTGTTTTATATCGAGTATCGGGGTGTGCTTTGTGGTGACGTCAGCCTGCGGACGACCGGCGAGCTGGCCATCGTCATCTGCAAGGAGTACCAGAATAAACACATCGGGCGGAAGGTCATCGAAAAAATGCTGGAGCTGGCTCGGGAAAGGGGCTTGGCGGAGTGCTTCGCGCACATCTATTCCTTCAATACCCAGTCGCAGAAAATGTTTGAATCCGTTGGCTTCGTCCCACAGGACGAAGAACGCTATATCTACAAATTGCAAAAAGGAGAACCGACTATGACAAAACTGACTCTGGAAGAAAAGCAGGAGCTCATCCGGATGGCCCTTGCGGCCAGGGAGAGGGCTTACACGCCTTACAGCGACTTTATGGTGGGCGCTGCCCTGCGCGCCGAGGATGGCCGCATCTTCACCGGCTGCAACGTGGAGAATGCCGCCTTTACCCCCACCAGCTGCGCCGAGCGGACGGCCCTGTTCAAGGCTGTGGCCGAGGGAGTGACCAGGTTCACCGACATCGCCGTGGTGGGTGCGCGCCGGGGCGAAGTCAACAAGCAGATCACCTCGCCCTGCGGCGTCTGCCGTCAGGCGCTGTTCGAGTTCGGCGGCCCGGAGCTGAATGTCATCATGGCAAAAAGCCCGGACGATTTCATCGAGCGCAGCATGGACGAGCTGCTGCCCTTCGGCTTCGGTCCCTCCAACGTGGCAGGCAACAAGGCCGTGGAAGACTGAACACAGCTGCGCGAAAAAGGCCGGGCGGAGCGGATTTTCCGGGATAAGTATGATTTTTTTACAATTTTGATAAAATATTTGTAAATGTTTTGTAATCGGAAAAGGCTTGCATCTGCCGCTTCTTCCCGCTATACTTGAGCCAGTAAATGTGCAAGTGCGCACATTTCGTCAACAAAACGCGGTTATATAAAATAAAAGGAGAGTTTTCATTATGATGATTTCTCGTCGTAACTTCCTGGCAGTGGCTGGCGCCGCTGCTGCTGCCGCTGCTCTGACTGCCTGCGGCGGTTCTTCCTCTTCCACTGCTTCCTCTGCAGCTGCTTCCACCAGCGCAGCCGCTTCCACCGCTGAGGGCGGCGAGAAGATCGTGAAGGTCGCTCTGACCTGCGACACCGGCACCATCGACGATGAGAGCTTCAACCAGGCCTGCTGGACCGCTGTTTCCGGCTACATGGGCGATGACTGCCAGTACTACATCCCCGAGGCTGACGCTTCCGATGAGGACCGCGAGACCATGATCCGTCAGGCTGTCAACGACGGCGCTGATGTCATCGTCTGCGTCGGCTACCTGTACGGCGCTTCTCTGGCATGGGCTGCTGACCAGTACCCCGATGTCAAGTTCATCGCCATCGACGTCACCCAGGGCGACATCGGCACCGACGCCATCCCCGCAAACTGCTACTGCATCACCTTCAAGGAGGAGCAGGCAGGTTATCTGGCCGGCTACGCTGTCGTTAAGGACGGCAAGACCAAGCTGGGCTTCCTCGGCGGCATGGCTGTCCCCGCTGTCATCCGTTACGGCTACGGCTATGTGCAGGGCGCTGACGCGGCTGCTCAGGAGCTGGGCACCAACATCGACATCAACTACTTCTACGGCGGCCAGTTCTACGGCGATGCTAACATCACCTCCCGTATGGAGGGCTGGTACTCCAACGGCACGCAGGTCGTCTTCGCCTGCGGCGGCGGCATCTACACCTCCGCTGTTGAGGCTGCTCTGAAGAACAACGGCTATGTCGTCGGCGTTGACGTTGACCAGAACTACATCGGTGTCAACGGCGTGGCAGACGGCTCCTTCGCTTACAACCCCTTCATCACCTCCGCTATGAAGGGCCTGACCGAGGCTGTCAACACCGCTCTGTCCGACATCGAGGCAGGCGATTGGAGCAACATCGCTGCTTCCAACGGCAATTTCGGTCTGGAGGACGGCGACTACGTCGGCCTGCCCACCGCTGAGGACAGCTGGAACTTCAAGACCTTCACCACCGACGAGTACGAGGCTCTGAAGAACAAGATCAAGAGCGGCGAGATCACTGTGGACAACAGCTCTGACGACAGCACCAAGCCCACCGTCAGCGAGTTCACCACCGTCAACTACATCCAGTAATCAGAAACTTCCCGGGCGGGGCGCTTTGCAAAGGGCGTCCCGCCTTTTTTTGTGTGCTTTTTTCAAGACGATGAAGGAATGCCGGTCAAAATGCACAAAAGTAATACTTATGATATAGCAAAACGTTAAATTTTCAAAAAGAAGTGTGCAAAACAGCAAAAATACGGTATAATGGGCACTAGAATAGTATAAGTGTCGCTTGGACACGAAAGGAGAGTGAGCAGATTGGCAGAGGATTTTGTGATCGAGATGCTCCATATCACCAAGGAGTTCCCGGGCATCAAGGCAAACGACGACATTACCCTGCAGCTGCGCAAAGGTGAGGTCCATGCCCTGTTGGGCGAGAACGGCGCAGGCAAAAGCACCCTGATGAGCGTGCTGTTCGGCCTGTATCAGCCGGAGGAGGGTAAGATCCTCAAAAACGGAAAGGAGGTCGCCATCCGCAACCCCAACGATGCAAACGCACTTGGCATCGGCATGGTCCACCAGCACTTCAAGCTGGTGGAGTGCTTCAGCGTGCTGGACAACATCATTCTGGGCGTGGAGCCCAACAAGCTGGGCTTTTTGCAGAAGGCCGAGGCCCGCAAGAAGGTCATGGCCCTGAGCGAGAAGTACGGCCTGCGTGTTGACCCCGATGCGCTCATCAGTGATATTTCGGTCGGTATGCAGCAGCGCGTGGAGATTTTGAAGATGCTCTACCGCGACAATGAGATCCTCATCTTCGACGAGCCCACCGCTGTGCTGACCCCGCAGGAGATCGACGAGCTGATGGAGATCATGCGCGGGTTCAAGAAGGAGGGCAAGTCCATCCTCTTTATTACCCACAAGCTCAACGAGATCATGGCGGTCGCCGACCGCTGCACCGTCCTGCGCAAGGGCAAGTATATGGGTACCGTGGACATCAAGGACACCACCAAGGAAGAGCTTTCCCGCATGATGGTCGGCCGTGACGTCCAGCTTCAGGTCGATAAAAAGCCCGCTCACCCGGGCGATGTCGTGCTGGACGTGGAGGGTGTCACCATCCACAACGACCAGCGCAAGAAGGACTCCGTCAAGGACGTCACCTTCCAGGTCCGCGCAGGCGAGATCGTCTGTCTGGCGGGCATCGAGGGCAACGGCCAGACCGAGTTCATTTACGGACTCACAGGTCTCGAAAAACTGTCGGGCGGCAAGATCACGCTGGACGGCAAGGACATCACCCGCGAGAGCATCCGCCAGCGCTCTAGGGACGGCATGAGCCACATCCCCGAAGACCGCCACAAGCACGGTCTGGTGCTGGATTACAGCCTCGAGAACAACATGGTGCTCCAGCGCTACTGGCAGCCCGAGTTCCAGAAGGGCGGCTTCATCCAGTCCGATAAAGTCCGCGAGTACTCCGATAAGCTCATCGCTCAGTACGACGTCCGCAGCGGTCAGGGCAGCTCCACCATCGTGCGCAGCATGTCCGGCGGCAACCAGCAGAAGGCCATCATCGCCCGCGAGATCGACAAAGACCCCAAGCTGCTGGTGGCTGTTCAGCCCACCCGCGGCCTGGATGTCGGCGCTATCGAATACATCCACAGCCAGATCGTCGCCGAGCGCGACAGGGGCAAAGCTGTCCTGCTGGTCAGCCTCGAGCTGGATGAGGTCATGAACCTGTCCGACCGCATCCTCGTCATGTACGAGGGCGAGATCGTGGGCGAGTTCGACCCCAAGACCACCACTGTGCAGGAGCTGGGCCTCTACATGGCCGGCGCACGCAAGCAGGGAAAGGAGAGCAAATAAATGAACAAGAAAAAACTTTCCCACAGCAACCTCAACAGCTCCATCACCAGTGTGCTGGCCGCTCTGCTGTGCATCGTCATCGGCATGGCTGTGGGCTTTTTCGTGCTGCTGGCCATCAACCCGGCCCACGCATGGGGCGACGGCTTTGTCCGCATCCTCAAGGGCGGCTTCCATGATGCTCCTTACGGCGTCGGCAAGGAGCTGGCCAACGCGGCGCCCCTCATCATGACCGGTCTGTCCGTGGCCTTCGCCTTCAAGACCGGCCTGTTCAACATCGGTGCTGCCGGTCAGTACACGCTGGGCGCTTACGGCGCACTCTACTGTGCCATCATGCTCAAGATGCCCTGGTATGTCTGCCTGATCGTCGCCACCATCCTCGGCGGCATCTGGGGCGCTATCCCCGGCTTCTTCAAGGCTTACTTCAACATCAACGAGGTCATCACCTCCATCATGTTCAACTGGATCGGTTTGTATCTGGTCAATGAGCTTATCTACCAGAACGGCACCGGCCCCATGTACGACGTGCGCAACACCCGTACCCTGAACCTCGGCAAGAACGCTGAGCTGTCCAAGGCGCTCATCCCGGACTTCGGCCTGAACAAGATGTTCCAGACCAACAGCACCACCATCGCGATCTTCCTCGCCGCGGCAGTCGCCATTCTGATCTGGGTCATCCTGAACAAGACCACCTTTGGCTATGAGCTGAAGGCCGTCGGCCTGAACAAGAGCGCCGCCCGCTACGCCGGCATCAACGAGAAGAAGAACATCATCCTCTCCATGGCCATTGCAGGCGCTCTGGCAGGCTTCGGCGCCGGCCTCTACTACCTGTCCAACGTCTCTCAGTGGAACCCGCTGAACTCCACCAGCCTGCCGACCATGGGCTTCAACGGCATCTCTGTGGCCCTGCTGGCAAGCTCTAACCCCATCGGCACCATCTTCTCCGCGATCTTCATCTCCCACATCTCGGTCGGCGGCTCTTTCCTGTCCACCAAGTATTACCCCACCGAGATCTCCGACCTGATCAGCGGTATCATCATCTATCTGTGCGCATTCTCCATGCTGTTCCGTGGCAAGATCCACTCCATGCTGTTCAAGAATGCGGACAAGACCAACGTGAATGCAGAGCCTGCCCCTGCTAAGACCGAAACCAAGAAGGAGGGCAAGTAATATGCTGCTTCTCATCAAGTATACTCTGCTGTATGGCATCGTGCTGATGCTGGTCGCTCTGGGCGGTATGTTCAGTGAGCACTCCGGCATCATCAACATCGCACTGGAAGGCATCATGGTCATCGGCGGTGTGGCGGGTGTCCTCACCCTCACCATGCTGCCCGCGAGCCTGCCGGCTTTCGCCACTGTGCTCATCGCTGTGCTGGTGGCGGCTATCGCCGGCATGGTCTACAGCCTGCTGCTGGCCTTCGCGTCCATCAATCTGAAAGCGGACCAGACCATCGGCGGCACGGCCCTGAACCTGCTGGCGACGGCGGTGGCTGTGGTCATTTCCAAGCACTTCAGCGACAGCGGCAGCGCCAAGCTGAACTACTCCAACAAGCCCTTCCTGTTCAGCATCGGCGGCCTGGAGCTGAGCATCTTTGTCCCGCTGGGCATCGCACTGCTCATCATCAGCTACATCGTGCTGTACAAGACCCGCTTCGGCCTGCGTCTGCGCGCCTGCGGCGAGCATCCTCAGGCTGCGGACTCTGTGGGCATCAACGTCTACAAGATGCGCTATGCCGGTGTCGTCATCTCGGGCGCTCTGGGTGCTATCGGCGGTCTGGCCTATATCGTGCCTCCCGTCCAGACCTGGAACTTTGAGGTCGGCGTGGCCGGTGCAGGCTTCCTTGCTCTGGCTGTTATGATCTTTGGTCAGTGGAAGCCCTTCCACATCTGCGGCGCAGCCATGTTCTTTGCCGTGTTCAAGAGTCTGGCCAACATCGCCGACTCCACCTTCCTCGCACAGCTCCACTGGTCCAGCAACATCTACAACATGATGCCCTTCGTGGCATCCATGGTCATTCTGGCCTTTACCTCCAAGAACAGCATGGCCCCCAAGGCCGAGGGCATCCCCTACGACAAGGGTTCCCGCTGATTCGAGCGTATTTTCCGGGCGCAGCTGCTTATCCGGGCGGCTGCGCCCTTTTTGCTTCTTTTTCAACAGATTCCACAAAACAGCGCTTGCTTTTGCGGGAAAATTTGCTATACTTGAATTACAATGTCATACGATTGCCGGAGGCGGGGCAGCGCGGCCCGGGCCGTCGGCGGAGAATATTATTTAGGAGCGTGACCTTATGCGCATTTACGATTTGATCGCCAAGAAGCGGGACGGCGGCACCCACAGCCGCGAGGAGCTGGAAGCCATCGTCAACGGCTTCGTCAGCGGCGAGGTGGCCGATTACCAGATGGCGGCATGGATGATGGCAGTTTATCTGCGCGGCATGACCGACGAGGAGACTGCCGAGCTGACCGACGTGATGGCTCACAGCGGCGTCATGGTGGACCTTTCGCCCATCCCGGGCATCAAGGTGGACAAGCACTCCACCGGCGGCGTGGGCGACAAGACCACGCTGGTCATCGCGCCCATCGTCGCGGCCTGCGGCGTCAAGATCGCCAAGATGAGCGGCCGCGGCCTTGGCCACACCGGCGGCACCATCGACAAGATGGAGAGCGTCCCCGGCACAAAGACCGCCCTCTCGCAGGAGGAGTTCTTTGCACAGGTGAATAAGATCGGCCTGTCGGTCATCGGCCAGAGCGAGGGCATCGCCGTGGCAGATAAGAAGATGTACGCCCTCCGCGACGTCACCGCAACTGTCAGCTGCATCCCCCTCATCGCGTCCAGCATCATGTCCAAGAAGCTGGCCTCCGGTTCGGACGCTATCCTGCTGGACGTCACCACCGGCACCGGTGCGTTCATGAAGACCGTGGACCAGAGCATCGAGCTGGCCAAGCTGATGGTCTCCATCGGCACCCATCATGGCCGCCGCGTCGCCGCTATGATCACCGACATGGACACCCCGCTGGGCCACAACATCGGCAACAGCCTTGAGGTCATGGAGAGCATGGACGTGCTCAAGGGCCACGGCCCCGCCGACCTGACCGAGGTCTGCCTGCAGCTGGCTGCGAATATGCTGGTGCTGGCCGATAAGGGATCCCCCGCCGAGTGCCGCGCCATGGCCGAGGCTGTCATCGCGGACGGCTCTGCCTATGCAAAGTGCAAGGAGATGTTCGCGGCTCAGGGCGGCGATACCCGCGTTCTGGACGACTACAGCCTCTTTGAGAAGCCCGCCGCCAGCTATGAGCTGCTGGCCGAAAAGGACGGCTACATCGTCACCAACGACGCCGAGAAGATCGGCTCTGCCAGCGTTCTGCTGGGCGCAGGCCGTCAGAAGAAGGGCGACCCGCTGGACTTCGCCGCCGGCATCACCCTCCACAAGAAGCGCGGCGACTACGTCCGCAAGGGCGAGAGCCTCGCCACCTTCTACGGCGCGGCGGATAAGTTCGACGCTGCCGCCGCCGAGTACCGCAGCGGCCTCGTCTACGGCCCCGAAAAGCCCGAGGAAGCCCCGCTGGTCTACGCCCTCGTCACCAAGGACGGCGTGGAGCGGTACTGAAATACCTGAATCGCTGAAAACGGCCCCGGGATCTGTGTGTCCCGGGGCCGTTTTTCCGCCAAAACTGCGCTTTGTGGTTGGATAAAGCCGGCAGAAGGGCTGATTTTGTAGATGTTTTGCCTGAGATGTGATATAATCTATTCAATAGCGCCCAGACGGCGCAGGAGAAGAGAAAGGGTTATTCTATGAAGATCGTTTTGGTGGGCGGCGGCAAGGTCGGCACAGCGCTGGCGCGGCAGCTCAGTGAAGAGGGCCATAATGTTACGGTCA
>OHJZ01001028.1_pt1 | contig 12161 bp, 9 predicted proteins | sample 1568691 | NCBI WGS metagenome assembly OHJZ01 (sample SAMEA3879593, study PRJEB24766) | human gut metagenome | biome: human-associated habitat; feature: feces | place: USA | collected 1985/1987
CCTGGTTCAGCGCCGTGTAGTCCATATTTGTGGCGTTGATATATCTCATTTTACCACACCTCTCTTCATTTTTCTACCGGGAAGTTATTCCCCCGCGTGGGTCACGCCCAGAATCGCCAGCTCCCGCTCTGTCAGCCCGATGCCCCGGAGCATCAGCCGGTTGCCCCGCAGGGCCTCGATGGAGTTGATGCCCATGCCGCCCATCATCTCTTTGATCTCGTGCTTCCAGGCGGTGAGCAGCTGAACCAGCCGCCGGCTGCCCACATCGGGGTCTAGGCGGCGCACTAGTTCGGGCTGCTGGGTGGCGATGCCCCAGTTGCACTTGCCGCTGTGGCAGCTGCGGCACAGGTGGCAGCCCAGGGCCAGCAGGGCGGCGGTGGCGATATACACCGCGTCGGCGCCCAGGGCGATGGCCTTGACCACATCTGCCGAGTTGCGGATGGAACCGGAAGCAATGACGGAGATACGACGACGAATCTGCTCCTGACGCAGCCGCTCGTCCACCGCAGCCAGAGCCAGCTCGATGGGAATGCCCACATTGTCCCGGATTCGGGCGGGGGCGGCACCGGTGCCGCCCCGGAAACCGTCGATGGCAATGGCATCCGCGCCGCTGCGGGCGATGCCCGAAGCGATGGCCGCGATGTTATGCACTGCCGCCACCTTCACGATCACCGGCTTGGTGTAGCCGGTGGCTTCCTTCAGCGAGGCCACCAACTGACGCAGGTCTTCAATGGAATAGATGTCGTGATGGGGCGCTGGACTGATGGCATCCATGCCTTCGGGCACCATGCGGGTGCGGGCCACATCGCCCACGATTTTGGCACCAGTCAGATGTCCGCCGATCCCGGGCTTTGCGCCCTGACCGATCTTGATTTCGATGGCAGAGCCAGTCATCAGGTATTCCCGGTGCACGCCAAACCGGCCGGAGGCAACCTGTACAATGGTATTTGCCCCATACGGATACAGATCCCGGTGCAGACCGCCCTCACCGGTATTGTAATAGGTGCCCAGTGCCTGTGCAGCCCGACTGAGGGCCGCGTGCACATTGTAGCTGATGGCACCGTAGCTCATGGCTGCAAACAGAATGGGAGTTTTTAATTCCAGATGCGGCGGCAGCGTGGTGTCCAGCTTGCCGTCCGGCCCACGGTGAACCTTATCCGGACGACGGCCCAGATAAACCTCGGTTTCCATGGGCTCCCGCAGAGGGTCAATGGGCGGGTTGGTCACCTGCGAAGCGTTCAGCAGCAGCTTGTCCCAATAGCAGGGCACCTCCTTCTGCGAACTGCCCATGCTGGACAGTAGCACACCGCCAGTGGCCGCCTGCCGATAGATTTCCTGCCGGGCATCCTGACTCCAGCCCGCATGGGGACGGAACACATTTTCCGACGGGCGAATCTGCAGCGCCCCGGTGGGGCAGCAGGCCACGCAGCGCTGGCAGTCCACACACAGGGCGGCATTTGCCTGCATCTGGCCTGTTTTTTCGTCCTTTTTATGCACACCAAAGGCGCATTGCTGCTCGCAGATGCGGCAGTTCACGCACAGCTCCCGATCCCGCAGAACCGCAAAGCGGGGCGTATCCCATTGGATTTTCATTTTTCTTCCTCCTTCAGCCGCACAATCACCGGTTCGCCGCCATTTGGCGCCCATATGCGATCCAGCTCCGGTTCCACTTCCCGGATAGCGGCCTCTTCACTGGCAAAATATACCCGGTCGCCCCGTTCAGCCACCACCAGACTGCGAAGCTTAAGCCGGTCATTCAGAGCCATCATACCGCCCTCAAAGCCCACCAGAATGGAAAACGGGCCGGTGATCAGCAAATCACTGTACATCTGGCGCAAAAAGCGGCGCTGCTTCTGCTCCGGCTGGGGCATGGCTGCCAGCTCACTCCAGAAGGGGGCTGCCACCACCTGTGCGGCTTCCTCCAACGTGAGGCCCTGATGGCGCAGCAGGTAGTCCAGCGTATAGGTGATGACCTCGGTATCCGTGAGCAGATTGCAGCGATAACCGTACATCTCCACCGCCCGCCGGTTCGCGTCGTAAGAGGAAATCTCGCCGTTGTGCACCACCGACAGATCCAGTAGCGCAAAGGGGTGCGCACCGCCCCACCAGCCGGGGGTATTGGTGGGATACCGGCCGTGAGCCGTCCAGGAATAGCCCTCGTATTCCTCCAGGCGGTAGAAGTCCGCCACGTCCTCCGGGTAGCCCACCGCCTTGAACACCCCCATATTCTTACCGCAGGAAAACACATACGAGCCCTTGAGCTGATCGTTGATGCGGATTACACAGCGGGCAACATATTCCTTTTCGTCCAGATGGCTGTCCGCCAGCTTGTGGGGCAGCGGCTGTACGAAATACCGCCAGATCAGCGGCGCATCCTTGATCTTGGGTGTGGGCCGGGTGGGAATCTTGGACAGGTTGATCACATCGAAATGGCGATCCAGAAACCGTTCGCACTCCTCCCGGGCAGTCATATCATCATAAAACACATGCAGTGCATAATGATTTTTATATTGCGGGTAAATGCCGTAGCCGGCAAAACCACCGCCCAATCCGTTGCTGCGCTCATGCATCACCGCGATGGAACGACGGATCACCTCACCGCTGATGGGTCGGCCATCTCTGGCAAACACTCCACTGATGGCGCATCCGGACGGGATGCGCACCTGACCTTCCTTCAACATGTTTCTCCTCCTTTTACACCGCGCAGCGCGCGAAAAACAAAAAAGGCGCCCGCACCGGCAGGAATCTGCCAATGCGAACGCCCTTGTTCGTATGCGTTATCATAGCACCACACTAAAGCAAAAGTCAAGCATTTTTTTGTTTTTTAACACTTTCCCACAGTTCCGACAAAGCATTCCGGGTAAATGCGTGCAACTTTTGTGCAAAGGCAAAAAAATTGTTTCCTGCAACCTTTTGCCATCTTGACGGGGCCGCATTTGGGGGCTATAATACAGCCATTGGCACAGCAAAGGCGCTGCGATCCCTACGGATTTGCGGCGCCTTTGTCCTTTTTTATTCCCGGCGTTCAAGGAGGAATTATCCATGAGCCACACCCTTTCGCAGCTTATGCAGTTCATAGAAGAAAACGACATCAAGTTCATTCGCCTGGCCTTCTGCGATATGTTCGGCGTACAGAAGAACATTGCCATCATGGCCAGCCATCTGCCCCACGCGGTGGAAAGCGGCATTTCGTTTGATGCCTCCGCCATTGCGGGCTTTGCTAACGTTGCGGAATCGGATCTGTTCCTTGTTCCTGATCTGGACACCTTCGTCATTCTGCCATGGCGGCCCAGCGAGGGCTGCGTGGGCCGGTTCTTCTGCAACATCAAATATCCGGACGGCCGCCCATTCGAGGGTGACGGGCGGCATCTGCTGCAGACCATCGAGCAAAAGGCAGCGCAGGCCGGATACCGATTTTTGCTTGGGCCGGAATGTGAATTCTATCTGTTTGAAACCGATGAAAAGGGTCGCCCCACTCTGGAGCCTTTTGACCGGGCAGGCTACTTCGATCTCGCCCCCATGGATCGGGGCGAGAATGTGCGCCGGGAAATCTGCCTGACGCTGGAGGAGATGGGCATCCAGCCCGAGCGAAGCCATCACGAGCAGGGTCCCGGCCAGAATGAGATCGATTTCCGGTGTGCCTCTCCCCTGCATGCGGCGGATGATCTGATGACCATGCGGGCCGCCGTAAAGGCCATTGCCGCCCAGAACGGGTTGTTCGCCTCCTTCCTGCCGAAGCCGTTGCAGGACGAGAGCGGCAGCGGGCTGCACATCAATCTTTCCATTTTCCAGAACGGTGTGAATCTGTTCGAGAATTTCCGCACCGACCCGCACCCCACTGCCGCCGCTTTCCTTGCAGGTATTCTGCGGCGCATCCCGGAAATCACTGTCTTTGCCGACCCGCTGCCCGGATCCTATGAACGGCTGGGCCGCTGCGAAGCCCCGGGTGTGGCAAGCTGGTCCTTCCAGAACCGTTCTTCTCTGGTGCGGGTGCCTGCTGCCAGCGGGCCCGATTGCCGCATGGAGCTGCGCAGCCCGGACCCCTCCTGCAATCCCTATTATGTAACCGCGCTGCTGCTGGCCGCCGGGTTTGAGGGTGTGCAGGAAGGCTTGAGCCTGCCTGCCGCGGCGGACTATGACGCATTTGCCCGGCCTGCCGGCCTTACTCCGTTGCCCGCCAGCCTGGACGAAGCGCTGGCACTGGCTCGGGAAAGCGAGTTTTTGAAGCAGGTTCTGCCGGAAAAACTGCTGGTGGATTATCTGGGCCATAAACAGCGGGAGGCGGATGCCTACGCCGCGGAAAGCAAACCCTATCAATATGAGATTCGCCAGTACTTTGAGCGAATCTGACCATCGGTTTCGAAAAGTGAGGTGAACGGGGATGCCGGGTGTTCTGATCGCAAGCGACAAGCAATACCACGAAACGCTGCGGGCATTTTTTGCCGCCGGTCAGCCTGCACAGTGCTGCGCCAACGCCGGGGAAGCCCGACGTGCCATGTGCGGCGGCTCTTTTGAAACTCTGGTGATCAACGCACCGCTTCCGGATGAATTCGGCCGGGAGCTGGCGGTTCAGGCCGCAGACAACGGCATGGATTCCATTCTCCTCTGCCCCGGTCCTCAGGCGGATAAACTTGCCGCCGGGCTGGAAAAATACGGGGTATTTGTGCTGGCAAAGCCTCTTTCCCGCCAGCAGACTGCATTTGCACTGCGGCTGATCCAAACCGGACGCCAGCGGCTGCAGAAGCTCACCGCACAAAACCGCCGCCTGACCAAGCGGCTGGACGAAGCCCGAATCATCAGCCAGGCCAAATGCGCACTGGCGCTTTGCCGGGGGCTGAGAGAGGAACAGGCTCACCGGCTGATCGAAAAAGAAGCCATGGACAGCCGCATCTCCAGCCGGGAAGCCGCACTGGAGATCATGCGAAGGCTGGAGGACGAAGGCCTTTTATAACTGCTTTTTTCGTTTTACAACAGATAATAAATACGCCAAACAGGCAAAGGCGCCTGCATGAATGCTTGAGGAGAATTCTCCCCAGGCATTGTGCAGGCGCCTTTGCTTTTAAGCGAGGGACATTTTATGCAGAAACTTCCCCGGCATCTGCCGATTCATTACGAGGACTACGCACCCGATCTTGCACCGGAGCAGCGCAAAACCTTTTACGGACTGCCCAAAAACGTGCAGTTCTGCCGCGAGTGTGTGATGAGCAACCAGAAGCCCAACAGCTGCTACGAGTTTGAGCACACCATTCATTCCGTGAAAAAGACCATGGTCATTCAGGAGGACGGCGTGTGCGACGCCTGCCATGCCTGCCACAACAAGGAAGGCAAAATCGACTGGGCCGACCGGCTGGCGGACACGCTGTATGGCGGGCACCGAATCTGTGCCGCCGTGCAGCGCGGCAATATTACCTGGGTACAGTTTCACCCGGAGAAAAGCGGCGAGGTGGGCCTCATCATTCTGCGCACGTTCCTGGGCAGCTGCCCGGCGTGAAGATAGAGGGTAACTTTTAAGGAGGGAATTTATTATGAAACAGACCTATCGACCTGCGCTGAGCCTTTACGAGACGCAAAGTGCCATTGACATGATCAAGCAGTGCTTCCCCGCACATCTGACCCGCCAGCTTCGGCTGACCCGGGCCACCGCTCCCCTGTTTGTGGACCCCACCACCGGCCTGAACGATGATTTGAACGGTGTGGAACGCCCGGTCTCCTTTGATATTCCCGCCATTCCCGAACTGGAAAAGGGTGCACAGGTGGTGCACAGCCTGGCCAAGTGGAAGCGCCAGGCACTGGGCCGTTTCGGTTTCGCCCCGGACACCGGCCTGTATGCGGACATGAACGCCATCCGCCGGGACGAGGAACTGGACGAGCTGCATTCGGTGTATGTGGATCAGTGGGACTGGGAAAAGGTCATCACCCGCGAAACCCGCACTGAGGAATACCTGAAGGACACCGTGCGCTCCATCGTAAGCGCCATCTGTGCCACGCTGGAAGAGGTCAAGAAGGCATATCCCCAGCTGTGCGTAAGCCTTTCCGAGCATGTGAGCTTTGTGACCACCCAGCAGCTGGAGGACCTGTGGCCGGACCTGACGCCCCACCAGCGGGAAAACGCTTATGTGGAGCAACACCCCACCGCCTTCATCATGCAGATCGGCGCACCGCTGGCCAGCGGCAAGCCCCATGACGGACGCGCCCCCGACTACGATGACTGGAGCCTGAACGGCGACCTGCTGTTCTGGGATGACGTTCTGGGCTGTGCGCTGGAGGTTTCCAGCATGGGCATCCGGGTAGATGCCGAAGCCATGGAACGCCAGTGCAAGGCAGCTGGCTGCCCCCACCGGCTGGAGCTGCCCTTCCACAAAGCGGTGCTGGACGGCACCCTGCCCCTGACCATGGGTGGCGGCATTGGCCAGAGCCGCCTGTGCATGCTGCTGCTGGGCAAGGCCCACATTGGCGAGGTACAGGCCAGCCTGTGGCCCAAGGCCATCCGGGAGCAGTGCGAAGCTGCCGGAATCCCCCTTTTGTAAGCGTATCCACACATTTTTGCTTTGAAGCATGAAAAAGGAGCTGTGACATATGAATCATGTACCGGAATTGTTCGGCAGTATGGTATTCAATGACAAGGTCATGAAAGCCCGCCTGCCCAAGGAAGTTTACCGTTCTTTGAAGAACACCATCCAGCGGGGTGCGCCCCTTGATCCGGGCGTGGCGGATGTGGTGGCCGCCTGCATGAAGGACTGGGCGGTAAGCAAGGGTGCGACCCATTTCACCCACTGGTTCCAGCCCATGACCGGCATCACCGCCGAAAAGCACGACAGCTTCATCAACCCCTGCGGCGACGGCAGCGTGATCATGGATTTCTCCGGCAAGGAGCTGGTCAAGGGCGAACCGGATGCTTCCAGTTTCCCCTCCGGCGGCCTGCGCGCCACCTTTGAAGCCCGCGGCTACACCGCCTGGGATCCCACCAGCTACGCCTTCATCAAGGAAGACACCCTGTGCATCCCCACTGCCTTCTGCAGCTACAACGGTCAGGTGCTGGACAAGAAAACTCCCCTGCTGCGCAGCATGGATGCCATCAGCAAACAGGCGGTTCGCATTCTTGCTCTGTTCGGCAAGAACGTCCAGCGGGTGAATGCCACTATCGGGCCCGAGCAGGAGTATTTCCTGATTAACAAGGAGGACTATGCCCGCCGCCCGGATCTGATTCTGACCGGCCGCACGCTGGTTGGTGCTCCCGCACCCAAGGGGCAGGAGCTGGAGGATCACTACTTCGGCTCCCTGCGGCCCCGGGTCAAGGCGTTCATGGCCGACCTGGACGAAGAACTGTGGAAGCTGGGCATCCTGGCCAAGACCGAACACAACGAGGTAGCCCCCTGCCAGCATGAGATGGCTCCCATCTTCGCCACCGCCAACATCTCCACCGACGCCAACCAGCTGACCATGGAGGTGATGAAAAAAGTGGCCGACCGTCACGGTTTTGCCTGCCTGCTGCATGAAAAGCCCTTCGAGGGCGTCAACGGCAGCGGCAAGCACAACAACTGGTCGCTTTCCACCGACGGGGGCGAAAACCTTCTGGATCCCGGCACCACGCCCGCCGAGAACACCCAGTTCCTGCTGTTCCTCACCGCTGTGATCAAGGCGGTGGATGATTATCAGGATCTGCTGCGTATCAGCGTGGCCAGTGCGGGCAACGACCATCGTCTGGGCGCCAACGAGGCACCTCCGGCCATCGTTTCCATGTATGTGGGCGACGAGCTGCAGGCCGTGATTGACTGCCTTGTGGCCGGCAAGCCCTGCCAGCCCAACGCCCCCACCGTGCTGGACACCGGCGCTGTGGTACTGCCCAACCTGCCCAAGGATACCTCGGACCGTAACCGCACCAGCCCCTTCGCCTTCACCGGCAACAAGTTTGAGTTCCGTATGCCCGGCTCCTCCTTCAACATCGCCTGCACCAACGTGATGCTGAACACCGCTGTGGCCGAATCTCTGCGGCAGTTTGCCGACGTGCTGGAGCAGGCCGACGACCTGCCCCGTGCCCTGCTGGAGCTGATTCGCGGTGAACTTACCGCCCACCAGCGCATCCTGTTCAACGGCAACGGCTACAGCCATGAATGGGAGGTCGAGGCCGCACGCCGCGGGCTTTCCAATTTCCGCACCACCCCCGAGGCACTGGTTCATTACACCGACCAGAAAAATGTGGAGCTGTTTGCCCGCCACGGTGTTTACACCCGGGACGAGATTCAGTCCCGTCAGGACATTTTGCGGGACGAATATGCCAAAGCCATCCGCATTGAAGCACTTACCCTGCTGGATCTGGTACGCTGCCGCATCTCGCCCGCCTGCGTCCACTACGCCACCGAGCTGACGCAGGGCGTGAATGCCAAGAAGCAGCTGGGCATTGAGGTTCCTCAGGAGGAAACTCTGACCCGCCACATTTCCGCCCTCACCGGCCAGCTGATGCAGGCTGCCGATCAGCTGGAAGGCCGGCTGGCAGACCCCATGGCAGAGAATGCTGCCGAGGCCGCAAGCTGGTGTGCACATACCCTGATCCCCGCAATGGATGCGGTGCGCACCCCTGCTGATCGGTTGGAGCAGCTGGTAGATCGTTCCGTCTGGCCGCTTCCCACCTACAGCGATATGCTGTTCTACGTTTGATTACTCCTCATTTTTCGTTTTCCCCCCTATAAAACACACAGAGCGCGCGGTTTGCCGGTTTTGGCAGTGCCGCGCGCTCTGTGTGTTTTGCGTTATTTCTTTTGATTGGGATTTGCAATCCCCATAACCTGATAGACCGCGTCCAGATCCAGGCTGGCGCGTATCGCATCTGCCAGCAGGTCATACTGGCTCTGCTGGTATTCCCGGTGGCCCTGAGGCCGGAAGGATTCCTGTGCAATGCCCTTGCGGGCCAGCAGCCAGCTTGCCAGCGCCTCGGTGAGCGAGCCTTCGTCGAAGATGCCATGCAGATAGGTGCCGAACACATTGCCCTGCATCGCGCCCTCTTCCTGCCCGTTTTCCAGCCGTTTTGTGCGGCCCATGTGAATCTCGTAGCCTTCCATGGTCGCCCCGGCAAAGGGACCGGTCAGCACCTTTGCCGCCGTGCAGGTGCGGGCCTTGCTGGGGGTGAATTCGGTTTCGCAGGGCAAAAGACCCATGCCCCGCATCTCGCCTCCCTGAGGCTGGTAGGCCTCCATGCCGTAGTTTTCGAAGGTGTTGGATTCCTCATACACTGCCTGGGCCATATCCAGCAGCGGCATGGCCGCCAGTGCACCGGTGCCCTCACCCAGGCGAAGCCCGACAGTAATCAGGGGGTGCTTGTCCAGTGTATTCGGCAGCAGCGCGCCCGCAGGCTCCGCCGACACATGGCTGGCCAGAATCGCCTTGCCCGCATCCGAGCAGAGGCGCACCGCCAGAAGAGCTGCCGCCGCACTGATCACTCCGTCCATAAGCACCGGAACCCCGAAGGCTGCGCCGCCCAAAAATGCGCCGCACATACCCGCAATGTCAAAGCCGCCCAGCTTGGCCAGCACGTCCAGCGGGTCCGCCGGGTTTGGCTGATTGATCTGGATAGCCCGACAGATGGCCGCCTTTTTGCGGGCAAGCCCCTCGTCGGAAAGACCGGCTCCCCGGCCGGTGATGGCCTCCGGATCACAGCCCAGCAGCACACTGGCCACCGCGCTGGCAGTGGTGGTGTTGCCAATGCCCATTTCACCGGTGGCCAAAAGGCTCACGTCCTGCTCCTTGCAGTCCTTCACCAGCAGTGCACCAGCCAGAATGGCCTGCTCGGCCTGCTCGCGGGTCATGGCCGGACCTTTCGAAATATCGCCGGTGCCATTGGCCACCCGCCGGTTCAGCACACCGGGCTGCGGGCTAAAATCCTTGATGCCCATATCCACCGGAATCAGCTTACAATTCGCCCGCCGGGCCATTCGACAGGCAGGGGTGGTGCCTTTCGCAAATCCGCGGGCCACCATGGCCGTCACCTCGCTGCCGGTCTGGGTCACGCCCTGGGCCACCACGCCGTTATCCGCGCAGAAGATCAACAGGGCTTTTTTGTTCAGATCAATGTCCACCGAGCCGGTAACCGATGCAATCTGGCACAGCGCATCCTCCAGAAGGCCCAGGCTGCCCAGCGGCTTTGCTCAGGCGTTCCAGCGACGGCGAGTTTCCTGCTCTGCCGCTTCGTTTTTCGGCTCGATCTGTTCCAGCAATTGTGCCAGTGTCACGCCTGCTCCTCCTCTCGCTCTACCCCTGCCCCTGCCAAATGCGCCAACCGGATCCCCGCCGCCTATGTCTATGTCTCCGATCAGGGGACTAAATACCACCGTGACCCGGATTGCAGCGGTATGATAGACCCCGACCGCATCGCCCTGGAGGATGCCCGGTCCATGGGCTTGGCCCCTTGCCAGAAATGCTGCTAGAAAGAAAGAGCGCCTGGCGGACCCTCAATACCCGCCCGGCGCTCTTTCTTTCGTTTTAGGAAGTATGTCTCGCAACCCATATCCATTTTAGTCCCGGCAGCCGTGTGCCGCAAGTCCAAAGCAAGAACTTATGCAAAACAAAAAACGCCCTATCAAAAAGATAGAGCGTTTGATTTGAAAGGTTTGTTTTATGAAACGTAGAAAAAACATCGACGGGGACTGCCGCCTTGTTGCCTACTACCGCTACTCTGGTGGCAGCGGGCAGACGGAACAGAGCATCGAAGGGCAGCGCCGTGACTGTGAAACTTTCGCCAAACTTCACGGGATGACCATCCTGCATGAGTATATCGACCGCCATATTTCCGGCAAGACCGATGACCGTGCCGCCTTCCAGCAGATGATCAAGGACAGCAGCAAAGGCGCATTTGATGCCGTTATCTGCTGGAAAACCGACCGCTTTGCCCGGAACCGCTATGACAGCGCTGTTTATAAAAAGCAGCTGCGGGATAATGGGGTAGAGATCATGTACGCTGCCGAAAGCAACGTGGAAGGTGCGGAGGGTATCATCATCGAGGGCCTGATGGAGGCGCTTGCCGAGTATTACTCCGCCGAGCTGTCGGAGAAGATGCGCCGCGGCATGCGGGAAAGCGCACTGAAAGGCCAGGCTATTAGCCGCTGCCGCGCTCTTGGCTTGACCACCGATGAAAACAAGCGCTTTGTTATTGATGAAAAAACAGCCCCCACTGTGCGCTTTATCTTTGAGCATTACGCCGCCGGGGAGAGCAGCGCATCCATTGTGGCGCAGCTCAATGCTGCGGGTAAACGCACAAGCCAGGGCAACCCCTTTAATAAAAGCAGTATCCCCCGCATCATCCAAAATGAAATGTATCGGGGCGTTTATTCCAGCCGCGCTTATAATGTCCGCATCGAGGATGCGATCCCGGCCATCATCGGTGCAGACCTTTGGGAAAGGGCACAGACCATGTTGAAGATAAATCGCCAGCTTAAAGCCAAGCATGAGCCAAAAGCCGATTATATTCTGTCCGGAAAACTTTTTTGCGGTCAGTGTGGCCGCCTGATGAAAGGTGTCAGCGGCCACAGCGGCGGCAATGGTGAGGTCTATCGCTATTATACTTGCTCAAATCCCCAGTGCCATAAACACAACGTCCCCAAGTCAGCGCTTGAGAATAAGGTGTGCGGCTCTATCCGCGATAACCTCTTGCACCCCGCCGCCATGGAAGCTCTGGCCGATGCCATGATGGAGGTGCAGAAAACCGAATCCCAAAATCCTGACCTGGAACGGGAAGCCCTGGAGCGGGAACTTCGTGACGTGCAGCGGCGCAGCAAGAATATCATGGATGCCATTGAGACCGGCAGCGCAAACCCTCAGCTCATCACCCGCCTGGACGATCTGACCCAGCAGGAAAGCACGCTGACCTTCCAGCTCTCCACCATGGAGCGGGGGCAACCTCTGACCTTTACCCGAGACCAGTTCCTTTACCTGCTCAAAAATTTCTGCGCTCAACCCACCGAGCCGCAGGATGACTATATGCACCGCCTGTTAAATACCTTCGTGACCCGCATGGAGATCACGGACTCTGAGCTGCTTATTTATTTTAACATTTCTGAAAATACCGAGAATAAAAATAAAAACGCACCTCAGCAAAACTTTACTAAAGAAAGTTCTACTGAGATGCGTCTGGTCCGAGTGGCGAGAGTCGAACTCACGGCCTCTTGAACCCC
>OHJZ01001044.1_pt1 | contig 12022 bp, 6 predicted proteins | sample 1568691 | NCBI WGS metagenome assembly OHJZ01 (sample SAMEA3879593, study PRJEB24766) | human gut metagenome | biome: human-associated habitat; feature: feces | place: USA | collected 1985/1987
AAAATCCGTCCTACATCGGAAGGACGCCACGGACAATCAAGGTTATGGATTGCTATGAGCCTGTCCTGCACATTCGTACCTGCTCCCATCTTAGGAGTAGAGCCGAACAGCACACGGACTTCGCCGCTTCTTACCTTGCCGAACAACTCTTTTTTCTGTGCATCGGTGGTCGCTTCGTGAATAAAGCGTATCTGCTCCGCAGGGATACCACGGGCTATCAGTTTCTCCCTCATATCGTCATAGACATTGAAAGTACCGTCATTTTTCGGGGTGGACAGGTCGCAGAACACAAGCTGTGTCGCTTTGGTATCGGCGTGTTCCTCCCAGATACGGTACACATTATCCACGCAGGCATTGACTTTACTTTCTGGGTCATCTGGCAGCATCGGGTCAATCATTCTCTGGTCAAGAGCCAGTTTTCTTCCATCATTGGTTATCTTGAGCATATTGTCAATGTTCGGCTCGACAAGCCTTGCCCTGACTTTCTCAGCCCGCTTCGCAAGGGAAGCTACCATTTCGGTCTGTATCTCACTCGGCTTAGTCTTAATATTGTGGTAATTGACCGTTGGCACAGGGAGCTTTAGCATATCGGCGGTCTGTATATCCGCCACCTCACGGAACATCTGCATCAGCTCTGGCAGGTTATAGAACTTGGCAAACCTTGTCTTGGCTCGGTAATTCGTGCCTTCGGGTGCTAATTCCAGAGCTGTAACCGTTTCTCCAAAGGTAGAAGCCCAACTGTCAAAATGCTGCAAACCGTTCTGTGCAAGAGTGTCATACTGCAAGTACCTCTGAACGGAGTACAGCTCAACCATTGAATTGCTAACAGGCGTACCCGTTGCGAAAACCGTGCCACGGTTGCCCGTGATTTCGTCCAGATAGCGGCATTTCATAAAGAGGTCGCTTGATTTCTGGGCTTCGGTCTGGGCGATACCGCCTACATTCCGCATCTTGGTGTAGAGGTACAAATTCTTATAAAAATGGCTCTCATCAATGAAAAGCCGGTCAACGCCGAGTTGCTCAAAAGTCACCGTATCGTCCTTGCGGCTCTGGTCGTTGAGCTTGGCAAGCCTTGTCTCCAGGGATTTCCGGGTGCGCTCCATCTGCTTGACCGTGTAGCGTTCCGCCTTCTGCGCCTTGGCCTGCTCGATTCCTTCCAGGATTTCCTCGATCTGGCGTTCCAAAATGGCTTGCTGGCGCTCCACGCTGATAGGGATTTTCTCGAACTGCGAATGGCCGATAATGATGGCGTCGTAGTCCCCGGTGGCAATGCGGCTGCAAAACTTCTTGCGGTTCTGGGTTTCAAAGTCTTTCTTCGTCGCTACCAGGATGTTGGCAGAAGGATAGAGCTGGAGCCATTCCGCCGCCCACTGTTCGGTGATGTGGTTGGGCACCACGATCAGCGACTTGGTGCAAAGCCCCAGGCGTTTCATCTCCATGGCGGCGGCCACCATCTCGTAAGTTTTCCCTGCCCCCACCTCGTGGGCCAGCAGGGTATTCCCGCCGTACAGGATGTGTGCGATGGCGTTCACCTGGTGGGGCCGCAGGGTAATCTCCGGGTTCATCCCCTCGAACCGGATATGCCGCCCGTCATACTCACGGGGGCGGACGCCGTTGAAGGTTTCATTGTAAATGCGGCACAGCAGCTCCCGGCGGTCAATGTCTTTCCAAATCCACTCGGCAAACTTCTGCTTAATCAGTTCCTGCCTGTCCTGGGCAATCGCGGTTTCTTTTTTGTTGAGGATGGGCTTTTTCTTGCCGTTCTCGTCCTCAATATAATCGAATACCCGCACATCCCGCTGATTTAAGATGTGTTCCAGGATGTGGTAGGCGCTCATCCGCTTGGTTCCATAGGTGGTATTGGCCTTGACGTTGGCCCGGTCAAAGTTTTTCTCCGTGATACTCCATTGGCCGGTAGCTTCGGCGCGCAGGATTCTAATGCGGCTCCTGGCCTGCCCGTAAGGGGTAAGCAGCTCCACCATGAATTGCTGGTACACCTCGACGGGCACCCAGTTCGCGCCAATGCGGACGCCGATCTCTCCCGCGCCCAAATCCTGGGGCTGGACAGCCTCCAGGGCCTCCACATTTCTGCGGACGGTTTCCTTTTGCCCGGCTGGGGCCGCCTCCAGGAAGGCTTTTGCCATCCGCAGTTTCTGGCGCACTTTCCCGGAAAGGTACTCATCCGCTGTGACAAAGGGGTAGCGGCCCAGATCCGCCAGAGAAGGCAGGATGTCCTCCGGGTTCTCCGCGCAGCGAATATCCCGGTAGATCACCCCGGCAAGCTCCTGTTCCAGTTCCTCCGGGGATTTCCCCGACAGCTCCGCCATATAGTCCATGTCCACGCGGGCTTTTTCCGAGATGGATACCGCCAACGCTTCACTGGCCGTGTCAACGCTGGTGACAGCCACATGGGGACGGATGGTGCGCTTGGAGAACATATCGGCTTTTCTTTTTAGGCTGCCCTGCTCATCCAGCACTTCGAGAGAGCAGAGCAGACAGTAGCTGGAGTCCTCCGAAAAGGCCAGCTTGTTGCCCCGGCTGCTAATCAGGCCGTACTTGGCGGTGAAGCTGTCATAAAGGGCATTGAGCTTTTGCTGCTCGGCTGCAATATCCTCATCCGGGTAGCCTTCGGTCTGGTACTCAATAAGCCTGCGGGTACATTCCCGCAGCTCGATCATGCCACGGATACGGTTTTCCGCTGTGACGGAGACCTCCACCGGGTGCATGAGGCTGTTTTCCCGGTAGTACACCTGGCCGTCCGCAATCGTATAACTAAAGTTCTTTACATTGGGGTCGGCGGGGATGGAATGATCTTCCTCCTCGTCCAGCTCCTCCAGCTCCTCCAGCTCGTAGGGCTTGATTTCCGCCTGCAAAAACTGGATGGCATTGGCAAGCTGATCGGACAGGTCTTCCCCCTCGCGGGCTTTGCAGGCGCTGTCCGGCCCGAACCGGGTGGATTCCATCACCATGTCGCCCAGAATCATCTCCGGGTGCTGCACGAAATAGCGGTTCATGCGGATTCCGTTTTCATCCGTGTCCAAATGCACCCAATCCGGTTCCAGATCGGTGATGTGGTCGCGCTTTTGCAGGAAAATGACGTCGCTGGTCACTTCCGTTCCGGCGTTCCGCTTGAAGGTGTTGTCCGGCAGGCGGATGGCCCCGATGAGGTCGGCGCGCTGGGCAAGATACCTGCGGACGGCGGAGTTTTCCTTATCCATGGTGCCTTTTGAAGTGACAAAGGCAATCACGCCTCCGGGCCGCACTTTGTCTAACGCTTTCCCGAAAAAGTAATCATGGATGAGCCAATGGTGCTTGTCGTACCGCCTATCCAGCACCTTGAAATCCCCAAAGGGGACGTTGCCCACGGCTACATCAAAAAAGCTGTCGGGCATTTGCACGGTTTCAAAGCCGTTTACGGAAACGCTGGCGTTTTGGTAAAGCTGCTGGGCAATCCTGCCGCTGATACTGTCAAGCTCCACGCCATAGGCTTTGCTGCCCGCCATATCCGCAGGGAGCAGGCCCAGGAAGTTGCCGGTGCCGCAGGACGGCTCCAGGATGTTGCCCTGGGTAAAGCCCATCTGGGACAGGGCCTTGTAGATTCCCCGGATGACCACGGGCGGCGTGTAAAAGGCGGTCAGGGTGCTGGCCCTGGCCGCCGCGTATTCCTCCAAATACAGCAGGGATTTCAGCTCCTCATAGTGGGGGCTGGTTTCCTCAAAGCAGTCCGCAAGGCCGCCCCAGCCCACATAACGGGACAGGATTTCCTGTTCTTCGGGGGTGGCCAGACGTTCCTCCGCTTCGATCTGCTTCAAGGTGCGGATAGCGGCGGCATTGGCCGCGTATTTCTCGCTGGGGGTGCCGTGGCCCAAGGCGTCGTCGGTGATGTGGAAATCATGGCGCTGATCCCTGGAGATTTCCGGGTGCAGGGTTGTGAAGGTAATGCGCTCACGGCGGGGGCGTTTGGGCGGCAGTGGAGCCGGTTCTTCTTTTTTAGGCTGTAAACCGGCCTGCTCCGTGCTGGCTTGTGGTTCCTCTGCGGCAAGCGCCGCCTGCTCGATGGCCCGTTCATCGGGGAAGTCCCCGTAAACCCGCAGCCACCGGCGCTCATTCAAATCGTAGATACCAGCGCCGTCGTAGGCAAAGCCGTCCTCGCCCTCCATCGTTCCGGCCACATATTGCTGCGCCGCCTGTTCCGCCTCTGCCAGCGTTTGGTAATCCAGCCGTTCGTCAAATCCATTTTCAAAGTGGTGGTACACCGCAACTTCGTAGGGCGGCTCCATGCGCTGGGCGTAGCGGTCGATGTCCTCCGAGGTGAGCCATTCCGGCTTTTCCGGCAGGGCGGCGTAGAGTTCCCGCATTTTGGCGATCTGCTCCCGCACGTTCCCAGCCCACAAATGCTTTTCCGCACGTCCGCCAGCGCCCAGGAAGTAGTCGCAGTCGGCTTTGAGGCGGCCCAGCAGGCGGTATTCGTCCCCATGGCCGGATGGCATGGCTTCCGCAGCCGGTTCTTCTGCTAACAGCTCGCGCTCGATAAATCCGGCGACATCCTGGCTGTTCCCTTTGCCGCCATGGGAACGGTATTCAGAAATGCCGTCCTCGATCAGCTCATCGGACGCCGCGTATCCAGCTTCATCCAGATAGGTTTTGATTTCTTCCCGCAGGGCCTGCTCCGGGGTAAGGGCAGGCGGCAGCGCCTCGATCTGCTCCAGGCAGAGGGCCACATCCACCGCGATTTCTTCCTCCGGGTCGGCATGGTCGAGGAAAGAGCGCAGCAGCTCATAGAGTTCCTCCCGCTGTGCGGGGTCGTGGAGCTGCCGGGCAATATTCTCCACCGCCTGAGCGTCATCCTCGCCGTAGTCCATACGGGAACCGTCAAACTCGCCAATAAGGCGCAGCACCTGGGCAGCCAGTACAGGATAGGGGTCTGGGGCTTCTTCTTTTTGGGGCGGTTCCTGTACCCTGGGCGGCACGGCGAATACCGGCGCGTCCTGGGTGGCGGAAATGGTCATTTCCGAAGTGTCAGCAATCCGCTGGATTTCCTCCCGCACTGCCTGGGGCATTTCCTCATCATAAATCGTCACCGTGCGATCTGGCGCGATGTGGGCAACCGTTTTGTAGTCCCCGTGTTCTTCCTCCAGCCGGTTCCACACAGTAAGCCCATTTCCCAGATGGCCATAGCCCAGGTCGTAGGCTTTGGCTTGCGGCATAGCAGGAGCCACAGGCTCCTTGTGCTCTGCAAAGAGCGTAAAGGTTCCCTGCCGGAAGGCGGTGAGGTTTTCAAACGCCTGCTGGCGCAGGGCGTACACCCGGTCGCCCTGCGGGGTGGCCTTCCAAATGGGAACCATCATCTGGTGGATTTCCTCCACGCAGGCCGGGTCGTCAAGCTGCGGCTCGATGACCTTCACCGCGTCCCAATAATCGAAGCCAAACGGATAGGGGTGCGGCTGTTCCTGGGGTACGTTCTCGAAGAACGTGCGGATATTCCGGGCAAGCTGGTGCTTTTCATACTGCGGCATGGCAGCCCGGTCGTCCTCGGATAAAAACCGCCCCTGGGCGATCATGGCGCTGACGTGCTTTTCCACGGCGCTCCATTTCAGTTCCACCTTGGCGTAGGGGGCGGCGATACTGCCATGGCTGAAAGAAACGCCTTTGCTGAGCTGGTAGGTCACATCGTCGTTTCCGCCGCCATATCCGCTGTATTCCCCGTGGTAGTGCTTTAGAAAATCCTCCCGTTCCTTGCGGTCTGTATGGTTGCGGTAAAAGGAATACACGGCCAGCCGGTAATCTACGCTGCGTTTTCCGCCGCGCAGAAGGTTGTCGATCTCGTCTGTGGAGATATACAAACGCCGCTGGGGGTCATACCCCTCGGCGGCGGTAAAATGCAGCGGCTCCCGCTGTAAATCTGCAAGCTGGGCCTGGAGAGCAAGCGGACGGTAAAAGCGGAACCGCAGAATAGCCGGGTTTTCCTGGTAGGCGGCGGCAAAGGCTTCATATTCTGAGAGGATGGCCTGTAAGCCATCTTCCCGGCTCAAAAGCCCAGCAATTTCTTCTGCCGCCTCCGGGAACCCGCCTGGTTTATCATAGACGGCCCGCAGCGAGGGAAAAAAACGCTTATCTTCATCCTCAATGTCGCGGAACATCAGCAGCAGCCGGTCGGCCAGCGCATTGACTTCATAGCGATCCACCTGGTCAAGTTCGCTCTGGGGCATATACCGGCCTAAATCCAGCAGTTCCCGGATACGGGCCGCCGCCTGTTCCCATGGGATGAGGGCAGCGCTGGAACGCCGAGCGCTTTCACCTTCGGCAATGCGGATTCCCTCGGCGTTATACCAAAGGGCATACTTTTTGCCGTTCAGATAAAAACCCGCGCCGTTCTCGCCATAGTGTTCCGCCAGAAATCGGGCGTTGTCCGGCTTATCTTTTTTGAAGTAGGCGCAGATGATGAGGCGGCTGTGCTTGTGGTTGGAGCCGATACACAGCGCCTCGTCGATCACCTGCTGGGGCAGAGCCGGGTGAGGAAAAACGGATGGCTGCGCTGCGCCCTCCGTCCGGGCTGGCTGCTGAAACGCCGCAAAATCAAAAAGGGACATCTGCTGGCCCTCCTGAGTGGGGAGCCTTGGGATGTCCGTCTGAATGAAGTATTCTTTTTTGTCGATGAGCCGGGCCGTCCATCCGGCTACCAAATCCCACGAAAACACCGATTCCTTTGTGCGGGAAAGGTAAGCGCCTTCCCACATGAGCAGCCCGTCCTCCTGAGGTCTATATCCCAGGCGCTGCCCATCTGCGATGATCTCGGTAAACCTGTCCTGGTAAGCGGATTTCAGATATTCCGCCCGTTCCTGCTCATCCGGGTGGACGGAAAAGAAAAGCTCGATCTGCTGCTTTTTGTACTTTAGGTCGTCATCCTTGTTGGCGATGACGGCCATGATCTGCTTTTCATCCAAAAGCGCAGGGAGCTGTTCGCCACCTGCGCTTTCTTCCGGTTCATCCTTTAGTTGTAGATCAGCTCCGCCAGCACCGTTTCCTCCGCCGCGTTCTGGATGTTGTTCATCATCTGCACCCATTTCATCTGGTCGCTGGCTTTCAGTTCCTCCGTCACGCCCTGGGCCTTCGCCATCTGCGCTGCGATTTCCTCCATCCGGCGCTGGGCGCTCTGCTGGATCTCCGCCAGATGGCTGGAGAGTTTCCCGCTGGTCAACAGGTTCGTGTAGGTGATCCTGCGGTGCTCCTTGAGGAACCGCCTCCGAAGCAATGCGTATTTCCCATGGGGAACCGGCTCCTCCTGGGGCGGCAGCAGGTTCGGCAGGTTGTAGTCGCCCTGTCTCGTGTATGTGATCTCGGCCATATTCAAAACTCCTTTCCGGCTGTGTGGTTTTCTGTTCAGTTACAGCATACTGGATTTGCGGCTGGGTTTCAAATGTGCGATTTTCTTTTTTCGGCTGTCTTTGCAGGGCAAGGACGGTACGCGAAATCGCAGAAAGGCACATTTGGGAAATGTCCCCGGCAGCCACGCCCAAAGCGTTCAGCGTCTGCGGCGTGTTAAAGTCGGTTACATCCCGGAAATCCTCATCTTCAAAATATTCGGATGGGTCAAGGCCGCAGCGCCCCAGCAGCATATACCCAATGCTGTTCTGCACCGCCCTGCGGTACTCTACCTCCAGATTCAGCCCGTCCAGTTCTTCCAGGAAGCTGCCTTCCGTAAGGCTTTTCAGTTCAGAAAGATAGTCGGGCATATTGTCCTCCACGGCGTTCTTTGCCGCAGAGAGCAGGGCTGCGCCCAAATCCTCCTTGTGTTCAAGCTCTCCAAAGCTGTTTTCCAGCGTTTCAATGATGTCCGGCGCGTATTCTTCCCGCACCGTCCAGATAGGGACAGGCCGGGGAAAACGGGCCTCGTGGGTATCGGAAATGTCAAAGTAGTATTTCAGCCGGGGTTTGCCAGTATGCTCGCCGTCAAAAACGGCGATGCCGTTTGCGCCCCGGTTTACCCAGCGCCCAAATTGCCGGTTCGATCTCCAGGACGGCGGTGGCGTCCTGGCGCTGGGCGTAGACTAATAACTGTTCATCAAAAGTCAATCGGTAATTGCGGCAGGCAGCAGCCAAAAACGCCTGCCACTCTGACGGAGCCGTCACTTTGCGCTGCGTTTCCCGGTACAGCTCCGTTAGGGCTTTATACAATATCGCCATCCGGCGCACCTCCTTTTTCTTGTTATCTTTCCAAAGCCGCAGCCCGCCGCTGCCGGGGAATCGAAAAACCGTAGACCTTGGCGATGTCATCGCCCAGCCTGCGGGTCACTCTTGTAATATCGGCGCGGGTTGCAATGCCGCGATATAGTTTTTCTTTCAGCAGTTCAATTTGGGAAGGGCTGGCGCTGTCCTTGTAAACGCGGTAGAGGTAGTGGTTTGTGCCGTCGTGGTGGATGGCGTCGCACCACAGGTCGCCCAGGCGGTCTACATACCATGTGGAGTAGTCCGTATCTCCGTAAAGGCAGTCCCGGATGTTGCCGCTGGGGATTTCCTTATATCCCATGCGCCGCCCATTCCACAGGCCCAGGTCGCCTACAACCAAAATGGGCTGGGAAAGCTGCACATTGAGATTGGCGCGTTCATCATCCAGGTAATCCCCATTGATCTCATACATCAGGGAAATGCGCTCATCTTCGGATAAATCCGGGTAATCCGCCTCCAGATCGTCCCGCCAGTCCTCATAGTCCAGGCCGTAGTCTGTCCAGATAATGTGCCGTTCTTCCTTCATCTCGCCTCACCTCGGTCTTTCTTTTTGGGAAGCTGCGCTTTCTCTGCCAGCGTTTTTTCCCTTGCCTGCCAATACGCGGCGTGAAAGGTTTGCAGGCTGTCATTGATAAGAGCCTCATACGCACCGGGGGCAAAGCGTTCGTTGACAGGGGCCTGGTACATCCCTTTATCCATCAGCTCCCGCAGCGCCACCGGCTCGTCGCAGTCCTCCTCAAAACAAAGATACGCGCCTTCGGTAAATCCGCAGTTCAGTGCTTCTTTTCGGAATACCTTTTCCGCCAGTTCCCGGCGCACCATAATGCCGCCATGTCCTGGAGTGGAAACGGAATAAACGCCGGGGCAGAGCGTTTCGCACTCCTGTACGTTCCCCCATGGGGAATAAGGCGGGGCCTCCGGCGCAATGGCGTTCTGCCGCTGTTCTTCCAGGCACTGTACTTCTTCCTGCGCCCGCGCCACCAAATCCTTTTGGGCGGAAAACAGGTCGCTGAAATAGTGGCCCCAATAATAATCCGTCCTGCCTGTGCATTTCCAGGTAACGAATTGCTGGGGCGCTGTCAAATGGACGCCCAGCACAAACTCGCTGTCGCCCACATGGCAGGAATCCGTAATGATATATCCCGCGTTCTCTCTGTAATCCATCATCGAACCTCCGTTTCATTCAAAATAAAGTCCTTGACTTCCTTTATGCTGGCAAAATCCCGTTCATCCCCGGTAAGGTAGCGCACCGTATCTCTCCATTGGGACAGCGGGTAGCTGTTCTCATCCATCCCGCACAAGTCGGACAGGGCCGCCCTGCGCAGAAATGGGGTGAGGTTTAAGTCGGAGATAAAGCAGCCATGCCGGGCCGCCAGTATATCCAGCAGGTGCAGTTCACTCATGGCCGCACCTGCTTTCCCCGGCCTCTTTCAGCAGTTCTTCCACCAGCCTGCCGCTGCGGATTTTGTTGCGGTCGGCCAGCACCTTGTTCTGGACGCACAGCACCGCCCGGATGTTGGGAACGGTAATGCCGGGGATTTCCACTATCTCCTCCGGGGTGACGGTGAGAAGTTGCACCGGCGAGTAACCAGCCTGGGCGAATATGCGGAAAAGCCGCTGCTCGAATCGTTCTTTCATCTGCAAAAGCTCCTTTCTTTTGGGTATGTAAAAGGGGCGGCCCCGCATGGCCGCCCCTGGCTGGTTACTTCTTCCGGCTTCTGACTTTCAGGAAAATCAGGCCGCCGATGATGAATACCACCAGCCCGATGGCAATAATCGCTTTCAGTTCCATAAAATCATTCCTCCTTACCAATTTCAGCCGCTGTTATTCAGCGGTGTTTTTGTCCCTCCTGCGTTTGCTCACATAGGCCGCAGCGCCCAGGGCGGCAGCCCCCATAGCGGACACGCCCATGAGGGCCGCCCACAGCCAGGGCTTGCTGTCGTCGCCGGTTTTCGGGGTATCGCGCAGCTCGTTGTGCATTTTCGCCACGGTGGTCTTATCCGCAAAAATCGTCACCGTCTTATCCGCAGGCAGCACATAGTTGGCGCTGGCCCCATCCGATACCTCGGACACGGTGTAATCGCCTACGCGCAGGCCCTCGATGAAGATTTCGCCGTTTTTATCCGTTTTGAAGGTCTGGTCGTAGCCGTTGGCCCCGGTCACGCGGAAGGAGAAGCCCTCCACCTTGCCGTCGCTGGACGTTTTTTCAATCCGCAGGGAGCCAGTCTGGGCCATGTTGGTGAAACCAATCCCGGCCTCGTTCTCTACCTCGTAAATCTTGCCGTTCTCGGTGATCTCCACATAATAGGCGTTTTCATCCAGCAGGAAGCCCTCCGGCGCTTTGGTTTCCCTTACGAACACGCCGCCGTAGAGGATGTGGGACATCTCGTAAATGCCGGTGCTGGTTTCCTCCAGCTTGCCCAGCAGCTCGTCACCCTCGTCCAGCTCTTTGTTGCCGTTGGTATCGCGGTACACTTCAAATTCAGCGCCCGTCAATTTGTTATCGGGATAATCCTTATCCACCTTGGTGAGCCGCAGATCACCATACACACGCTCATTGGCAAGGGAAATCTCTACAACCTGTCCATCTTCCTCCACAGTAACGGGAATCACTTCATCGGAGAGGATGAACCCTTCCGGGCTTTCCAGTTCTTTCAGCACCCAATCACCGTAAGGCACATTGGTGAAAGAAAAGCTGCCGTCGTCCGCTGAGGTAGTGGTGGCAAGGGCGTTTTCGGCGGTAAACTCGGTTTCATCGGACTTAAACAGACCGATTACAGCCCCGCCCAGGCCCGTGCCGTTCTCATCGGTTTTGAGGCCCTTGATTTCGCCGCGGATCAGCTCGTTGGTGACAGCCTCGCCATCATTAGCGGAAATCTCTACCACGGCAACAGAAGGCCCGCCGTACTCAAAGGTGAACGGGAAGGTTTCGCCATTCAGCAGGTAATGGCTGTCGGTGGACAGCTCTTTCAGGTAGAAGCTGCCGAAAGGCAGGTCGGTGCTGCAAACGGCCTGGCCGTTCTCATTCACAGAAACGATCTCCAGAAGCCCGTCTGCCGGGATCACGGAACCGTCTGCTGCGGTGATGTCCTCCTGGGCATAGAGGCCAAAGGTCACGGCGGAGATCTCGCCATTCATGCCAATGCCAAAGGTTTCATCCTGCTCCAGCACCTTGTCAAGCGTCACAAGAGCTTTCTGGCGCTGGTTGTAGAAGCTGGCAGAGGTTTCGGTGACTTCCACCTCCTGGCCTGCGTACACCAGCTCCACGTTGGTGACGTTCTCGCCGGTATCCACCATGCCGTGAGGGAACTGGATTTCCTTCACCTGGAATTTGCCCAGGTAGAGGGGCTGGCTCTGAGCCGTTCCGTCCCCGCCGGTGGTGATGGTGTCCACTACCTCGCCCGCAGAATAGCGCAAGGTGCCGTCCAGGGTGTAGATGTCCTCCAGGGCAGTAATTTCAAACACCGCGCCGGGCAGGCCCTGCACCTCGTACACCGGCTGGTAAACGCCCTCGTTTTCTGTCACAGAGGAAAATACCTCGCCGGTCTTGCTGACTTTGATGATTCCTTTCTGGGCCATGTTGGGCTTAGTGACTTCAATCACCGTCACGCCGCCTTCCTCGCTGGAATTGTCCTCGGTCACATCAAAGTAAACCGGGGTGCTGTCCAGCACATAGCCGTAGGGGGCCTGTACTTCAACCAGAGAGTACCCGGAGCCGTACTCCAGCTTTTCAGGCGTTACCAGATAGCCCTCGGAATTGGTGTAGAACGTATCAATGGTGGTCGGCGTCGGGTA
>OHJZ01001046.1_pt1 | contig 11990 bp, 13 predicted proteins | sample 1568691 | NCBI WGS metagenome assembly OHJZ01 (sample SAMEA3879593, study PRJEB24766) | human gut metagenome | biome: human-associated habitat; feature: feces | place: USA | collected 1985/1987
TCCAAATTAAAAATATCTCCCATTGCCCTACTCCTTTGCTAAAACATCATTCTACCATTTTATTCTGTTCACTCCGATTATGCAACCGGTAATTTGTGAAATTATTATAACTTTTTCAGCGGAAACAAAAAAGACCAAGAGGAAACTCATCGTTCCACTCTTGATCTTTCTGTTTCCCGTAAGGATTAGTCCTGAGGGATGATTTCTTTTTTGTTGTAAGAGCCACAGTTTTTACATACTCTATGAGGCATCATTAACTCTCCACATTTGCTGCATTTTACTAATGCCGGAGCAGTCATTTTCCAGTTTGCTCTTCTTTTATCTCTTCTTCCTTTGGAAGATTTATTCTTTGGACAAATTGACATATTCTCACACCTCCTTAAATTTGTTAAAGACATCTTGGATTGCTGCCATTCTTGGATCCAGTTCTGTTCTCTGGCAGTTGCATTCCCCTTTGTTCAGGTTCATTCCGCACACCTTGCAAATTCCTTTGCAATCATCCCTGCACAGAACTTTCATCGGCCAGTTCACCAAAATCTCTCCATAGATAAGTCTATCTATATCCAGATTAAATCCAATCAGGTAGTCATTATCTTCCACATCTTCGTCATGAACAACAGAATCTTCTAATTTGATATCCTTGTCAATCGAAAAGTGGATATCTGTCGGAACTTCCTCCAGACAACGGCTGCACGGAATCGACACTCGCAGATCAACATCACCCTGGATAAGCAGCCGCTTGTTCTCCCGGTTTGCGATACGCAGTTCTATCGGTGCTGCACTGATAATAGGAAATTCCCCTAACTTTGATATAAAAGACGTAAGTTCAATCTGAACCTGCTTTGTTTCTTCCTTGTTTTCACAAGATAAAATGTCTGAAATATCTATAATCACGGCATTCTCCTATATCTTTTTTTGTGAATCAAACCTTTTATCTAGGCTTTTCACACCTAAATGATTATACATAGTGAAAACAGGTTTGTCAAGTATTTTTTCTTGACAACCCTGTTTTTTTATTTTTCATCGTCTATGAACCTCAAAGACCCGCTGTTTTGCCTATTTTACAAGTGCAACCGTCTCTCTTGCGATTGCAAGCTCCTCGTTGGTCGGGATCACACAGACTTTTACTTTGGAATCTGCTGTGGAGATCACTTTTTCCTCTCCGTGTACTTCGTTTGCCTGTGCATCTACTGTAATTCCAAGATATCCAAGATACTCAAGTACCTTTGCTCTGACGATCGTTGTATTTTCTCCGATACCTGCAGTAAATGCAATCGCATCCACACCATTCATTGCTGCCACATATGCACCGATATATTTTGCAACACGGTAGCAGAATACGTCGATAGCACCGATTGCAAGCTCATTTCCTTCATTGGCTGCAGCCTCAAGATCACGGAAATCACTTGATAATTTTGATAATCCCTGTACACCTGACTTTTTATTCAAAACATTCATGACACCTTCGATATCTAAGTTCTCTTTCTTTGCAATGAACTCCATGATTGCCGGATCAATATCGCCGGAACGTGTTCCCATAACAAGTCCCTCTAAAGGTGTAAGACCCATGGATGTATCTACACACTCACCATTTAATACGGCACTGATAGAAGCACCATTTCCAAGATGAGCCACAATGATCTTAGAATTTTTCAGATCCATTCCAAGGAATTCAGCAGTACGTTTTGATACAAAACTGTGGCTGGTTCCATGGAAGCCATATCTTCTTACTTTGTACTTTTCATAGTATTCGTATGGAAGACCATAAAGGAATGCTTTCTTTGGCATTGTCTGATGGAATGCTGTATCAAATACTGCTACCATCGGAAGTCCTGGCATTAATTCCTGACATGCACGAACTCCGATCAGTCCCGCTGGGTTATGAAGTGGTGCGAATACGCTGCATTCTTCAACTTCTTTGATAACTTCATCTGTGATCAGGCATGATTTTGTGAATTTCTCTCCACCGTGAACAATACGATGTCCTACAGCTCCGATCTCATCAAGACTTTCTACAACTCCGTTTTCTTTATCTGTCAGCTGGTCGATAACGATTCCGATCGCTGTCTTATGATCTGGCATAGCTGGTGTAGATTTGATCTTGTCTTTTCCCGCTGGCTGATGTGTTAATGCTCCATCGATTCCGATTCTTTCACATAATCCTTTTGCTAAAACACTTTCTGTCTCTGAATCGATTAACTGATATTTTAATGATGAGCTTCCGCAGTTGATAACTAAAACTTTCATGAACTATGATTCTCCTTATATTTTTCTTATTTATCTGCTTCCAGTGCTGCTGCCTGTACACATGTGATCGCTACTGCACCTACGATATCTGATGCTACACATCCACGTGATAAGTCATTGACTGGTTTTGCGATTCCCTGTGTAATAGGTCCAAATGCCTGCGCCCCACCTAATCTCTGTACTAATTTATATCCAATGTTACCAGCATCTAAGTCTGGGAATACTAATACGTTCGCTTTACCAGCAACTTCACTTCTTGGAGCCTTACTTGCTGCAACTTCTGGTACGATCGCTGCGTCAAGCTGTAATTCTCCACAGATCAGGTACTGAGGGTATTTTTCTTTGGCGATGTTTGTTGCTTCTACAACTTTTGTTACATCGTCATGTTTTGCACTTCCACATGTAGAATGGGATAACATTGCAACTCTAGGTGTTGCTCCGATCAACTGCTCAAATGTCTTAGCTGAGCTTGAAGCGATTGCTGCTAACTGTTCTGGGTTTGGATTCTGGTTCAGTCCACAGTCAGCGAATACGAAACATCCGTTTTCACCCATATCTTTAGCCTGTGTATCCATTAACATGAAGGCTGATACAATCTCTGTACCAGGTGCAGTCTTAACAACCTGAAGTGCTGCACGAAGTACGTTTGCAGAAGAGTTGATCGCTCCTGCTACCATTCCGTCTGCATCTCCAACTCTTACCATTGTTGCTCCGAAGAACAGTGGGTTGGATAACAGAATCTCTTTTGCATCTTCTGGAAGCAGTCCTTTGCTCTTTCTTGCTTCACATAAAGATTCGATATATGTATTTAAATGATCACAGTTCTCTGGATCAACAAAAGAAGCTTTGGCTAAATCTAATCCTTCTGCTTCTGCTTTTGCCTTAATCTCTTCTTCTTTTCCAACTAAAATAATATCAGCGATCCCTTCACTGATAACCTCTGCTGCTGCTGTTAATGTTCTCATGTCTGTAGTTTCAGGCAGTACAACAGTTTTCTTATTTGCTTTTGCCTTGTTTTTAATCTCATCAATAACACTCATTTTTCGCGTTGCTCCTTTCAACTTTCCAAAAAGATGAATTTAATCTTGTTAAATTATACAACATCATTTCTTTGTATACAATAATAGTATTTGTATTTTTCGTTGTACATTTCCAGAAAAATCTATATTCTATTCTACATTTTTTTGTTTTCTCTGACAAGATACTTGTTGCTTATTTTTCATTTTTTGTGCAATTTTACTTTTATTCATTTGTGATTTATAATACATTTACAAAATAAACGATTCAAATAAGGAATCTCGAAAGGATATTTTATGAAAACAGCAGCTATCATTTGCGAATACAATCCATTTCACAATGGTCATGAATACCATATCATGCAGACAAGGAATATCACGGGTGCAGACTGCGTCATTGCCATCATGAGTGGAAACTACGTACAGCGCGGAACTCCGGCGGTTATGGACAAAAAAATACGTACCCAGGCTGCCCTTCTTGGAGGTGCCGATCTCGTGATCGAACTCCCCTTATTTACAGCATGTTCATCTGCCCCTGATTTTGCAATTGGAGCTGTCAGTCTGCTTCACAAACTAGGGGTGATCGACTACCTTTCTTTTGGAAGTGAGTGTCAAGATATTAACAAACTTAAGCAGATTGCATCCTTTCTTATTCAATATGAAGAAGAAATCGAGCGTGGTACAAAAGAGCTTATGAGTCTCGGACATTCTTATCCGAAAGCAAAAGAACTTTATCTTAGAGAGCATCTTGATGATGCTTCTTTGATCGAAGTATTAAAACAGCCGAATAATATTCTTGGGATTGAATATTTAAAAGCTTTGCTACAGTTAGACAGCCCTATCATTCCCGTCTGTGTTACCCGTGTTTCAAACGATCATCACAGCAAGGAGTTGACACCTTCGATTTCTTCTGCAACATCCATCCGTGAAATCTTAGAACAAAACCAGATAAGCCCTTTATTCTCAAGAGTCCCTGAAGCTTTGCATGATATCTATCAGATGCATTATCAAAAAGATTTTCCTGTCTGCCTGGATGATTTTTCTCTGCTTTTACATGCAGCTATTTATTCTTGCGAAGATCTTACACAGATCAGCGGTATTTCAAGCGATTTTAAGGACCGTATTTTTAAGATGTTAAAATCTGATCTTTCTTTTGAAGAACTGATCAGTGCCTGTAAGACCAAAAACCTCACCTGGAGCAAAATAAGCAGAAATCTTTTGCATATCATGCTTGATATAACAAAAGAAAAGGTTGAAAAAGCACGAACTTACGATATGTCTCCTTATTTTCAGATTCTAGGTTTCAAACGTTCTGCTTCCTTCCTGATTGGGAATATCAAAAGAAAATCTTCCATCCCTATGGTCCGCCATCTGCGTGTTATGAATGATCCTTTATCCAAAGATCAAGAAGAATTATTATCTACAGAACAACGTGCCAATCAGTTATATCGTACCGTGATCGGACAGAAATTTCATACGATCATAAAAGATGAGCAGATCATCTTCTAGTTTCACCTCCCGCTTCATACACTATAAAAAGAAAGCGGGAGATTTTTCATGAAAACCAGTTTTATCCAGTTTTTACTTATTTTTAGTGTTCTTTCCTTGTTATTTTTTCCACAAACATCGGTCCAAGGAGCAAAAAATGGGCTGATTTTATGGTCTGCAACGATCACACCGACTCTTTTACCTTTTTTACTGCTCACTGGTTTTATGCAATATTACCAAACGTTCCATCTGATCTCCCGGCTCTTTTACCCCCTCAAAAAACTTTTTCCTGGTATCAATGAGGACTTTTTTTACACCTGTATTCTAGGTTTTTTTTGTGGATGTCCCCTCGGTGCGAAGATCATTGATGATTTTATTTCTTGTGGATCTTTTACGAAATCTGAAGGAGAAAAGCTATTATATACCTGCAATCAGATCAGTCCCATGTTCTCTGCTGGATATACTCTTACATTGATCCTTCATGGCAAAATTTCTGCTCTGCGCTTTTTCTTTTGCCTGTATTTTCCTGTCATGTGTTATCTGATCTATCTGGTCTTTTTATTTTTTACAAGCGATTTTCTACATACACACCACTCTTCTCCCACCATTGCACACAAAAAATCAGCAGATCAGGTAATCTTTGATAGTCTTCATTCCATTTTCATGATCGGAATCTGTATTATGATTTTTTCAATTGCCGTTTCTCTTTTAGAAATTCTTCCACTTCCTTTCTATTTAAAAAGAGGATTGACCGCTGTTCTTGAAATCACAAATGCCATCTCCCATTTTGGTTCTTCCCATATGTCTATCAGCCGCAAAGTCATATTATTGTGTATGATCACTTCTTTTGGCGGGTTGTCTGCTGCCGTGCAGACTTTAAGTGTATACAAAAAGAGCAGACTCTCCCTCTGGAAATATCTGCTCATAAGATCTCTTTTTAGTGTTTCAAGCGGACTACTTGCTTATCTAGTCTTCATCTGAAATGAAATCTTCTACCGTTCTTGTTCTTGCCTGTGGAATGCTGACTCCGGAAAGCTGTTCTTCTATCTCTTTCGCATTCGTTTTAATCGATGCAAGATCTGAATCTAATGCGGATAACAACTGGTTAAACACACTCTCCTGTGCTTCTTTGACACTTGCCACATAACCTTGTACATCTTCCATGATCTCATTGACATAGCGCAATGCACCTGCACGGATCTGATCTGCTTCTTCATTCGCATTATGTACAACACTTCTTGCTGTATCTTTGGCGTGAGTTTCAATCTCATTTGCTCTCATCTTTGCCATCTCAACGACCTCATTCTGATCGATCAATTCTCCTGCATCTCTTGCTGCCTGATCGATCATCTGCTGTGACTTCACTCTGGCATCTTCCAAGATCGCATCTTTGTTCAGAATGATCTTATGGCTTCGTTCAATCTCACCTGGAATCTGCTTCCTTAATTCCTCGATCACTGTCATCAATACATCTTTCTCGATCATAATCTTACCTGGACTAAATCTTGCTGGTTTTGCTTCGTCGATCAGTACTTCAATATCATCAATCATCTCATGTAAATACTTCTCACTCATATTCATTCGCCTCCTATGATTTAAATTTCTTCTCAAGACATTCTTGTACGTAAGGCGGTACCATCTCAGAAACATCTCCATGATAAGATGCAATTTCCTTTACGATCGTGGAACTTACATAAGAATACTCAATGCTGGTTGTAAAAAACATGGTATCTAAGTCTTTATCCAATCTCGCATTTGTCTGTGCAATTTGAATCTCATACTCAAAATCAGTTACTGCGCGTAGTCCTCGGACTGATACACTGGCTCCCTGTTGTTTTGCAAAGTCTACCAACAATCCAGAAAATGACATAACCTCTACATTATCAAGATGACTTGTCACTTTTCGTATCATATCAACCTTCTCTTGTGTTGTAAACATTGGTTTCTTTGCACTGTTTACCAATACTGCGATGATCAGCTTGTCAAAAACCTTGGCTGAACGCTCTATAATATCAATATGTCCATAAGTCACCGGGTCAAAACTTCCCGGATAAACTGCAATACTCATCTTCTAATCCTCCACTGTTTTCATCAAAAATGTATGTTTATTTGTCTTATATTCTTTTACTCTTATAACCTTTAATTTCTCAAAATCTGGTATCTCTGTGTCAAGAGACGATTCCACGATAACTACCGTATCTTCTGTACAGATAGAGGATTGATCTATGATTGATAATACTTCTTCTTCTAATCCTTTCTTATATGGAGGATCCATAAAAATATGATCAAATGTTACATTCTTCGTCTCTAACTGCCTGATCGCTGAATTCACATCTGTTGCCAAAACCTGTGCTTTCTTATCAAGCTTTGCATATCTTAAATTCTCTCGAATGCATCTCAATGCAGGTTTTGCTTTCTCAACAAAATAAGCTTCCTTTGCTCCTCTGCTCAATGCCTCGATCCCGATTCCTCCACTTCCAGAGAAAAGATCCAGAAATGTACTTCCCGGGATATCATACTGAATCATATTAAATAACGTCTCTTTGATGCGATCCTGGGTTGGTCTTGTCTCCATTCCTTCGATCGTCTTTAATTTTAAACTCTTCGCACTTCCTGCTACGACTCTCATATCTATGTATATTCCTTGTCTTTTATTTGCTTTGCAAAGTTATTCCACTTTTGCTCACTATTTCTTTTATTTTATTATATCTACAGATTTTGTCAACCGACAAACCAATATTTCAGAAAGAGACAGTCAAAGTTTATACTTTCGCTGCCTCTTTCTGAAATCTTATGATGTTTGAGGATTGCTTCATTGCTACGCAATTTCGCAATCCGGATACATCATCTTATCTAATTAGCGAGACATTTCTTCTTCCTGTCTGCGGATCATTTTACGAACCATCTCTCCTCCGACAGATCCTGCCTGAGCAGTTGTTAAGTGTCCGTTATATCCTTCTTTTAAATCCACACCGATCTCATTTGCAACTTCGAACTTAAATCTGTCTAAGGCTCCTCTCGCTTCTGGTACCTCGACTCTGTTTGTTCCTTTGCTTCTTGCTGAAGTTCGTTCTTCCATGTTGAAAGTCCTCCATTTCTTTTGTTTTGTTATCTGTTACGCTCATAGTATATGCAAGCGTACAAAAGATACACTGGGAGTTTTTACATGATGTTGCATTTTATGGATTGTTATTTTTTGACACTTACATCATTTTAATAACGAACATGAAATCTTTTCTCATTTTCTTCATATGGACGTTCTTCTTTCTCGATCTCATCCACTCGAACGAAACGATTTCCTGTCTGGATCAAATTTAAAAATTTCTCAATTTCAACTCTGGTTCCCTGAACTTCTGCTGTCACTGATCCATCAGACATATTTTTTACCCATCCTGTCAAATGACATCTTTCTGCATTCATCGCTGCAAAAAAACGAAATCCTACTCCTTGGACTCTTCCTGTAAATCTTAAATAAAAACGTACCATGCGATATACCTCCTATTATATATTCCTTGCAAGCCCGATCTGTTTTTCTAATCTGCTGTTCTTCAAATTCGAAAAATCAAATCCGCTTTCCTCCAGTTGTTTTACCGCATCAGCTGCCTGTTTCATAATATCTGCATTGGTATAGATATCTGCCAGAACAAAATCCATCATCCCGCTTTGTCTGACTCCGAAGAAATCACCCGGTCCTCGAAGTTTTAAGTCTTCATTTGCTATATAAAATCCATCATTTGATTTATTCAACACTTCAAGACGCTGCATCGTTTCTTTCTTCTTGGAGCTCGTCATAAAAATGCAATAGGACTGATAGCCGCCACGTCCGACACGTCCTCTTAACTGATACAACTGGGACAGTCCAAGCTGGTTGGCATCGTGAATGATCATTGTATTTACATTCGGAATATCTAGTCCTGTCTCGATGATCGTTGTAGATACCAATACATCGATCTCATGGTTCATAAATCCCATCATGATCTCTTCCAGTTCGCGTTCTTTCATCTGTCCATGTGCAAATGCAACTTTCGCATCTGGAAGCAATCTCTGTAATTCGGCTGTCACTTCTGCGATATTATTGACACGGTTATACACATAATATACCTGCCCGCCACGTGTCATTTCGCGGTAGACCGCTTCTTTGACCAGTTCTTCATTATATTCCATAACATATGTCTGGATCGCTCTTCGGTCATGCGGTGGTTCTTCTAATACACTCATATCACGGATTCCGATCAGACTCATATGCAGGGTTCTTGGAATTGGTGTAGCAGATAATGATAAGACATCGACATCTTTTTTCATTGTCTTGATCTTTTCTTTATGTGTCACTCCAAAACGCTGTTCTTCATCAATTACGAGCAGTCCCAGATTCTTATACTGCATGTCTTTGGACAATAAGCGATGCGTTCCGATCACGACATCTACCGTTCCATTTTTGAGTCCTTCGATCGTCTCTTTCTGCTCTTTTGCTGTACAAAATCTGGACATCATGCGTACGGTGATCGGGTAATCATGAAATCTCTGTGCAAATGTATTGTAATGCTGCTGTGCAAGGATCGTGGTTGGTACGAGATACGCCACCTGTTTTCCATTGTCTACTGCCTTAAATGCTGCACGGATCGCTACTTCTGTCTTGCCATACCCGACATCTCCACAGATCAGTCGATCCATGATCTTCTTGCTTTCCATATCCCTTTTCGTATCATCGATCGCATTTAACTGATCCTGCGTTTCATCGTATGGAAATAATTCTTCAAACTCTTTCTGCCATACAGAGTCCTTATCATAAACATATCCTTCTTTTGCCTGTCTTAGTGCATATAACTGCACGAGTTCTTCCGCAATATCTTTGACTTGACCTTTGACACGTGTTTTCGTCTTCTTCCATTCATTTCCACCTAATTTATGAAGTTTCGGCTTTCTTGCATTTGCACTTGCGTATTTTGCAATCTGGTCTAGGGCTGATGCTAAAATAAATAAATTATCACCGCCCTGATATTCAATACTGATGTAGTCCTTTTCAACCCCATCTGTTGTGATCTTTTCGATTCCGCGGTAAATACCGACTCCATGTTTTTCATGAACAACGTAATCACCGATATTGATATCTGCAAAACTTCGGATCTTTTCTCCTTGTTTTTTCTTCTCTTTCTTTCGGCGCTTTTTTTCTTCTCTTCCTTTGAAAATGTCTCCTTCTGAGATCAATACCCATTTGGCTGCCGGATATTCAATTCCTGTCAGAAGCTTTCCTGCTGTGACAACAATCTGCCCTGCTTCCACTCCATATTTCAAGTCCTTATCATATGTCACAACCAAACCATTTTCTCTCAGATCACTGCTTAGACGTTTCGCTCTTGTAACAGATGGAGAAGCAACAACGATCCTGTAGTCCTTACTTTGATATTTGGTAAGATCTTTGACTAACTGCTCAAAACTGTTGTTATAAGACTGAATGGATTTTGTATCCATAAATAAGGTTCTAGCAACTCTAAAATCATTGATCTCAGCAGATAAAATCGAATAACATAGCATCTTATGTTTCTCGATCTGATATAAAATACTCTCATAATCTGTCACCGTATTTGCCTGTTTAGGCAGAAGATACCCACCTTCCAGACGGCTTTTCATACTCTCTGAGAATTCCAGATAAAATGCATCTGCACGTTCTCTGATATGTTTTGGTTCATCCAGATAGATCATACTTTCTTCTGGAAAATAATCTAAGATGCATTCTGTATTTTCATAAAAATATGGGAGGTAGCCTTCTACTCCGATCAACATATGAAGTTCCCTTAATTCCTCACGGACACGGTCCATTTCTTTCCTTAGGCGGGCTTCCTGATCATATTTTTTTTCTTTTTTAAACTTCTGTGATAACTTCTCATAATCTTCTTCCATATTTCGAAGACCATGTTCAATCCTTGGCTGGTTTAAAATGATCTCTGATGCCGGATAAATGGTCAGAGTATCGACTTCTTCGATGGATCTTTGGCTTTCTTTATCAAAACTTCGGATCGAATCAATTTCATCTCCCCATAGTTCGATACGATATGGGCTTTCCTGCGTGTATGGGAAAATATCAATGATTCCTCCTCGCACAGCAAACTCGCCTGGACAAATGGTGCTTTTTCGTAGCCTCTGGCAACAAATTCTTCTGCGATCGTTGCCTCTTCCAGTGTCTCTCCCATTTTAAACGTCATCTTATGATTCTTGATATCACTTAATGGAACAACCTGATCCATCACAGCATCGATCGTCATCACAAAGGTTCCACATTTGTCATCCACGATCTTCTTGATCGCCAGCATACGGTCTCTTGCGATTGCATTTCCATGAACATCGGCTGTATAGAATAATGGATCTTTTGCTGGAATATACTGAACCTTTTCTCCAAAGAAATGACTTGCCTCGACCCATTGTCTTGCTTTGTTCTCGTCTGGTACGATGATGATCTTAAATTGCTTTTTCTTATGATTTCCGATCAGACTGGTCAGATGCCATTTGGCTGTATCGGTGCATCCTGATACAAGAACCGGGCCACAGTAATCTTCGACCTCATCCTTTAATTGTCTGTATACCGGATCGTCTTTTAATATATGTTCTAACACTTTCTATCCCTACTTTTTCTTATTGTGGCGGTTCATCGCTTCTGTGATGTCGCCCATAACGATCAGCTGTACTGCATCGTACACTTCATCAAAACGTTCCGCAAAGATTGCCTGTTCTTCTTTTGTAAAATGTCCTAATACATAATCTGCCAGATCATATCCTTTTGGTTTCTCTCCAACACCGATCTTCACCCTTGGGAAATCCATACTTCCTAAATGACTGATGATACTTTTCAGTCCATTATGTCCCCCTGCACTTCCCTTTCTTCGGATACGCAGTCTTCCAACATCAAGGTCGATATCATCATGAATAATGATAAAATCTTCTGGCTCTAATTTATAGAAATCCATGATTGGACGAAGACTTTCCCCGCTTAAGTTCATAAATGTCTGTGGTTTCACAAGAAGGACTTTTTCTCCTCCCATATAACCAGTTCCGATCAATGCTTTGTGTTTCCCTGTATTTATACTTATGCCTTCTTTGTCTGCAATATAATCAAGGGCTTCAAATCCAATATTGTGTCTTGTGTTGTCATATTTCTTTCCCGGATTCCCCAGTCCGACGATTACTTTCATAAGATATCTCTCCTTTTTCCCTAGAATCTATAAAACTGACAAACACCCGGAAATC